>Ga0209724_1001000_pt1 | contig 26600 bp, 23 predicted proteins | sample grotaG_FD_184143 | JGI IMG/M metagenome (GOLD analysis project Ga0209724, IMG submission 184143) | Glacier valley bacterial and archeal communities from Borup Fiord, Nunavut, Canada, to study Microbial Dark Matter (Phase II) -... | ecosystem: Environmental > Aquatic > Freshwater > Ice > Glacier ...
AGGGCGCGGCCGCGATGCCCGGTGCGCTGCCGGAGTTGAATGTGCCGAACGAGCTCGACCCGCACCAGAAGCCGGTGGCGAACGCGCAAGCCTTCGAATGACGGCCTCGGGCAAGCCATGGGTCGCGGCCCTGGATTCATTGTTTCTGGGCCGCGAGCCGCGCCTTCGCATGCGCTTGTTGCGCATCGGGATCGCTCTGGCCGTCTATGCGCTCAGCCTGCTCGCACAGTGGCACGCTGTCGGGTTGGGCTGGGCCGATCGCAGCGCTGCGTCGTGGCTCGGCGGCTTCATCGTCTTGGGCATGCTCGGGTTCTACGGCGTCATCCGCTCCGGGTGGACACTGGCGCTGCGCGACCCTGCGCTGACCTTGCCGCAGATGGTGTTCGGCATCGTGGTGATCGCGCTGGGTTACCAGATCAACCCGATCGTGCGCGGTGTGTTGCCGATGCTGGTGGTGCTCGTGCTCCTGTTCGGCATCTTCACGTTGGAGCCCTGGGCCTGCCGCAGTCTGAGCCGGTTTGCCATCGTCATCTTCGGCGCCTCTATGGGTGTGGCGGCGTGGCGGCAGCCCGAGGTCTTTACGCCGCTCGTGGAGTTGCACCACTTCATCTTCGTCGCTGCCGTGCTGTTCACCGGGGGCATGCTGGCCGGCCAGCTGAGCCAGTTGCGTGCCGATTGGAAGCAGCAGAAGCGGGCGCTGGAGCAGGCGATGGTGCGCCTCGAACAAGGCGGGCAGGAGATGGCAGAAGCGCGCGCCGTGGCCGAGCGCGCGAGCCGTGCCAAGTCGGAATTCCTGGCCAACATGAGCCATGAGATCCGCACGCCGATGAACGGCGTCACCGGCATGGCAGACCTTCTGATGGCCACCCCCTTGACGCCGCGCCAGCTGCACCTGGCGAGCACGCTGCGGTCGTCGGCCGATGCGATGCTTCACCTGCTCGACGGCATCCTCGACCTCGCGAAGATCGAGGCGGGGCGGCTCGAAATCGAGCGACTCCCTTACAACCCCGCGCGTGTCGTTGAAGAGGTGGCGGTTCAATGGGCCGTTGCGGCGCAGTGCAAGGGCCTGGAACTCGTCTGCAGCATCGCGCCGGGAGTGCCCGCGTCGGTGTGGGGCGACCCGCATCGTCTGCACCAGGGCTTGGCCAACCTCGTCGGCAACGCCATCAAGTTCACCGCGACGGGCGAGATTGTCGTGGGCCTGGCCGTTCACAGCAGCACGGCCGACGCGCCCGCCACGCTGCGATTCACAGTGTCGGACACGGGCATCGGCATCCCACTGCAGGCACAAGCGAGCCTGTTCGCCGCCTTCACCCAAGGGGACAGCTCCACCACACGCCAATACGGCGGCACCGGCCTTGGCCTGGCGATCACGCGCCAGCTGGCCGAGCTGATGGGCGGGCAGGTGAGCTTGCAAAGCCGCGAACGCGCCGGCACGACGATGTGCATTTCGCTGCCACTCGAAGCCGCAGCGCTGACCGAGCCGGCGGGCGCACCGGCCCTGCGGCCGAGCCTGCGGGTGCTGCTGCTCGAGCCGCAGCCGGCATCGCGGGTGGCCATCCAACGCGTGCTGGCGCGCGCCGGCGCGGTGGTGGACACGGCGCTCGACGCCGCCGATGTCGGCGAGCGGCTGGCACGCGTTGGCGCCGCACCGGGATTCGATGCCGTGGTCTATGGCGCGCCCGATGAGTCGGCGCTGTCACCCGAGCTGGCGCGCCGCTGGGCGGCTGCATGCGTTGGCGCCGTGCCGCGCCTGATCAAGCTGGTGCCCATGAGTGCATTGGCCAGCCTGGACGCGCCGGCCGACCCGGTGAGTGCCTGGCTGCCCAAGCCCGTGACCGACGCCGCTTGGCGCGACGTGCTGCAGCCGCCGCACCGGGCGGCTCAACTCGCGCCATCGTCCACCGATGTTCACGGTTCGGCAACGGCCGAGCGGCGCGCGCTGGTGCTGCTGGTCGAAGACAACGACGTGAACGCCGAGATCGCCGACGCGATGTTGCTCAGCCTGGGCTGCGCCCCCGTGCGCGCACCCGACGGCGAACAAGCGCTCGCCCTGTTCGGCCGCCAGCGCTTCGACCTGGTGCTGATGGACTGCCAGATGCCGGTCATGGACGGGTTCGAGGCTGCGGCTCACATGCGCGCGCTCGAGTTGGAGCGGCAACCAGGAGCGGGCCTGCACCGCGTACCCATCGTGGCGCTGACGGCCAACGCATTGAGCGGCGACCGCGAGCGCTGCCTCGCTGCGGGCATGGACGACTACCTCAGCAAGCCGTTCAGCCGCTCGGCACTGAAAGACCTGCTCGGGCGCTGGTTGACCGCCGGCGCGCCGCAACGCTGAACCCGAACCGAGCGCGGCTCATTCGCCCGGCAGGTGCTCGCCGCGCATGCGCCGCCACAGGGCCAGGTCGTAGGCGATCTTCAGTGCGCCGCAGGCCACGAGCGGCAGTGAAATGAACCCGGCAGCGAACAGCGCACCGCTGATGGCCGGGCTCAGCGCCGCCGCCAGGCTTCTCGGCACCGCCGTGAAGCTGGCTGCGGCCGGGCGCTCGGCAGGCGTGACGACGGCCATCACGTAGGCCGTGCGCGTGGGCACGTCCATCTGCGACAAGGCACTGCGCACGAACAGCAGCGCCAGCGCCACCGGCAGGCTCGGCGCCCATGCGGCAAGCACGAGGCAGACGTTGGCCGGGATGTGCGTGAACACCATCGTGTTCAGCAGGCCGATGCGTCGCGCAACAAGCGGCGCGGCCAGTTGCGACGCGGCGCTCAGCAACCCTGCCCAGAAGAAGAACGCCCCGGCCTGCCCGAGCGACAGCCCGAAGCGCTCCAGCAGCCACAACGCCAGCAACGAGTTCACGACCAGCCCGCCCGCGAAGGCGTCGACGCTGAACAGCGCCGCGAGCCGCACGACCACGCGCCGTGATGGGCCGAGCGGCGCGGTCGCGCGCGCCGGCTCGCTCGCTCCCGCGCCGGCGGCCATGCCGCGGTAGAGCCACCAGACGACCAGGCCGATCGCGCCGTAGAGCAGGAACATCGCGCGCAGCGTCACGACCGGCGCCACACCGGCGCGGCTCGCCAGCCACTCCGGCAGGGCCGCAGCCAGGGCACCGACGGCCGCGCACAAGGCACCGACGAGGCTGTAGCGCGCGAACAAGGCGGTGCGCGCATGGCCGCTGGCTGCGCCGGCAAGCCGCGCATGCTCGAGCGGCAGGAACACGCTCACATCCCCGGAACTCGGGTTCAGCGTGCCGACGAAGGAAACCAGCAGCAGGGGCCAGAACGAGGAGAAGCCGGCGAACCCCACACCGGTGGCCGCCATCAGCAGCGCGGCGCCGCGCAGCAAGCGACCCGACTCGACGCGGTGCCCCCAGGCGCCGACCGCCAAGGTGGCCAGCGCCGAGCCGAGCATGGTGGCCGTGGCAATGACGCCGACCTGCAGCGTGCCCAGCCCGATCGACAGCAGGTAGGCCGGCAGCAACACTGCCATGTAGCCGTCGGTGAGCGCGCGCAGCGCGCGGGCGGCCAGCAAGGGCATGGCGTCAGCGCCCACCCCTGGTGGCAACAGCAGTCGGGCGAGGGACCCGCGTTTCCCCATGGTTGTCAGAGCCATATCGTTGACTCTACATGTTTGTATGATTCGCTACATGAATGTTTCAAACCTGCCCTGGTTGCTGCTGGTCGTCTCGCTGCCCACGCGGAGCGCCACGGCGCGCATGCGCATCTGGCGTGCGCTCAAGGTGCTAGGCTGCATGGCGTTGCGCGACGGCGCCTACCTTCTGCCTGCGAATGCCCAACACGAGCAGGCGCTGCAGGCCCTGGCCGGCGACTGCACGAGCGAAGGCGGCAACGCCTGGCTGATGGCCGTGCAACCACGCTCGGCAGACGAAGCCGCCGCCTACCGTGCGCTGTTCGACCGAAGCGACGACCATGCCGCGCTGCGCAAGTCCTGGAAGGAAGCGATGCGGGGCCTCACGGCGCTCGCAGCACCCGAACTCGCGCGCCTGCAGCGCAAGCTGCAGCGCGAGTTCGACCTCGCACGTGCGGTCGATTTCTTCCCCGACGAGTCGAGCGCCGAGGCCGAAGCGGCATGGGCCGATTTCAGCCAGCGCATCGCAGGCCTCATGTCCCCGGACGAGCCGCACCCGAAGGGCGGCCGCATCCCGCTGCTCGATGCCGCCAAGTACCAGGGGCGCACCTGGGCCACGCGGCGCAGGCCGTGGGTCGACAGGGTGGCCAGCGCCTGGCTGATTCGCAGGTTCATCGACGCGACGCCGCGCTTTCGGTGGCTGGCCAAGCCATCGGATTGCCCGAAGAGCGCACTCGGCTTCGACTTCGACGGTGCGACCTTCACCCACATCGGCGACCGTGTCACGTTCGAAACGCTGATGGCCAGCTTCGGCCTCGAAGGCAACGCCGCGCTGGCGCGCCTGGCCGCCGTCGTGCACGCGCTCGATGTGGGCGGCGAACCGGTCGCCGAAGCCAAGGGCCTGGAGGCCGTGCTGTCCGGCGCGCTCGAACGCGTCGCCGACGACGACGCCTTGCTGAACGAGATCAGCATGGTGCTCGATTCGGTGTATGCGCACTTCGAGCGCGAGGCCGGGCGCGGCAGGAACAAAGGAAACACCCGATGACCGAAGCAGCACCCACCCCCGAAGCCTCGGCGCCTGCTTTCTGCACCGTCTGGCAACTCGCGCGCTACATGCTGGCGCTGGGCACCTGGGGATTCAGCGGCTGCTGTACCCCGGATGACGCACGCCTGAACAGCCCCGGCGCACAGAGCACGACGGAGTGCTGCCGTCGAACGAACTGACCCCCCAGCACCCCGCTTATCCGCCTCAAGTTTTCGCGCGCTCCCGGAACAATGGCGCAGCACCTCGCGGTGCGTTCGCCTTTGATCCGGAGACCCGCGCCCCATGACCTCGATGCTGAAGCAGACGCAAGCCTGGCTCGGCCCGAACGCGAAGGCGATTCGCTCCATGATGGCGCCGCTGGTCGTGGTGATGATCCTCGCGATGATGGTGCTGCCGCTGCCGCCCATCGCGCTCGACCTGCTGTTCACCTTCAACATCGCGATGGCGCTGATGGTGATGATGGTGGCGGCCTACATGGTCAAGCCGCTCGACTTCGCGGCGTTCCCGTCCGTCATCCTGCTCACCACGTTGCTGCGCCTGTCGCTCAACGTGGCGTCGACCCGGGTCGTGCTGCTCGAAGGGCACACCGGCGCGGGCGCGGCGGGTGCGGTGATCGAGTCGTTCGGGCACTTCCTGATCGGCGGCAACTTCGCGGTCGGCCTGATCGTGTTCGCGATCCTGGTGGTCATCAACTTCATCGTGGTGACGAAGGGTGCGGAGCGCATTGCCGAGGTCGGCGCGCGCTTCACGCTCGATGCGATGCCGGGCAAGCAGATGGCGATCGACGCCGACCTGAATGCCGGCCTGATCGACGACAAGGAGGCCAAGCGCCGGCGCCTCGAAGTGGGCGAAGAGGCCGAGTTCTTCGGCTCCATGGACGGCGCCAGCAAGTACGTGCGCGGCGACGCGATGGCCGGCCTGCTGATCCTGTTCATCAACATCATCGGCGGCTTCGTCATCGGCGTGGTGCAGCACGACCTCACCGCCTCGCAGGCCGCGAACAGCTACATCCTGCTGGCGGTGGGCGATGCGCTCGTGGCACAGATCCCGGCGCTGCTGATCTCGGTGGCGGCGGCGATGGTGGTGTCGCGCGTCGGCAAGTCTGAGGACGTGGGCAGCCAGATCGCGCGCCAGGTGTTCAGCTCGCCGAAGACGCTGGCCATCACGGCCGGCGTGATCGGCATGCTGGGTGTCATTCCGGGCATGCCGAACCTGGTGTTCCTGTCGCTTGCGGGCGGCTTCGGCTACAGCGCGTGGTGGATGCGTGAGCGTGACCGCAAGGCGGCGCTGATCCCGCCGCCACGCCCGGCCGAGGCCGCGCAGGCCAACCCCGAAGCCACCTGGGACGACCTGATGCCGGTCGACACGCTGGGCCTGGAAGTCGGCTACCGGCTCATCTCGCTGGTCGACAAGGCGCGCCAGGGCGACCTGCTCGGGCGCATCAAGGGCGTGCGCAAGAAGTTCGCGCAGGACGTGGGCTTTCTGCCGCCGCCGGTGCACATCCGCGACAACCTGGAACTCAAGCCCAGCGGGTACCGCCTGACGCTGCGCGGCGCCGTGGTGGGCGAGGGCGACGCCTACCCCGGCATGCTGCTGGCCATCAACCCGGGTGGTGCGACCACGCCGCTGATCGGCACCAAGACCACCGACCCCGCGTTCGGCCTGCCGGCGGTGTGGATCGAAGAGCGCCAGCGAGAGTCGGCGCAGATGGCCGGCTTTACGGTGGTTGATTGCTCGACTGTGGTGGCAACCCATCTTTCACACTTGATGCAGCTTCACGCGGCCCGCTTGCTGGGCCGGGTGGAGACCCAGCAACTCGTCGAGCACGTGACGAAGCTGGCCCCGAAACTGATCGAGGACGTGGTTCCCAAGATGGTTGGCATCGCCGCACTGCAAAAGATCCTGCAGCTTCTCCTGGAAGAAGGCGTGCACATCCGCGACATGCGCAGCATCGTCGAGAGCCTGGCCGAAGCCGCCGCCACCACCACCGACCCGGCCGAACTGGCCCGGCGCATCCGCATTCACCTGGCACCGAGCATCGTGCAGCAGCTCTACGGCCCGACGAAGGAGCTGGACGTGATTGCGCTCGAGCCCGAACTCGAGCGCATGGTCACACAGGCGCTCAACTCGCCGCACGGCGCCGCGCTCGATCCGTTCGTGGCCGAGACGCTGGGCAAGAGCGCCGCCGAATCCGCCAAGCGCCAGGAAGATCTGGGCCTGCCCGCCTGCCTGCTGGTGCCCGACATGATTCGCGCGCCGATGGCGCGCCTGCTCAAGCGCGCCGCGCCGCGCCTGCGCGTTCTCGCCCACAGCGAGATTCCTGAAACGCATTCGATCCGCATCGCATCGATCATTGGAGCTACGTCATGAACCTGAAGCGCTTTACAGCTCGCACCGCGCGTGAGGCCCTGGTGCTCGTGCGCGAGTCCCTGGGCGAGGACGCGGTGGTCTTGTCCACCAAGCCCTGTGCCGACGGCGTGGAGGTGCTGGCGATGGCGCCCGAAGGCATGGCGCAGGTGCAGCGCATGGCAAGCGCTCCGGCCGCCCCGGCGCTGACCACCATGCCGCCCGCGGTGGCTTCCCCGGCGGCTTCCCCGGCGCCCGCCGCTCCCAAGCCGAAGGGCACGGGTTGGAGCCTGGCGGAACGCAATGCGGCGCGCACCGACCCCCCGCTCGCCGCCACAGCCGTCGCCGACGACGTGACGCAACTCTCGATGAGCACACTGTCGTTCCAGGACTATGTGCGCGAGCGCATGCACCGCCGCCGCGACGAAGCGCAGGCGGTGCCCTCTGCCGCGCCGCTATCGGCGCCGGTGAAGCCCGCCGCCGCCGCGCCCACCCGCACCAGCGTGCTGGAGCAGCGCATGGCCGAGCGCCCCGCTGCACCGCCGGCGCGTGCACAGCGCCAGGCGCCGTTGCTGAGCGAAACGCTCATCGCCGCTGATGCCAGGGCCGACTTGCCGGTCGAGCCCGAACCCGCAGATGAACCCATCGCCGCCGCAGTGGCCGCACCTCGGCCGCACAAGACTCCCAAGGTGCCCGCCCTGTCGGACGAAGGGGCTGCTGCCCCGGCGCCCACGCTCGCGCACAACCGCAGCCGGCAAGACCAGCAGGACATGATGGACGAGCTGCGCTCGATGAAGGGCCTGATCGAAGAACGCTTCGGTGCGCTCGCCTACATGGAAAAGTTGCAGCGCCAGCCGGCGCAGGCGCGCCTCACGCAGAAGCTTCTGGAGGGCGGCTTCTCGCCCGCGCTGATCCGCCGAATCGGCGACAGCCTCACCGCAGACACGCTGGATGAATGCGCCTGGGCTGCCAGCGTGCTCGAGCGCAACCTGCTCACGGCCGAGGCCGATGCGCCGCTCGAAGACCAGGGCGGCGTGTATGCGCTCGTCGGCGCAACCGGCGTCGGCAAGACCACCACGACCGCGAAGATCGCCGCCGCCTTCGCCACCAAGTACGGTGCCAGCAACCTCGGGCTGATCACGCTCGACGCCTACCGGATGGGTGCGCACGAACAGCTGCGCGCCTATGGCCGCATCCTCGGGGTGCCGGTGCACACCGCGCACGACCGCGCCTCGCTCGAAGACCTGCTGGAACTCCTTGCGGCCAAGAAGATGGTACTGATCGACACGGCCGGCATGGCCCAGCGTGATGCGCGCACCCGCGAGTTGCTCGACATGCTCAGCCACCGCTCGATCAAGAAGCTGCTGGTCATCAACGCGGCGTCGCAGGGCGAGACGATCGAAGACGTGCTGATCTCGTACTGCGCCGCCACCTGTGCCGGTGTGGTGCTGTCGAAGATGGACGAAGCGGTGAAGCTCGGCCCGGCGCTCGACGCACTCATTCGCCATCGCCTGAAGCTCATCGGCGTGGCCAATGGCCAGCGCGTGCCGGAAGACTGGCACCGCCTGTCGGCCAGTGCCCTGGTGCACCGCGCGATGCGCGCCATCGGCGGCAGCGCCTACAAGCTCGACCCGACCGAGGTCAGCCTGATCTTCACCGCGCCGATGGCTGCCAGCACATCGCAACGCGCCACGGCAAACGCCTGACGGCCGAACTCTTCGAACATGCCCGACGCCTTGTCCCACACGACTCCCCACACCATGCCCCTTGATCAAGCCCAAGGCCTGCGCCGCCTGTTCGCGCACACGCAAGTCGTGCATGTGCCGGTGGTCTCGAACCCAAATGTCGCCTTCAGCGGCGTGATGCTGGAGCGCCTGTGCGTCGGCTTCAGCGAACTGGGCCGCCGCACGCTCGTCATCGATGCTGCCGAGCGTGCGAGCGAGCCTTCGGAAATGGCGCTGCTCGACCTGGCCGAGTGCATCGAACCGCTGTCGGCGCAGGTCTGGTACCTGGCTGCACGCGGGCTGCCGCTGCGCTTCGTCGATGCCAGTGGCTCGACGGCACCGTTCCTCGACAAGGTCATGCAGGCCGCGCCGCAGTGCGACGTGCTGGTCGTGCACGCACCGGCCACCGACCTGTGCCGCCTGTTCGCGCGCCGCCGCACCGGCCACAACGCGCCCCGCACCGACGGCCAGCCCGAGGTGCGCCCGCTGCTGCTGGCCGACGACCGGCCCGCCAGCGTGACGCACGCCTATGCCGCGATGAAGCTGCTCACGCAGCGCGCCGGTCTGGTGGTGCACGACCTGCTGCTCGGCGCCGCGCCGCATTCACCGCGCGCCGAACGCATTGCGATGCAACTCGCCACCTGTGCCGACGACTTTCTGGGTGCGGTGCTGCACGACTGGGTGCAGCTCGACCCCGCCAGCCACGCCACCGAACCGCCCACGCCGGGCTTGCGCCGCCTCGTTCGCGAACTGCTGCGCGCCGCCACCGGCGGCCTCCACGCCACGCCCTTGTCACCCGAAAGGTCACCGGCCATGCCACCCCGCCCACCGCCACTGACGCCACCGATGCCGTTCCACCCGAGTGCCGCGCCGCCGTCCGGCATGGCCGCAACCTGGGCCACCCATTGAACGCCGGGAGCCTTGCCATGTACACCGCCAAGGGTCAGCTGGACCTGAACACCACGCTCAAGCAGTACAGCCCGCTGGTACGGCGCCTGGCGCACCAGATGATCGCCAAGCTGCCGGCCAACGTCGAGATCGACGACCTGATCCAGGTCGGCATGATCGGCCTGGCCGATGCGCTGAGCCGCTTCGACGCCGCGCAGGGCGTGCAGTTCGAGACCTTCGCCACGCAGCGCATCCGCGGCGCCATGCTCGACGAACTGCGCGGCAACGACTACCTGTCGCGCAGCACGCGCAAGCAGCAGCGCAGCATCGAGTCGGCCGTGCACAAGCTGGAGCAGAAGCTCGGCCGCGCGCCCGTGGAAAGCGAGATCGCCGGCGAGATGGGCAGCACACTGGTCGAGTACCAGGAGTTGCTCGGCAAAGTACGTGGGACGCAGCTCGTCTACCTCGAAGACATGTCCGGCGACGACGGCGACAACGACTTCCTGGACCGCCACAACGCCGGCGACGAAGGCAACCCGCTCGAGCAGCTGCGAGACCACCGCATGCGCAGCGCGCTGGTCGAGGCCATCAAGGTGCTGCCCGAGCGCGAGCAGTACGTGATGAGCATGTACTACGAACAGGACATGAACCTCAAAGAGATCGCGGCAGTGCTCAAGGTCACCGAGTCGCGGGTGTGCCAGCTGCACAGCCAGTCGATCGCGCGGCTGCGCGTAAAGCTGCGGGCGTATTGATAGATTGGCCTCTCTTAACTTGCGAAGCCACCCATGTTGTCGTTGAAGTCCTTCAGGCGCAGAGACATCCCGCCGCCAGCCCTCGTGTTGGCCGACGCACCACCCGACGAGCCGGCCATGAACGCGCGCGCGGCCATCCAGTCCATCAGCAACGTGGCCTCGACCATCGGCAGAGAAGCGGCCGAGGTGCGCGGCCTGATCGACGACAGCGCACGCGCCTCCGAGCGCGGCGTGGCGGCAGTGGCGGCTGTCGCCGACCAGGTTGCGCAAATCATTACGTCGCAGGGCGAGATCGGTAACGTTTCTGCCGGTGGGCTGGAGGCGGTGGAACGTGTACGCAAGGCCGTTGAAGGCGTTGGCGCCGAGGTCGGCACGGTCGTGGCCACGCTGCGCGAAGTGGCGGGCGCGGCGCAGACCATCACGCGCGTGGCGCTGCAGACGCGGCTGGTTGCATTCAACGCGTCGGTCGAGGCCAAGCGGGCCGGCGACGCCGGGCGCGGCTTCGGGGTGGTGGCCGATGCGGTCAAGGCGCTGGCGGGCGAAGTGGAGCTGTCGTCGAAAGAGATCATGCGCACCATCGGGCTGCTCGATGCACGCATCGAGGCGCTGGCCAAGAGCATCCGCTTCGACGCCGACCGCGAGCGCCGTGGCGAGGCGCAGGGCGACTTCCACCGCGCGCTGGCCGACGTGCAGGAAGCCGTGACCCACGTGACCGGTGCGGCCGACACCAGCCGTACCATCTGCAACGGCCTGGGCCAGCAGATGGCAACGGTGGGCGGCGAAATGGGCCAGACCGGCCAGTCGCTCGCCGCCGCGATGAAGCGCAGCGAAGCCTTCCTCGGCGGCTCGGAGCAGCTGATCGAACTGGTGGCCGAGTGCGGCATCGTCACCGACGACACACCGTTCATCCACGCCGCAGCGAGCGCCGCCGAAGAGATCGCGAGCCTGCTCGAAGACGCGGTGCGCAACCACCGCATCAGCCTGGCGCAGCTCTTCGACGAGGCCTACAAGCCGGTCCCGGGGACCCAGCCCCAGCAGCACACGGCTGCCTTAAATGCACTCACCGACGAGCTGTTTCCCGCCGTCCAGGAACGCATGCTGGAGTTCAACCCCAAGGTGGTGTTCTGCATCGCGACCGACCGCAACGGCTATGTGTCCACCCACAACCGCCAGTACAACCAGCACCCGCGCGGCGACGTGGCGTGGGACACCGCCAACAGCCGCTGGCGGCGCATCTTCAACGACCGCACCGGCCTGGCCTCGGCCCGCAACAAGCGCCCCTTCCTGCTGCAGACCTACCGCCGCGACATGGGCGGCGGCAAATTCATCGTGATGAAGGAAGCCGCCGCACCGATCACCGTGCAAGGTCGGCACTGGGGCGGGTTGCGGCTGGCGTTCAAGTTCTGAGCAGCGCTGCGCGCGCGCCCATCGCACCGACCGCCGCGATGCCGCTGCGCTGGCCGCTTCCCGCCTTGCTGACATGGGCCGCGTGCTGGGCCGTGTTCATGGCAGCACGCCACAACGGCTTGTCCGCACCGGTGGCCATCGCGCTGGCTGCCGCGCTCGGCGCGACCTTCAGCCTGCGCGGCAGCACACCGTGGCGGCGCATCTTCATCGCAGCCGGTTTCCCGCTGTCGCTTGCGGCATCGGGTTGGGGCAGCGCCATTCCGGCCTGGGCCTGGCTGCTGCCACTGGCCTTCCTGGCACTCGTCTACCCGCTGAAGGCGTGGAGCGACGCACCGCTGTTCCCGACGCCCCGCGGCGCACTCGACGGCCTCGCCCTGCTGGCACCTCTGCCGCCCGGCGCGCGCATTCTCGACGCCGGCTGCGGCCTTGGCGACGGCCTGCGCGAGTTGCGCCGCGCCTACCCGCGCGCCCGCATCGAAGGCATCGAATGGAGCTGGCCGCTCACGCTGGCCTGTGCGCTGCGATGTCGTTTCGCACGCGTGAACGCCGACGTTCTGCGCGGCGACATCTGGGCCGCCGACTGGTCGGCATTCGACATGGTCTACCTGTTCCAGCGCCCGGAGAGCATGGCCCGCGCGACCGAGAAGGCGCTGCGCGAACTGCGCCCCGGCGCATGGCTCGCGAGCCTGGAGTTCGATGCGACGGCGCTTGCACCGAGCAAGGTGCTGCGCTGCGCCGACGGCCGCTCGGTGTGGCTGTATCAGGTGCCGTTTCGGCGGCGCGGTTGAGCAGCTTCTGAGCGCGATCGTGCCGCCGACTCAAGGCCGCGCCGGTGCTTCCTCGATGAACGCCACCACATCGTCCAGCACCGGGGCCAGCCAGCGCAACGGGCGCGCGAACGCGCCGATCAGCGTGGCGTGGCTCACGCGCTCGTAGAGCTTGCGCGTGACCGGCACGCCGGCCTCGGCCAACTTGGCGCCCAGCGCGAGGGTGCTGCGCTGCGGACTGACGAGCTTGTCGTTGACCGGCGCGGCCACGAAGCTGCGCGGCGCGCCGCGCGAGACGAAGGCGATGGGCTGTGTGCCGGGCGGGTAGTTCGGGTGGAAGAACACCGGCTGCGCATCGGGGTTGACGATGGGCAGGAACTCGTACGGCCCGGCCAGGCCGATGAAGCCGGCGAGCTCATCCGGGCTGTGGCCGGCCGCCTTGAGCCAACGCGCATCGAGCGCGAGCATCGCGGCGTTGTAACCGCCGGCGCTGTGGCCCACCACGAACACGCGCTTCGGGTTGCCACCCAGGCGGCCGGCTTCGCGCAGGCCGTAGGCGAGGGCCTGTGCACTGTCGTTCAGGAACTCGGGGAAGCGCACCTCGGGGTAGAGCCGGTAGTCGGCCACCAGCGTGAGCACGCCGCGCGCAGCCAGCGCCTCGCCGACGAAGCGGTAGTCGGCCCGGTCGCCGCTGTTCCAAGAGCCGCCGTAGAAGAACACCGCCACCGGCCAGCCGCCGGTCGGCGCGGCGGCGGTGGGCGTGTGGATGTCGAGCTGGCGGCGCGGCCCCTCGCCATAGGGCACGCCGGGCTCGACCGTCTCGGTGTTGCGGGCGCGTACGCCGTTCAGCACGGTGAGCGGGCTGCAAGCGGCCAGCTGCACCAGCATGGCCAGCGGCAGCACGATCCAGAGAGCGAGGTGTTTGATGGTTGGCAAGGGGGTCTCCACGGTCAGTTTGAATCCTCGCACAAGAGTGCGCGGCCTCGCGGCGTACGCGGAACACGCCCCTGCGGATGCAAGTCCGAGGCGCCGGTTTGTCCCCGCGAGTTTGTCCCCGCAAGTTTGTCCTATTGACAGATCAATAGAGCAGCTCTAGCGTTGCAAGCATGCTCGATGCGCTGCCGCTGCCCAAGTACCACCAGGTCTACTTGGTACTGCGCCAGCAGCTCGATGAAGGCCGCTTCGCGCAGCGACTGCCGAGCGAACTGGCGCTGACGCAAGAGTTTGGCGTGGCCCGCGTCACGGTGCGCAAGGCGCTGGAGCGGCTCGTGGCTGAAGGCCGCATCGTGCGCACGCCCGGGCGTGGCACGGTGCCGGTCGAACCCAAGGCACGCCGCAGTGCGCCGGCCGACGCGCCGCCGTCGCTTGCCAGCGCCGGCGGTCTGCTCGAGAACATCGTCAGCATGGGGCTGCGCACCTCGGTGAAGGTGATCGACTGCGCGCTGCTGAGCGCGTCCGATGCGGTGGCGCAGGCGCTGCAACTGCCGGCTGACGCCAAGGTGCAGAAGGCGGTGCGGGTGCGCAGCACGCGCGAGGGGCCGGTGTCGCACATCACCACCTGGGTGCCCGAGGCGCTGGCGCGCGGCTTCGGCCGGCGCGAGCTGGCGCGCCAGCCAATCCTGCTGCTGCTCGAAGCCTCGGGCGTGAAGATCGGCCGGGCCACGCAAACCATTTCGGCCCGGCTCGCCGATGCCGCCACCGCGCGCCTGCTCGATGTGTCGGTCGGCTCGGCGCTGCTGGCGGTGAACCGCCTGGTGCTGGACGCGAACGAGCGCCCGGTGCAGTGGCTGCACGGCCTGTACCGGCCCGACCGCTACGCCTACGAGATGCAGTTGTCGCGCGTCGGCAGCATCGACGCCAAGGTGTGGGTCAGCAAAGAGCTGCCCCCTCTTTTTCATTGACTTTCATTGACCCTGACTTCTCAACGCCACCCGGAGAGCACCATGACCACCAACAACGTCAGCACCAGCAATCGCCGCCGTTTCATTCAACAGTCGGCGGCCGCTGGCGCTATCACGCTCGGCTTTCCGGTTGTGGGTGGTGCGCAGCCGGCGGCCATCAAGATCGGCGTGCTGCACCCGGTGACGGGCGCGCTCGCGTACTCGGGCCAGCAGTGCCGCGAAGGCGCGCTGATGGCCATCGAAGACGTGAACAAGGCGGGCGGCATCAAGTCGCTCGGCGGCGCGAAGCTGGATGCGCTGCTCGGCGACGCGCAGTCGCAGCCGCAGGTCGGCGCGGCCGAGGTCGAGAAGATGAACGAGGCGGGCGTGGCGGCGGTGCTGGGCGCGTATGCATCGGCCATCTGCCTGGCCACCACGCAGGCGGCGGCCAAGTCGAACCTGCCGCACGTGGTGGACGTGGGCGTGGCCGACACCATCGTCGAGCGCGGCCTGAAGAACACCTTCCGCTTCGGCCCGGGCTACGGTGCCTGCGCGCGCGTGGCGATGGCGAACCTCTTTGCGCTGAACGCGGCGGCCGGCAAGCCCGCCAAGACGGTGATGATCATTCACGAAGAATCGCTCTTCGGCACCGGCACCGGCACGCTCCTGGCGCGCGAGCTGCCGGGCTTCGGGTTCACGGTCGTCGAGGTGGTGAAGCATGCCAACCCGACGCGCGACTTCAACAACATCGTGCTGCGCATGAAGGCGCTGAACCCGGACGTCGTGATTCCGGCGAACTACTACAACGAGTACGCGCTGCTGGTGCGCACCATGCAGCAGCAGAAGGTCGCGCCCAAGGCGATCTACTCGGTGCTGGGCGGCGCCGCGTCGAGCTACAAGTTCGTCAAGGAGTTCCCCGATGCGGCGAACGGCATCATCGACTGCAACCACTGGTTCAACCCGAAGGACAAGCGGGCGCTGGAGCTGCGCAAGCGCGTCGAGGCGAAGGGCCTGTTCTTCACCTACGAGATCTTCAACACCTACACCGCCATGATGTACCTGGCCGACGCTCTGGGCCGCGCCAGGTCGACCGAGCGTGGCGCGGTGATCGAGGCGCTTTCGAGCAGCACCTTCGCCGACCACTTCATGCCGTACGGCGCGACCAAGATGGCGAACGGCCAGAACACCGGCGCACAGCCGCTGATGACCCAGGTGCTCGGCGGCGACATCAAGGTGGTCGTGCCGCGCGAGTACCGGCAGGCCGACGCGTCGTTCCCGATGAAGGGGTGAACGCGCGCATCGGCCATTGAAGCTGCTTTGAAGATCATTCAGCCCTCGCGCCGATGTTCGACTTCTCGATCCTCTTCCCGTCGCTGCTGAACGGCCTGACCACCGGAGCGGTGTATGCGCTGGTCGCGCTGGGCCTGACGTTGATCTACGGCGTGCTGCACATCATCAACTTTGCGCACGGCGCGGCGCTGATGCTGGCGCTGTACGGCGTGTACGTGCTGCGCACCCGGTTCGGTATCGACCCGTACCTGGCGCTGCCGGTCATGGTGGCGGGCATGTTCGTGTTCGGCTACGCGTTGCAGCGCGTGGTGATCAACCGCGCCAGCCACGGCAAGGACGAGAACATCCTTCTCGTGACGCTTGGCTTGTCGATCGTAATGGAGAACGCAGCGCTGCTGGTGTTCAAGTCGGACACGCGCAGCATCGAGACGCCCTACACGCTGACCACAGTGGCGATCGGCCCCGCGATGATCGCGCTGCCGAAGATCGTGGCGTTCTTCGGCTCGCTGGTGGTGGCGGGCGTGCTGCTGTGGGTGGTGCAGCGCACCGACCTCGGCCGCGCGATTCGCGCTGTCGCCAAAGAGAAGCAGGGCGCGCGGCTCATGGGCATCGACGTGGCGCATGTGTACGCACTCAGCTACGGCATCGGCCTGGCCTGCCTGGGGGCGGCGGCGTGCTTTCTGCTGCCGGCCTTCTACGTCAACCCGCAGGTGGGCTCGGGCTTCGTGCTGGTGTCGTTCACCATCGTCGTGCTCGGTGGCATGGGCAGCTTCGCGGGGGCGCTGCTCGGCGGCTTCCTGGTGGGCATCGTCGAGTCGTTGGGAGGCTTGTTCCTCGGTGATTCGCTGGGCCAGGTGGGCATCTACCTGATCTTCATCGCGGTGCTGCTGTTCCGGCCGCAAGGCCTGTTCGGGGACCGCGTGTGAGCGGGGCACGGGCCGACGCGCTCGGCATCGCCGCGTTCGTGCTCGTGGTGGCCTGCGCTGCGTTTGCGCTCGGCTCGAACGTGGCGCTCACCTTCGTGATGATGGCGCTGTACGCCACGTTGATGGCACAGGCCTGGAACCTGCTCGGCGGCTTCGGCGGGCAGTTCTCGTTCGGGCATGCGTTGTTCTTCGGCACGGGTGCGTATGTGCAGGCCATTGCGCAGGTGTCGGGCGGCATCAACGCGTGGGCGGCATTGCCACTGGCCGTGGGCGCGGCTGGCGTGGTGGGCTTGCTGATCGGCGCGCTCGCATTCCGCTACGGCCTGAAGGGCTCGTACTTCGCGCTCGTGACGCTGGCGTTCGCCGAGGTGTTCCGCATCCTCGCGCTGTCGCTCGGGTTCACCGGCGGCGGCGTGGGCATGATGCTGCCGCTGCGCGCGTCGGCCACCAACCTGCAGTTCGCGTCGCCACGCGGTTATGTGCTGATGCTGCTCGGCTTCGTCACGCTGGCGCTGGCGGTCACCGCCTGGCTGCGCCACTCGCGCTTCGGCGCCAGCCTGCAGGCCGTGCGCGACAACGAAGACGCCGCCCGCGCGCTCGGCATTGCACCGTTCCGCGTGAAGCTGATTGCCACGGTGCTGTCGGGCGCGTTCATGGGCGCGGCCGGCGCCTTCTACGTGCAGGCCTTCCAGTACATCGACCCGGCCATCGCGTTCGGCGCCACCACCTCGGTCGAGGCTTTGCTCGGTGCGATCGTCGGCGGCATGGGCACGCTGTGGGGGCCGGTGCTGGGGGCGCTGGCGCTGCACGCGCTGGCGGAGCTGACGCGCAACCTGTTCGGCGCGCTGCCCGGCATCAACATGGTGATTTACGGGTCGGTGCTCGTGCTGATCGTGATGTTCATGCCGCGCGGCATCGCGGGGCTCGGCGTGGCGCTGCGGTGGACTCGGCGCGACTGCCTTGGCGGCGCCCGCGAACACGACCGCGAACGCACGAAAGGGCAGCCATGACCGAGCCTCTGCTGCACGTCGACAAGCTGTCGATCACCTTCGGTGGCCTGAAGGCGGTCGATGGCGTCAGCCTGTCGCTGCAGCGCGGAACGCTTGCTGCCCTCATCGGCCCGAACGGCGCCGGCAAGACGACGCTGTTCGCGGGGGTCTCCGGCTTCCTGCGGCCGGGAAGCGGCCGCGTGGTGTTCAACGGGCACGACATCACCGGGCGCGCTCCGCACCTGAACGCGCGCGCCGGCATGACGCGCACCTTCCAGATCGTCCAGCCCTTCGCCGCGCAGACCGTGCGTGAGAACATCGCCGTGGGCGCGCACCTGCACATCGCGGGTCGGGCGGCAGCGCTGCGCGAGGCCGAGCTCGTTGCCGAGCGGGTGGGCTTGGCGGCGCAACTCGACAAGCCTGCGTCCGACCTGACCGTGGCCGGCCGCAAGCGCCTGGAGCTGGCGCGGGCGCTGGCCACAAGGCCGCAACTGCTGCTGCTCGACGAGGTGCTGGCGGGCCTGAACCCGCACGAGATCAGCGAGATGATTCCAGTGGTGCGCGGCCTCGCTGCGAGTGGCGTGACGGTGCTGATGATCGAGCACGTGATGCAGGCCGTGATGAACCTCGCGCAGCACGTGTGGGTGCTGGCGCAAGGCCGGTTGATCGCCGAAGGCGCGCCGACCGACGTGACACGCAACGCGGCCGTGATCGAGGCGTATCTGGGGCATGGTGCGGCCGAGCGGTTGCGCAAGGGGGCGCTTCGGTGACCTCGCTGTTGCGCATCGAGCAGCTGCGCGGCGGCTATGGCCGAACCGAGGTGCTGCGCGGCGTTGACCTGCACGTGAACGCGGGCGAGATCGTGGCGCTGCTGGGCAGCAACGGCGCGGGCAAGTCCACGCTGAACAACACCGTGTGCGGCTTGTTCCCGGCCTGGGCCGGCAGCGTGCACTTCGACGGCGTGGCACTCACCAACGCGCACTGCCGCGACGTGGTGAAGGCCGGCCTGATCCAGGTGCCCGAAGGCCGCCGCGTGTTCCCGAACCTGAGCGTTCTCGACAACCTGGTGCTCGGCTCGTACACCCGCGCCCGCGAGCGCCGCGCGCAGAACATCGAGCGCGCCTTTGCCATCTTCCCGCGCCTGCGCGAGCGCAGTACGCAGGCAGCCGGCACGCTGAGCGGCGGCGAGCAACAGATGCTCGCGATCGGCCGCGGCCTGATGGCCGAGCCGCGCCTGCTGATCCTCGACGAGCCCTCGCTCGGCTTGTCGCCGCTGCTGGTCGAAGAGCTGTTCACGCTGGTCGCGCGGCTCAACGCCGAAGGGCTGGCGGTGCTGCTGGTCGAGCAGAACGTGGCCCAGTCGCTCGCCATCGCGCACCGGGCCTACGTGCTCGAGAACGGCAGCATCCGCTTCACCGGGAGGCCTGATGTGCTGTTGGCCAGCGACGAGTTGCGCCAGGCTTATCTCGGCTTGTGAGCACCTTGAAAAGCGCGGCACGACCATGGCATGAGCATCCCATGACAGACCCCCGCACCCTTGCCCAGAAGCTCGTTGCCCGCGCCGCCGGCCTAGCGTACGTGGCGCCGGGGGAGATCGTCACGTGCCGGGTCGACCTGGCGATGTTCCACGACTCGTCGGGCCCGCGGCGGCTGGCGCCGATGCTGCGCGAGCTCGGCGCGCGCATCTGGGACAAGCGCCGCGTGGTGCTTGTCATCGACCACTACGTGCCCGAGCAGGACGACGAGTCGCGCCGCATCGTGCGCATTGCGCGCGACTGGGCGCGCGAGCAGCAGCTGCCGCACGTACACGACTCGGAAGGCATCTGCCACGTGGTCGTGCCGCAGCACGGGCACTTGCGGCCGGGCATGTTCTGCGTCGGCGGTGACTCGCATTCGCCCACTGGTGGCGCGTTCGGCGCCTACATGTTCGGCATCGGCGCGACCGAGATGCTGGGCGTGATGGTGACCGGCGAGCTGTGGTTGCAGGTGCCGCGCACGATCACGATGCGCTGGCACGGGCACCTGCCGCCGGCCGTGACGGCGAAAGACATGATGCTGCACATGATCGGCCGCTTCGGCATGAACGGCGGGCAGTACCAGGCGGTCGAGTTCGACGGCAGCGCGGTGCTTGCACTGAGCATGCAGGAGCGCATGACGCTCGCGAACATGAGCGCGGAGCTGGGCGCGCAGGCCGGGCTGATCGCGCCGGACGAGACGACCCGCGCCTACCTGCGCGCGGCCGGCGTGCCCGACCCGGCCGCCGACGCCAACGCCAACGCAGACGATGCGACATGGTGCACCGACCCCGGCGCCGAAACCACGCTGCACGAGTTCGACGCGGCGCTGCTCGCGCCGCAGGTCGCGCTGCCGCACAGCCCGGCGAACGCCGTGCCGGTAGGCGAAGTCGGCGTGGTTCCGGTCGACATCGCGTATGTCGGCGCCTGCACCGGTGCCAAGCTCGACGACCTGCGCGCAGTGGCCGCCGTGCTGCGCGGCCGGCGTGTCGCGCCGGGCGTTCGCTTGATGGTTGCACCGGCGAGCCAGCTCGACCTGAACCAGGCGCGCAGCGAAGGCGTGATGCAGGTGCTGGAAGCGGCGGGCGCCGAACTGCTGCCCACCTCGTGCGGCGCGTGCGCCGGCTACGGCAGCGCGATCCCCGATGGCGCGACCGTGGTCTCGACCACCGCGCGCAACTTCAAGGGCCGCATGGGCTCGGCGACGGCGCAGGTTTACCTCGCGTCGCCCTACACCGTGGCCGCGTCGGCGCTGCGCGGCTGCATCACCGACCCGCGTGTCGTGTTGAGTGATCCTGCAACATGACCACCCACCGCGTGTGGCGCCTGCCCGCCGACATCGACACCGACGTTCTCGCCCCGGGTGCGACGATGAAGTTCGGAATCGACACGACCGCGCGGCACTGCCTGGAGGCCGTGCGGCCCGGGTTCGCGGGCCAGGTGCAGCGCGGAGACGTTATCGCGGCCGGCCCCAACTTCGGCATCGGCTCCTCGCGCGAGCAGGCGGCGTCGGTGCTGGTGCACCTGGGCGTCGCGGCCGTGATCGCGCCGTCGTTCGGCGGCCTGTACTTTCGCAATGCGTTCAACGTGGGCTTGCTGCTGTTGACCTGCGCGCAAGCCGAAGTATTGGTCGATGCCGAACACATTGCGTTCGACGCGCATGCCGGCCGCCTCACGCGAGCCGACGGCGCGCCGCTGGCCTTGGCGCCGATCCCCGCCTTCCTGCTCGACATGGTGCGCGCCGGCGGCCTGCTCGCGCAGCTGAAGCAAGGCCTTCACCTGTCTGCACACGACGCGCAATCCAGAGACATCGACCCCACCCGAGACACCCAGGACACACCATGACCACCACGCCCCCCATCGACCTGCTCATCAAGAACGTGCGCGTCGTGCGCCCGCACGGCAACGCGGTGCACGAAGCCGACATCGCGATTGCGGCCGGCAAGATCACCCGAGTGGCCCCCGCCATCGACGCGACACTCGCCAAGGCCGTGCACGACGGGCGCGGCCGCCTGGCGTTCCCCGGCGTCGTCGATGCCCACATGCACAGCGGCATCTACGCGCCGTTGGCCGAAGACGCAGTCAGCGAGAGCAAGGCCGCGGCGATGGGCGGCGTGACCTCGAGCCTGAACTACTTCCGCACCGGCCAGTACTACCTGAACAAGGGCGGGCCGTACAAGAAGTTCTTCCCGGAAGTGCTGAGGCTGAGCAAGGGCCGCTTCCACGTCGACTACGGTTTTCACCTGGCGCCGATGGACGCGAAGCACATCGAAGAGATCCCGGAGCTGATCAGCCGGCACGGCGTGTCGAGCTTCAAGATCTTCATGTTCTACGGCTCGCACGGCCTGCACGGTGCATCCGACGCGCAACGTGATTTCCTGATGATCGGCAAGGACGAGCGCTACGACCTGGCGCACTTCGAGTTCGTGATGCGCGGCGTGCAGAAGGCGCGCGAAGCCCTGCCCGACAAGGCGAAGCAGATCTCGCTGTCACTGCACTGCGAAACGGCCGAGATCATGACGGCCTACACCCGAATCGTCGAGAAAGACAAAGCGCGCAAAGGTCTGGACGCGTACCACGCCTCGCGCCCACCGCACAGTGAAGGCCTGGCGGTGTTCATCGCAAGTTACCTGGCCAACGAGACTTCGCTGCCCAACATCAACCTGCTGCACCTGAGCTCGCGCAAAGCCGTGCAGGCCGCGATGATGATGGCCGAGACCTTCCCGCACATCGACTTCCGGCGCGAGGTGACGATTGGCCACCTGATGCTCGACACGGGCAGCGCGGCGGCCGAGCTGGCCAAGGTGAACCCGCCGATCCGGCCGCGCAGCGACGTCGAGTTCCTGTGGGAAGCGCTGCTTGCGGGCGAGTTGGATTGGGTCGTGTCGGACCACGCCTGCTGCCGCCATGAAACCAAGATCCCGAAGCACTACTTCGGCAACATCTGGATGGCGAAAAGCGGCTTCGGCGGCACCGAGTACTTGCTGCCGGCACTCGTGAGCGAAGGGTCGCGCCGGGGCATGAGCTACAACCACATGGCCCGCGTGACGAGCTGGAACCCGGCACAGCGTTTCGGGCTGAACAAGAAGGGCGACATCGACGTGGGCTTCGACGCCGACATTGCCCTGGTCGACCCCGCCTGCTCTTGGACAGTGCATGCCAAGGACTCGCCCAGCACGCAGGGCTACACGCCGTTCGAAGGCCTGCCGATGTCGGCGCGCGTGGACGCAACCTTCCTGCGCGGCATGCTGGTCTTTGAAGACGGCCGCATCGTCGGCAAGCCGCGCGGTGAGTACCTGCACCGGCCGACGGCGTGAGCGCGGGCGTGATGTTGCGATGAGCATGCCTGCGCGCACCGAGCCGAGCATCGTCCGCTGCGCCGCGATGCCGGCGAACACGCCGCACGTCCCGGTCGCCATCGTCGGCGCCGGCGCGTGTGGCCTGACCGCGGCGCTGGCCTTGGCAGACGCCGGCATCGAGTGCGTCGTGCTCGAGCGCGACGCCCAACCGCAGGGCTCGACCGCGCTGTCGTCGGGCTTCATCCCGGCCGCGGGCACGCTGGCGCAGCGAGCGGCCGGCGTGGCGGATTCGGCCGATGCGTTCGCTGCCGACATCACTGCCAAGGCGCACGGCACGGCGGCGGCGCACCTGGTGCGCGCCTACACCGAGGCCATCGCCCCCGCGCTGGATGCCTTGCAGCAGCGCCACGGTCTGCAGTGGGACGTGCTCGACGGCTTTCTCTACCCCGGCCACGGCGCCCGCCGCATGCACGCGCTGCCCGAGCGCACCGGCGCTGCGCTGATGGCCGCACTCGACCGCGCCGCCGCGCAGGCCGGCGTGGCCGTGATGCCGCGCGCCCGTGTGGTCACGCTGCATTGCGATGAGCACGAGCACGAACCCGCCAACACGCGCGTGCTCGGCGTCGGCATCGAGCGGCCCGACGGCCACATCGAACACCTCGGCTGCGACGTGCTGCTGCTCGCCTGCAACGGCTTCGGCGGCCACGCCGGGCTCGTCGATGAACTGCTGCCGGCCATGCGCGGCGCCGCCTACGCGGGCCATGCGGGCAACGACGGCAGCGCGCTGCAGTGGGGCCGCCAGCTCGGCGCGCGCCTCGCCGACCTGGGCGGCTACCAGGGCCACGGCTCGTGGGTGGTGCCGCAAGGCGCGCTGATGACCTGGGCGGTGATGATGGAAGGCGGCGTGCAGGTCAACCGCGAGGGCCGGCGCTTTCACGACGAGACGCAGGGCTACTCCGAGGCGGCGGTGCAGGTGCTGGCGCAGCCCGGCGGCACCGCATGGAACGTGTTCGATGAGCGGCTGCTGGCGCTGGCCCGCGGCTTCCCGGACTTCTGTGCGGCCGAAGCGGCCGGCGCGTTGCGCGGGGCGGCCGACCTGGCGCAACTTGCTGCGGTCATCGGTTGCGATACAGGCGAACTGGCGGCCACGCTGGCGGCAGTACGCAGCGGCCACACCGGCGCGTTCGGGCGCCGCTTCACGCGTTCGCTTGCCGCGCCGTACTGCGCCGTCAAGGTCACCGGTGCGCTCTTCCACACGCAGGGCGGCCTGGCCATCGACGCGCAGTGCCGAGTGCTGGGAGCAGAAGGCCGGGCCTTCCCGAACCTGCTGGCCGCCGGTGGTGCGGCGCGGGGTGTGTCGGGCAACGCGGTGTGGGGCTACTTGTCGGGCAACGGATTGCTCAGCGCCGTGGCCGGCGGCTGGATCGCGGCGGCCACGGCCGCGTCACTGTTGACACGAGACGGTTGACACGACTCGGTTGAAAGAGAGGACACCATGACCCACGACCTGCGCGCGCGCCTGCAGCAACCCGGCATCCTGCTCGCCCCCGGCGTGTATGACGCGCTCACGGCGCTCATCGCCGAGCAAGCCGGCTTCGAGGCGCTGTACCTGTCGGGCGCATCGGTGGCCTACACCAGCCTCGGCCGCTCCGATGTGGGCCTGACCACTTACGTTGAGGTGCGCGACACCGTGGCGCGCATCACCGAGCGCGTGGCGCTGCCGTTGATCGTGGACGCTGACACTGGCTTCGGCAATGCGCTGAACGTGCAGCGCACGGTGCGCGGCTTCGAGCGCGCGGGCGCCGCGATGATCCAGCTCGAAGACCAGACCTTCCCGAAGCGTTGCGGCCACTTGAGCGGCAAGGCCGTGATTCCGGTGGCCGAGATGTGCGGCAAGCTGCACGCCGCGCTCGACGCCCGCGCGGACGTGCGCACGCTGATCCTCGCCCGCACCGATGCGCTCGCCGTCGAAGGGTTCGATGCCGCGCTGGAGCGCGCCGAGCGCTACCTGGCTTGTGGTGTCGATGCGCTGTTCATCGAAGCGCTGCGCACGCCGCAGCAGATGGACGCGGCCTGCGCACGCTTCGCGGCACGGGTGCCGCTGCTCGCGAACATGGTCGAGGGCGGGCACACGCCGGTCGAGCCGGCAGCGCAGTTGCAGGCGCGCGGCTTTCGCATCGCCATCTTCCCGGGCGGCGCTGCGCGCGCGATGGCGCATGCCATGACCGGCTACTACGCGAGCCTGCGCACCCACGGCAGCACCGCGCCGTGGCAGGACCGGATGCTCGACTTCGACGGCCTGAACCACTTGCTCGGCACGCACGAATTGCTGACCTTTGCCAGCCGCTACGACGCGGGCTGACCGCCGGAGCCGCCCGACAACCCGATACAACTTCGCTCCTGTCTTGACGCAAAAGTGCATAAAGCACATTTATAGTCGAGCCCGCAGAACGGCTGCCGTGCCCCGCACGATCCCGGCCTTCGCGAACCTTCATCAGGAGCGGCACATGGAACAAGTGAACTTCGTCAGGCCCCGCGCGGCCGGTTGGCTGGGGGCGGCGTGCGCGCTGCTCGCGGCGTCGTGGATCGCGGGCTGCGGTGGCGGCGGGTCGGATGCCTTGCCCGCCATGGGCAGCACGGCTACGCCGTCGTCGGTGGCTTTCACCTCGGGCCCGGTCGGCGGCTTCGGCTCGATCATCGTCAACGGCGTGCGCTTCGACGACAGCAGCGCCAAGGTCGATGACGACGACGGCAATGCCGCCACGTCGGCCGCGCTGAAGCTGGGCATGATGGTCGATGTGGACAGCGGCACCGTGGACGACAACCTCGGCCGCGCGGTGGCCCAGCACATCCGCTTCGGCAGTGCGCTGATCGGGCCGGTGGCGAGCGTCGACACCACGGCCGGCAGCTTCGTCGTGCTCGGCCAGACGGTCGAGGTGCGCAGCGCCACCGTGTTCGACGACTCGCTCACCGGCGGCGTGGCGGGCCTGGCCGGCAAGACGGTCGAAGTGCATGCCCTGTTCGACGCGACCAGCGGCCACTTCATCGCCTCGCGCATCGAGGCCGAGGTGGCCCCGGTGGCGTTCAAGCTCGTCGGCTTGGTGAGCGCGCTGGACACGACAGCCAAGACCTTCCAGATCGGCAGCGCCGTGGTCTCGTACAGCAAGGTCGCGGCAGCCGACCTGCCGGCGGCGTTGGCGAACGGGCTGCGGGTGCGCGTGCGGCTGGAAACAGCGCAGGTCAGCGGCCAATGGGTCGCGATCAGTGTGCGCTCGGGCGCGCGCAGGGTCGAAGACCGCGCCGACGGCCGTCTGCGCGGGCTGGTCACGGCGTTCACGTCGGCCACTGCGTTCGAGGTCGGCGGCGTGCCGGTCGATGCGAGCACGGCGGTGGTCGAGCACGGCCCGGTGGTGCTGGGCTCGCGTGTCGATGTGCGCGGCAAACTCGCCAGCGGCACGCTGGTCGCGACCAAGGTGAACGTCTTGCGCGACAACGACGACACGGTTCGAGGCATCGAGCTGCACGGCGCGGTCAGCGACGTGAACACCACGGCGAAGACCTTCGTGCTGCGCACCGTGAAGGTCAGCTATGACGCAACCGTAGTGTTCAAGAACGGCACCGAGGCGAAGCTCGTGAACGGCGCGCAGGTCGAGGTCAAGGGCGTTCTGTCGATCGACCAGAAGACACTGGCCGCTGCGAAGATCGAGTTCGAGAACTAAGAAGGCGGTCGGTGTTCGTGGCCGGGCCGATGCGCCCGGCCACGCCGCTTGCAGGAGGCATCATCGAAGCTTTCGAACCCGTCGATTTTCCGCACTCCCTTGACCGAGCCCAACCCTCCCACCGACCCTGCCGCGCCGCTGCTCGACGCACTGCGCGAGTTGCTGGTGCCGCTCGCGCAGCTCGCGGTGGCGCGCGGGGTGCCGCATGCGCCCGTCGATGAGATGCTGCGCGCGGCGTTTGTCGCGGCCGCGCACGCGGCTCACCCGACCCTGCCGGAGCATCGCCGCGTGAGCCGCGTGAGCGCTGCCACCGGCATCAACCGGCGCGAAGTGGTGCGGCTCGGCGCGCAGGCCGGTGCGGCGCCGGCGTCGGTCAAGTCGCACGCGAGCGAGGCCTTTGCGCACTGGACCACGCACCCCGACTACACCGACAAGCGCGGCCGCCCGCGGCGCCTGCCGCGCGTGGCG
>Ga0209724_1001002_pt1 | contig 26587 bp, 29 predicted proteins | sample grotaG_FD_184143 | JGI IMG/M metagenome (GOLD analysis project Ga0209724, IMG submission 184143) | Glacier valley bacterial and archeal communities from Borup Fiord, Nunavut, Canada, to study Microbial Dark Matter (Phase II) -... | ecosystem: Environmental > Aquatic > Freshwater > Ice > Glacier ...
GTCGTAACCGACGCCTTCTATATATAGTAGTCAAACATGTAACTATACTGCAGAAAGTGTCATTTATGGTTGACGGCGGGATTGTTCCAGCCTTGGCAGAGCATCCTAGACGAAGTTAGAACTTTATTGATATCTGCGCCATAATGACAGAAAAAAATATACTAGAACTTTTCAGATTGTTACTAGGTGTGTCGGCTAATTTTTAATATATTTTTCAATATTATAGTTAATCTCTTTTAGATTAAATTTCCCATAAACAAACTCTCCATCTGAGTAGTGCCAAATGGTTTCGCCGTAGGCTGGTAGCATGTAACCGTTAAATTCCCTATAGTTTGATACTGGTGTCGAGAAGCGGTATGGTTTGTTTTCATTTACTTCAATTCTGTCATCCGAAATAAAATTCTTTAAACGACCCTTGTCATCAAAATACAGATTAGCCGATATAGTAATCCCGTTATTGGTAAAGGACGCCTTTGTCGATTTACTATCAATCTCTTGCCATTGAATTCTCTTGTCGATTAAGGTAGCTGGTGCCATGAGACACATGTCGTTAAATAAAGTAACTGTCTCGGCTTGATTCATTTCTTTTCCAGACTTTTTGACCACAGATATTAGACCAAAGGGCTTGACATCCATAGTCGCTTTTGTTTCCATGTATTTATGGTAAACAGGTACCGTAAGTCCAAACATTTTAGCCTTCATGTAGAAGAGACGGGTAGGCTTATCGAAAAAATTGTATTGCTCTGATTTGAATGAAAAGTATTCCTGTCCCTTACCTCTCATCTGACCCTCGAACACAATATTCATATTTTTTAATTTTGGCTTTCCTGTCGAACCTGTAAAAATAATATATTTCTGAACAGGTTTGGGTAGATCTTTCAAATCTTCTGTAGTTAGTAAGTCGGTAGATTGAGAATTATTTGTATTTAAGTTGTTCTTAACGTCTTGGGCATAACCTCTCTCGAAAAAATAGCTTCCCATGCTTAGGATGATTACGACCATAATTATTAGGTTTGGAATCGTTCCAAACTTTGCATCTGTCCAACTGGATATAATAACTGCTTGAGATAGGATTATTGAAACAATACCAAGCGCCCACCACCAATCTTTATTCAGAATAAGTAGTAACGCCGTTGTAAGGAATAATATTGCCACTACTAACCACAATATGCCAACCGGCATTGATATGCTCTGAATAAGCTGAGGGACTTTTGATGGATTAAAGGCTTTTACGCAGCCCATAGCGTGAATCATTCCATGTACAACAATTAGAAATATGAGCAAATATTTAAGCATGACATGTCTCCTTTTTAATAACAGCCTTTGGAATACAAATCCAGGCTACTATATATGTGAGTAATCCAGCTCCACAAAAAAGAAATAATACAAATATTAGCCTTATGATAGTAGAATCTGCCTCAAAGTATTCTGCAATTCCCCCGCAGACACCTGCGATTTGACGATCGGTTACCGAACGATAAATTATTTTGTTTTTCATATTATCTCCTATTTCATTTGACCTTTAATGTTGATTATTCGGGATTGTAGCCTATCTATGTACTCGCTGAGTCTGTCTTTTTCGCTTTTATCGAATTCCCCGAAGAGTAGGGCCATATTGTCTTCATCGTTTTTGCCGCGTTCCTGGTTCAGTGTCTCTTGTTTTTTGGTAGCAATAACCAAGGTACTCCTTTTATCACTAGGATCATTTACAAGATTTACAAACCCTGACCCCTCAAGGTTTAGAGAAATGGCCTTTACGTTCTGATGTGAGGTGTTTAGTGCTTTAGAGATATTTTGGATGGTTGGCCTATCTATGTTTGTGGCTACTGCTAATACTAGCCATTGCTTAGTAGTAAGACCGTGTTTAGTATAAACACTGTCAAATAGATTGGCTAGTGACCTTTCAATTATAAAAAGGTCAAAAAATATTTTAGCCATTATCGGTTGGAAATTTTCGTGCGTCTTCATAATAGGTAGTATATTACCTATATTATATTTTTGTCAAGTATTATTTTTCGTAAACAGTTCTCTTTATTGTAATCAAACAATCTAGAGTTTTTAAAAAAGATAAAATTCGTTAGAAAATCGTCTTTTTATACATAGGAACTTAGTCCCATATAGCGTCATAAGGTGATACATTTCATTGTACTTATGCTTGGCAGCCCCTCGTGGATGAACTTAGAAACTTTAAGTAAATATAGAATTAGATAGTTGTAGCAATTTTCGTTGTAGAGCTCAAACTTGAAGTAGCTTTACAATTAATCTTTCATGCACCGCACCGAATGCCCGAAGACCTTGTCGTTCACGTTCCTCCACACCAGAGCTTGGCCCGAGTTTAGGTTACGGTACAAGGCACTTGCGCCCTCAAACTCCGAACTAGACCACAAGTAGGCGTTCGACAACATATAGTAGAAGGACCCGACAGCGTTGCGGCCACCGGCAATCGGAATGTTGAGGCCAGAGCTGCCACCAGGCTTTAGCTGGGTACCTGCGGTAGCTGGACCTAGGTAATTCTCTAGCGTGGTCCATTCGGCATCAGTCGGTATATGCAATCCAGCTGGGCAAATACCCTGGGCGCCGTTTGTAGTTACGTATTGCATAGCTTCATTCCATTGGTAGAGTCCGCCGTAGGTTGTGCAGTTAGATTCTAGGTTGTCGTAACAGTATTTCTCTATTCCATTACCACTGGCTTGAGTAGTTGCGCCGGTCACCATAGTACCAACATTTAGGTTAGCTTTGGCCCAGGTCTGGGTGCCGATAGTTAGCCAATTAGGGTCAGTGTATACGCCAACAATTGCAGCTGAACTTTCGGTGATGTGTTGGGATGTTGTGGAGGCCGTATTAGTGGAGTCTAGGATAAAGGTTGTTGTTGTGCCTGTGTATGAGGCTGTTGAGAAGGTGTTTCCAGGACTGGATTTAAAACAATATTTACCTGATGAAAGATCTGGACTAGGACAATAATTGCCACTACCACTCGGTGTTTCAACGATTGCTGTTGGATAGCTACCGTATCCTACTTGATACATCTGTAGTTTAGTTTTGGCACCAGTTAGATCTGATTGTAATGAAGTGGCTGTAGCTTTTTGGGATATACCAGTAAAGGATACTATGGTAATGGCTGCTAGGATACCTATTACGACTATAACTACAAGTAACTCAACAATCGTGAATCCTCGACTTTTATTCATAACATTAGTTTAGCATAAACTTGATAAATTAAAATAACACTGAATTAGCAGAGGCGAAAATGCTTACGGCAGCCCCTAGTGGATGAGATTAGAGCTTTTTTGTAAAATGTGAGGTCTATGTCACTGGGAAATACGAAAGCCGATGTAGTCGTACGTGCTAATGGGGGTGAAGTACAGATTTAGCGCCAAGACCCCGGCACCCAAGAAAACAAATGAGAAGTTTAATTGCTAATTGTCACTGAGTGCAGAATGTTATATAGGTTATTATTATTTTCAAGAGCTGTTTTGTTTGGAGAATTATTAAATGCTAGGCCAATTACATTGTCGCCTTTTGTAAATACAGCCGAAAAGCTATGGAAAAGGCTGTTGTCATATTCAGTAAAATCTATTGAATTTATGTTTTCTAAATATTGCTGAGATATGTCATACGACACATTCTTACCACCCGACTGTTTGCGCCACACGTATATCGGGAATTTGCTATTCTTTTCAACTGAGTTTTTAATATTTTCATAGCTTAAAACAAAATCAGGATTCTCGAAATAGTCGTATTGTTTTTCCTTTTCTGCGGTTATGGGGGAATTTATGGCAATTAATATACTACTGTCACTTCCGTTAGTGTTCTTTTTTAATTCCCAGTTAGACGGATATGTAATTGATATGCCCAAAAAAGTATTTGTATAGATTTTGAATTGGCCAGACGGGTCGTCCTTGATGGTTGATGCTTGGGTATGTTCGAAATCCGCCACAGCCGACGCATTATTTTGTCTTGCCTTTTCTGTAGCATCCTGTTTCATTATCCAGTCTTTTTGTTGCTTTGTATTTTCATATTTAGCATAGTTGTAGTCAAAAATGCTGAAAATCGTTAAGAGGGATACCGTGCAAAGTAATGCAATAGATATAAATTTCAATCTGTTTTTAATTCGCAAAGCCTTGGATATAATACTCAGTCCCATAAATAGTCCTACGAACCCTGCGATTAATAAAGGGCCAGTAAAATAGAGGAAGTTAATTCCGACAGAAAATTCTGAAGCACAAAGATCCAAAGAATAGAGTAGGACGAGTGTGGCAGCTAGGATTATTAATATTCCTGCAAAAAAAACAAATTTTGACTTTTTACCACTATTCTTATTGAGATATGATCTTGAGGATGTTGCCAATCCGGCTAGCGAGATAAGTAAGACAAAAATTCCAATACCGGCGACCATTAATAATTCCATAAAAACAAATAAACCGCAAAACTCACCTGTACATGTTTTCATTTGTATTACTAAGTTGATTGTTTGTGCTATAAAACCTACACTTACAATTAGTCCAATAATTGAAAGATATTTCCTTATTCTTTGATTATGTGACAAGTCTGGAAGCTGTTCTTTTGACTCGTGGTTAGCAAGAATATCGCTTGGTTCATTATTATCAGGTATAACAATATTAATGCCCTGATTTATTATCGGAACGTCACTCTGTCCATCTATGTCTTCTGCGGGTACATTGTTTGTGTTTGGATGATTTTCTTCCATATGCACTACTTTACCATAAACAATAGACAACAAAAAAAGTTTCTAAATTAAAAAACCATACGGATTGATGGCTTTTTGTAACAATAATTCCACTTGGCAGTGGTTCCAGGACGATTACCGAACTTATTGTGGTATAACTATTTTTTCCAAGGGGCCAAGATGATAACTTGCCCCCCTTGTCTATATGAGCAGATTGCTATTCGCCTATTTTCCAAATGCCTTTTTCACGGAAGGCTGGTATTGTTTGTCTTTTTGCGGCATTAAGCTGGCTGTTTGTTGTTAAATTATGTTGTTTTGCATAATCTGCTAACTTCACAATTTTCTGTCCTTTTAGATAAGTAATTCTCTTGTTTAACGATTCTTGCAAGGCGAGTGCGAACAATTCCGACATTCCGTCAAACTCTTTGTTATCTTGATAATTAATAAATAATGGGTAGTAGTTATCATGTTTACCTTTGTTGCGTATTATGATTGGCGGGTATCCTAAAGCGGCCAACTGAACGTTAACCAATACTCTACCTATACGACCATTACCATCACAAAAAGGATGGATGTGCTCGAATTCTGCATGAAAATGTCCAATACTGTCGATAAAGTATTGGCTGTGATTACTTAGATAATCATCAATTAGATCATTCAACAGACCGATAATAAGTTCTGACGCTGGGGCAATATACGATCCGACCCGTACATATTCGCCTTCTTTGCGTAATCTGCCGGCAATCTTGTCGTTAATTCCACCAATCAGCATTCTAAGTAATAGAAGCATATTTTCAATAGATAGTTCGATGTTTGAACGAGTTGATAAATATTCCAACACCCTCGCAAGGTTTTTAGCTTCGAAAAGCTCTCGTACAGAAACGTCACGCATTACTTCTTGTTCAAGTAAAATTTTTTCAGTTTCCTTTAGCGTCAAAGTTGAGTTTTCTATGGCATTAGAGTTATATACTAATTCGGGCAACTCTGCCTCTCGGAGTAGCATTAAAAGTGACTCTTTTCCACCTTTTAGCTGTTCGAATTCTTTTTTTAGAGTTCTTATCTTGGATTTATTTAATTCGCTTATCATGCTATTGATTGTATCAAATTCACGCTTATTTATTAATAATGCGTGAATTTATAGTACTTTTTAAACAAATTCACGATTTTTACGCTAAAAAGCTGCTTGATTGAGATTTAAAACTTGAACGTCAAGCTGGAATCGAACTTTTCTAACAGAGGCAGATTTGACAATAATAAAACAGATTAGATATATTCGAAATAACTTAACAAATTATACTTTATTCATTGCTTCTGTAGACAGATCTATTAGTGATTTCTTAAAGATTATACTGACTTTTTTAATCACTATGTCTTTGTCCGAGGCTTCGCTCTTGGCAACGATACAAGCTAAGTCGTATAGTCTATCTGGTGAAACGCTAAGCATCTTTTTATTAAGAATTAGAAAAACGACCGTGAGTACCACCGCAGTACGTTTATTGCCATTTTTAAGAGGATGATTTTTTATAAGTAAGTAAAATAATACTGCTGCTCTATGATATAAATACCAGTATAAATATCTACCGGCGTACGAAGCAAATGGTTGTTGAATCGAAGAACTGATTACATTAATAGTATTTTGGTCTACATCAGCAATTGGCTCTTTGTAGTTCAATATTTTTGGCACTAATGTTATCGCGAAGATAGCCTCCCCGATAGTAAGCCTTCTCATTTTAAGTGGCTGCAAGCCTTATTAAAGTTTTTCGATATTTCTTCACAGTCAACTTAACCGCCTTTTCGACGATTACCTTTTGTTCTTTTGTGAGTTTATCGATTTGTGCTTTATTCATAATATTATTATACCATAATACTATCTCGCTTATGCTTGCCTTCGCGACTTTTTCGTAGCACTATCCTTATAAAGGAAGTTGACTAAATATGATTCAAAAACTTAAAACTTTTTGGAAAAAGATATTCACAATTGATAATGACGCTATAAATGAGTTAAAGGAAATTTTGGAATTGGAAGATATGCGATCTTTATCGAAGGAAGACAAAAAGTTAATAGGAAAACCACTCAAAAAATAAAGGGGCACCAGGAATCTAATTTATTTAACAAAGTTGGATTTGACAAAAAATAAAACAGATTAGACTATATTCGAAATAGCAGAACTGATTCTAATCTGTTATTTTCATTTTGTCCTGTTTGGCAGGCTCGCCTTTTCTAACTTTGACAGAACAAACTTCGCCTAGCCAACACTCAGCCCAGCCGTCTTAAACTTTAACTGGCTTTTAGCACTAGAGTATGTTGAGAACACAGAGTCTAGGTTAATAAAGCATAAGTCAGACACATCGTCATAAAAATCTCTTACTCGGTCTGTTTGACCACCAAAACGGTCGTCAAGATGGACACGTTTTAAATCCTCTTGGTTAGTGATCAACACTAATGATTCTGCTAATGTCGGCGCATTTGAACGTGTAAAGTCTGCCGCTTGAATTGCCTCGTCTGCCAGTTGTACTGCGTCCTCCAAGGCGGGCATAATATTTATAATTTCGGCATTTGTTGAAGGAAAAATCGGTATGCTTTCTTTCAATATCTCGGTCGATATCAACGCGCACAATGATCTTATTTGCAAAAAAATATTTGTCTAGCGTCGTGCCTCTGTAATAAGTATTTGGCTCTTTCGGGGCTTAGCTCAAATATTTTGGCTGCCTCTGGAGAAATATCGTCAGTTGGCGACTCGGCATCGAAATAGTAGTTTGTTTCCTTATCAAAATTCATTGCCTATATATAACATAAAATGACATATATATCAAACCGGTAATCTTACTACGTTTTCTCTATGTTGACTATTTCAGCATATCTTCCATGCTTAAAGCATTTTTGTCGTTTTTTGTCAGGGGTTTCAGCCCCCACAGGTATTCGATAGTTTTAAGCACCGAGTAATGTGTATACGGTTCGTTGGACAAATAGTTAGATTTTGCTGCCGGACCCAAAAAAATAGTGAGTACTTTACTGTCTGTTTTAGTACCTTCATCCCACGTGATTACTAGTAACGAATTCTTTTTTGTGAAAGCCGATGACGATAGTATGGTAGGTACATTTTGTGATAACCACTTGTCGCCTTTGCTCGTTGAACAGCTGTGCATGTCATTGCACACGTTTGGACTAATAAATACATAGTTCGGCAATGTCGAGTTAGCCAGGTCATCCTTCAATGCGCTGTAGGGTACGATTTGGGACGAACATTGTCCAGTGTCGGCGCTGATGCTGGGGTAATACATAAATGGATTGTGGCGAACGGCATATTTACTTGTGTTTTTGAATCCACAAGATGTTGGCATACTCTCAGCAAACATTTTCCATGTCCTGCCCGATGCTTCAATTTCGTCGGTTATATTGGCAACTTTGGTTTGGCATTTTGCTTGCTGTGGATCGCACGAATTTGAAATATTAGTTGACGCCGCGCTAGTTAGGGCTATGTACGGGTTTTTTGTAACTGAGCGGTAATTGGTTGCAATGGCACCTTCATCCGCGATTTTGTTTATGTATGGTGCTTTGTCGCTACCGATTAGTGATGCGAGTGACCGATTTTCCTCGACGATTATTACTACATGGTCAATGACTGGTATGGCTTTTCGGGGCGCTGGATCAGTGTTATTCGGCCCGATATTAAAGCCAGTGGCGATGGCAAGTACTAGAACTGGGATAAGCATAAATAAAAATAATAATTGTTTTTTGTATTTCATGTCTGATATTATTCTACTCTAACCAGTCAAGTTTTTTTCTAAGTTCAACGCATCTTGCGTCTTTATCGGTCATCTTTATTAATTCTGATAACCTTTCCTTGCTAAAGTTTTCTAGTATTTGATCAACCATATTTTTGCCTACCCTGGTCATAGTAATCCGTATCATCATAGTCGCTATTGTGGTAGTGATACTCACCATACCCATATCCCCAGTATGAACAGTTAGTTTGGCATGTGTGACCACTGATGCTGTCTGTGCTACCAGGGTGCGCTGTGACATTAGAAGGAGAGCATATTAATACAATCAATAATGTCAAAATTACACCAAAGTATGCTTTATGGTGTGAGCTTACATCAATAACGCTGTTAAAGCAATTTTCAGTTGTTTATTATATGGATTTTGAGCTTAAATAAGCACATACTTCGTTGATATGGGTTTCTTTCAAATCGCTACTTGTGCTTTTAGCTTGAGCTAGAAGTTTAATGATATGCTCGCAGTCAGACTTGTTATAAATTATTTCTTTCTTTTGTGATATGTTTCGCACAAGCTCTTCAACCGTAGCTACCCCGTCTTCACCGTCAACTTTCACTTTTTTGGCGTTAGGAAACACAGCGTAAGAGTGAATATTTGTCTTAAGACTGGAATCAAGCAGATTGTCCAATGCCTTTACGTGCTTGTAGTTTTGTCGAAACGGGTTGTTTATTGGAAACTTATAGTTCCCCAAATATTGGTACCATCGAGCAGATTTACGAGAGCCATATATATAACCTTGGTGCGATTTTGTCACAACGCAAAATATACCGTATGGTGAAACAACGATATGGTCTATCTCAGCATGGGCGGTGTTCCCATTTGAATTAAGTATAAGGTTATCTAAAACGACGTAAGATCTCGGATCCAAAGACCTTAATGCATACGACACACCCTGCTCGCATCTCACATGGCTTGATACTTTTGGACGAGAAACAGAGTTTGCCAACAAAGCAAATGCACCAATGATTGGGGCAAGTACAAATACGGTTGCTAGCAATATTGCTATAATCTCCACGTCATCCAACTCTCAGTGATTTACGACGGTTATTATAACACTATAAATTAAGTCAATATTTGGCAGACTAGATAGCCTTAAGTGGAACACTTTGTGGGCTAGTTTTGTGCGAATGTACAATCAGTTGGATAAACTGAATTTTTAGGTACGCTGATGAAATAGAAGTTAAGCGTGAATTTTATCTAAATCAACGCCAGCTCTGTCGGCGAGAACATGAATATATTTTTCCAAACGATTAATTTTGTGATCCATCGCCGCCATTTCTTGTGCGTAGGTGTCAATTTTACTAGCATATCCGTCTATGATGTTTGTCAAAAGGTCGAAACGCTTATCAAACTTATCCTCAATCTGTACAAACCTCTTGTCAACGTCTGCAAAGCCTTTTTGCATATACTTAAATAACTTCGTGAATTGGTCTTCGCTCATGTGACTATTGTATCATTTTTCATGTTATATTTAACCATTATTTTTAGCAGGGGCTCCTGGACGATTGCAGAACTAATTGTGGTATAGCATGCTTTTGATAAGATATTAATTATGCCTTAGGGCTTCTAATCAGTTTATATACTCTGCCCTTATTCTCACCTTCAGCTACAAATAGTCCGATTTCAACAAACTTCATAAGATATTTTTTAACACTCTCGCCAGATTTTTTTTTAGTACTCGTGCGAGATAATTAGTTTTGTGTCCGATTTTCGAATTTTATTTGGCTGATTTTGATATATTATAGTTATTTGCTGCAAATATATATTGCTCGATAAACAATTTTTTAAATGATTCTATACTATTCTGTTCATAAAAAATCAGACAAGCTTCTTTATAATCTTGTTCATTAACACTCCTATACGACAATGGCGCATAACTGGCCTGTAGCAATAAACCATTAGTAATTACTCTTGCTGTACGCTTATTACCATCTTCGAATGGCTGAAGATAGCTTTCTCCAATCACGGCGACTAAAGCTTTCTCGTAAATATTTGATTTACTATTTATACAATCGATTAAATTATCTAATTGTTCTTTAATTTGAGACATTATAGATAGCGGTCGATATAATGATCCGGAGATGCCTATAGTTGCTTTACGCAAACCGGTACTAATATCAAGTCCATCTACTACTAAGGAATGAATCTTTTCTAAAGTTGCTCGGTTTAATATCAATGTGCCATCCTTAGTCTGATCCAGTAGGAATTCATAAGCTTTTTTGTGATTTAAGATCATGGATGTTTCGGAATCTGAACGATCATTCTTTTTTAAACCCTCTTTGATGAGCATCTCGGTTTCTAATAATGTATACGTGTTGCCTTCTATTTGGGAAGACTTCCATGAAAATTCAATTACGAATCGCTCTAGTTCTTTTTTGTATATAACATCACTAGCATTGATCGCGTTCTTTTTAAATATAGCCGTTGCTTCATCAAGATTATTTATCTCATCAGCCGAAAATATCTGCTCGTTTTTTAAGATATTAAATATTTCATGATTAAACTGAACAATGGAATTGCGCTCAGTTTCTGGAATGACATAATATGAACCCAGGTTAAATTGTCTATGTATTAAACCGTAGCCAGTCAGTGAATATTCTGAAACCTTTTTGATTCCACTTTTTACGATATAACCCAGTTCACTTAATACTGATAAATCTCGTTTTAGGGTGGCTATGGATATAGAACCATTCAAGGCCTTTAATAATATTCCGCTCGATATCTTATCGTCCCATTTAAAATATTTTAGTATGTCTATTTGTCTATTTGTTAGTTCAATTCTATCGCTCATAATAGTACTAATTATAGCTCATAGTGAGCGATAAAACTATATACTTTGTTGATAATATCGTGATTTATCTATATTAATTGACGAAATTCACGCATATTACTCTATTTATTTGAGTCGGTTATCTCTTTTTAATGCTTTACATAAGCTATTTCGGCTTTCATCATGCGCATCATAATATCCCGCTTGCCATCAAATAACACCAGATTGTAAACGTAATAAATATCTTCGTGAAGACATTGCTCAAAATGTATTAGTAGAGAAGATGGGTAACCTGATTAGTCCACCAAAAGCCGTAATAGATTGGCTAATTAAGCATTTAGAGAATGACTATAGGGACAATTCTAGTCAGGCGGAAGATTATAAACAATCAATTAAAACGCGTCTCTGCCGACTCGAGAAGATGGATGAAATGTTATATGATGACAAGTTGGCTGGTGAAATTACCCAAGAACGCTATGACAGTAAACACGCCTACATATTAAAACAAGTCGAACAACTAAGAGATGATTTACTCATCGCCGACTCAACATGCTTAGAAAAACATCAGCAAGCAATTAATTTGATTAAACTTACCCAGACCGCTAAAGACGAATATTTAAGCGAAAATCTAACTAATGAACAAAAGCGCGCAATTTTAGCAGAACTTTTCGAATCAGTTGATTATGAAGACAACTCTATCTCTGTTGAATCTACAAAATTAGTTAAATTGATCGAAGAAAAAGTATACGTTAGTAAGCAAATATTAAAGGAGGCAAAAATGAATTGCAGAACCAACAAAAAAGACCCCATTGATAGAGGTCAAACTGTGGAAAACTCTCAATTAGAGCTACTTTGTCCTGTTTGGCAGCCCCTAGTTGATGAACTTCGAACCTTGTCAACAAGTCATCATCTAAACTAATTTGTCGTACAGAGATTGGCTGACTTTATGTCATCTAGTGAACCGTTTGGGATAGTGATCCTACAGTTCTCATTATTTTTTATGCTGTTCGCAGAATTAACATGTAATGATACATATAATGATAAACCTAAGTATATTAATGCGACTAAAATAACGACTATTAATACTCTGAAGATTATTTTATGTTTATTCATATAATTGAATAATTCCATGTCTTAATTTTAACATATAAAAATATCTCTGAAACGGAGACTATTTTATAGTACTTATACTTGGCAGACCATTCTGGACGAAGTTAGAACTTTATTGACATCAACGTCACAAATGACGTTTAAATATCCTAGGACCGCTTCCTATAATAGAGACTTTATCATAGTGCTTTGATGGGCAACCTCTAGTTGACGAGTTTTTAACCGATAAATTAACGCGAGTATCTTACAGTGACCACACCTGCAACTCCGGGATTACCAACTCTTCCTCCCTCGACTGATGATCCACCTGCACCGCCAGAGCCTACGACTATAGACATAGTGTTGCCATTTGTGGCTAAAATTACACCGGTCACTTTACCACCGGACCCACCGGAACCGCCTAGACAATAACCAGTACTAAATTTAAGTCCACCTGCAGACCCGCCTCCCGAAATACCCGATAATGCGTACGGCGTGGTGACGCCATTGGTTCCATTGGCACCTGGGCACGGTCCATCCCAGCTCATTCCGCCCTGTCCGCCACCGCCACCAGCTGCGGTATATGTAATCCCGCCATAATTAATAGACGATAAGCCACCATTGGCACCATAATTACCGTCGTAATCAAAGGTCATTGCTTCACTGCCAGCTCCGCCACCTCCGCCAGATATCGATACTTCTACGTTAATATTTGCAGTGAATAATAGAGGTCCATTTGAAGTAAATGTGTGTGTACGATAACCACCGCCATCAGTGACAGTGCCTCCAGTTGCCGACACAACCAAGAGAGTCGGGCTAGAGTTCTCAGTAATTTCATATGATGCAGTACTGTTGCTTGCAGTGAGATTAAAAGTTGAATATGGAGCAGCCGATGAATAACTAAAAGTATTATCAGAACTTAGATTTAAGCAATATTTGTCATCCTTAGGGCTTACTGGGCAATAATCAACATCAAGGTTTTGTGGGTATGAACCATTGTCTATATTGTACATCTTCAATGTAGTTGCAGCACTTTTTAGATCTGATTGTAGTGATGCAACAATAGCTTTGTTACTAATCCCTGTGTAGCTAACTATAGTAATGGCGGCTAATATACCAATAACTACAATAACTACAAGTAGTTCAACAATAGTAAACCCATAATGGCTTTTGCGCATTAGTCTATTCTAGCATAAACATTAAGTAACAAAATACCCTTGAATCAACAGAGTTGAAATGCTTATGGCAGAGCATCCTAGGCGAAGTCAGGACTTTATTGACATTAAGAAACGAATAACAGTTTAAGTCGCCCAATGACGTTTCCTATATAGTTTTGACTGACAATGAGCATGTTTGCCGCTTTACTTCCTTACAGTTAATTTTGGAATAGGCTTAATAGAGGGAAAATAAAAAGGCCGGAGTAAACTCCGGCCTTTTTACGAATCAATTAATCAATGTTTCAACGTATCCGTGTCGTAACCGACGCCTTCTATATATAGTAGTCAAACATGTAACTATACTGCAGAAAGTGTCATTTATGGTTGACGGCGGGATTGTTCCAGCCTTGGCAGCCTTTAGTGGACGCACTTCGAAACTTTTAAACGTCAGAAAGATGTATTTGTGATGCTGCGATAAAAAACATAATAAGCATAATAATAGAAATAGTTAATGCTATTAGGAAAAACTTTAGACTCAACCCTATCTTCTTGTTGTCTACAGTTTGATTTAGATGAGTACTATTTTTATTTTCTAGATTATTCTCGTATATTGTTAGAACTACACCGCCAATAAACAATATGGTCGACCAGAATATTCTAGTTAGTATGTCATTACCAGCTATGCCCTATAAAAAAGATATAAGGATAGTAACGTAAGACAAAATACCTAGCGTTTCTAGTACAACTGCAATGAACTTTACCGTATTTTTCATAGTTAAGACGATTATAACATAAACAAAATAACCCCTGTATTAATAGAGGTTAAAATGCTTATGGCAGCCCTTAGTGGATGAACTTAGATTTATTATTATTTAATAAGGAAAAACCCGTCCTCGGAAGCCCGAGGTTCACTTTCGTGAATACGGGTCCTTCCTTAGACGGGGGCGTGTAGCTAGGCTACGATTCTTTCGAATATAGATCCATTCCATCGGAACTGCTGGCGTCTGTTGGCCTGACTGTGCACGGTGATGAAGAGTTCTTCGGGAATTTCCGTGAGGTTCTTCCAGAACTCTTCGACAGCTTTTTCTACCGTCTCGCCTCGACCGCCCACACTGTCTAGGAATCCATTACCACCAATATTCACATCGTAGGCGCTGGCATACCAGTTGTTGTCAAGGTCAAGCACAAGGTGCAATTCACCACCTAGGCTGCTATTGATAACCACTGCTTTTTCCTTCCAGCTCATGTTCATTAGAGCCACCTCTCAATGAGTTGATTCCAAAAGGTTATATATATTAATATCATTTACTACTAGTATTGTCAATACTAACTGACACATTAAACTATAGACAGCCTCCAAATTGAAGGCTGTTTAATATTGCTTATGCTTGGCAGCCCCTAGTGGACGAACTTCGCAACTTTTGATTGGTAAGATTTCGATTTTAAATAGATTTGAACCTCTTCGTTATGTACCTCTCGAAGTCTATCACGTTTTCCGCTTGCGTAGGATAATGTGCTAATCATCCTATCGCACTCTTCTTGGCTATAAACTCTAACATTGAGTTTAGATATTTTATTTATAATAGCTTCAATTGTTGAATCGACTAGGTTGCCGTCAACCATGACTTTACGCGCATTCGGGAAAACAACATATAATACATTCTGCAATGCCTTGGAGTGCTTAAAGTTTTGTTTGTATGGGTTATATATAGGATAACTTTGATTACCTAAATACTGTTTCCACATCATGTTTTTACTGTAGCCATATATATGACCTTGATGTGACTTTGTTTCGACACTGAATATTCCGTATGGAGATACGATCACGTGATCGATTTCGGTATGTGCAGTATTACCTTCAGATCTGATAACTAAGTTATTGAATACTACATATGATTGCCCATCTATATGATTTAGTCTATTTGAGACCTCATTTTCACACATGTCATGTTTATTATATTGTGATCTTGATTGTGGACTTGACGGTACTTCAACAGAATCAATCGCCCAGATAATAGGGGCTAAAATTAATCCAATTACCAATAGTACTGCTATAATTTCCACTTTCATCACCTCCCAGTGATTAATGCGCAGATTATAACATTAAATTATAATTTAGTCAATGCTTGGCAGCCCCTAGTGGACGTACTTCGCAACTTCAACGACTGACTTTTCAAACATGTCCTCACTATTTTCTAATTCTTGAATATTTATATATCGTGCATCAGTCACTCCATCGCCATAAATAAATTTTGAACTATTAAGTCTTACCCTGTACACAATCCAAATCAACCAGGCATCTTTTCGATCTAGATATATTGTTTTACAATACGCGATTTCTCCGACATGGACATCCTTGACGCCTAACTCTTCATAAATCTCGCGTTTTAGGCAGTCTTGTGGCAGTTCGCCGTGATCAAGTCCTCCACCAGGAAGGTCCCACCAATCCTGATTTTCTCTTACGACCAAAACTTGGTTCTCGTCATTTGTAACATATGCTTTGATTGAAACCCGATAAAAAGTATTTGGATACATATCATCATCATAACAAAAAAATCTCCAAAACGGAGGCTTACTCATGCTGCTTATACTTGGCAGGGCATCTTAGACGAAGTTAGAACTATTCTTACCAGGAAATGCTTTGATACGATAAAGGATTAAATATAAAAAACAATTCAATTAAAATAATTATCGCAGCCGGTATTATAAATCCCTTCAAACTTACCCTGTTATTAGACCAGCTGATTAACGCACCTATAATCGCGGTCAATATTGTTCCAGGTATGGCGTATATAGCAAGGTCTAGTTCTGCGTGAAAATTAGTAATATTCGTAGTGGTTGACATAATTAGAAACAGAGCAAATGGGGATAGTGTTATTTGTATTGCTAATAGTATTTTTTTTGCTGTACCCTGTAACCTAATATTAAACAAGACAACGATAAGAACAACAAGTGCAATTATTATCAATGAAATAATTTCCATAATTGTATTGTAGCATAATGAATAAATACGTTTATAAATATTTAATTTAATACATAACGCTTATGCTTGGCAGCCCTAGTGGACGAGCTTAGAACTAAATTACGGTAATACCACTATATCTGTCATTGCACCAACATGCTCATCAGCTTCAGCAAGCTTTTTACCAGCTAATAGGATATTTTCAACCTGTTTTACTGTCATACTCGGACGGTAATTATTATTAACATATTTATTTGCATAGACAACTCCACTGCCAGTAATCCCTAGTGATGACATGTGATATTTAAGGATACCTGGGTCAGATAGTGTGTAGATTTCAAACTTTTCTTTTCCTTTACCGACGAGAATCATATCACCCGAGGCAACAGTTTTTACGAATTGCTCAATTTGTTTGTCTACTTGCTCTTGTCCCATGATCTTAGGACCTCTTCTCAGGTAATCCTCCATACTTGTGAATCCTAAGAAACCAGGCATTTTTGACCATTGAAAACGGGAGAAGTGTTTATGGTAAATTCTTTCAATAATTGCTCGGACTCTTGGAAAGTCGTCATTGTCTTTGACGACTTCATGCACGTCTTTTAGTATCTCACCCCATAGTTCCATGTCTCCACTCGTAGCTACAGTTACTTGATCATTCAACTTATATATCTTTGTAATATCATCTCGTTCGACTAAGACCTCTTCCTTGGCAAGAGGATGAGTTCCGGTGCGCAATTTATCACCAACTATTACAGCGCCTTCTCCGTTTTTATATAGGCCAGCTAGTATTACTGTCATTCTAATAATATATCACTATTTAGAGAATTTGACTCGCCTGCAACTGCCGCTTCTGTATCATTAAGTTTAGTTGTCGTTTGGCTGCATAATACCATTTTATTATAGAAAAGCTTGTCATGGTCCCATAACACAATTTAACTACTTCATCCTAGCGGAGTGTATGTGAGCGAGCAGGAATCTTTACAAGGTGGAGCTACCAAGGTGCACGTGTCTGACGCATCGATTGTATAACTATCGTAAGCTTATAGTTCTGCAATCGGCTAAATTCTGTACAAATCAGTTGAAAGCGGAAGGCGGCTTTGCCTTCTCCGCTCATTCACGAAAAAATGTAAACACTTTTTTGTTTCAATCGCTACGCCGAACCACGATTACCACCAGCTTTGCTGGCGTATCGCGGTTCGGTTCCGCGGGTCGCGTGCAAAATAAATAAACCTACAAAATGCAGGTTTATTTATTTTGGCAGGGGCACGTGGAATCGAACCACGATCTCAGGTTTTGGAAACCTACATACTGACCGTTGTACTATGCCCCTTAACAGTAGATATTGTAACAGAAGTTAAGGACTTGAACAAAATTAAAATGTTCGATTAATTTCGTCTGCCAGAACGAACCGAACGCAAGAATTTTTTGTCAGCTATTGGATCGGCAAATCTAGCTATTGGTTCGTAAACGAAAATTCGTTTACCTTTTGACTCAACACCCTCGTCAACTTCTTTGATGGCGTTGACAAAGAACCTCTCAATTAACCATTCGCGACCTGGCGCCGTATAGCCAATAATGCTGATTCTCCACATATCATCGTTCCATCTGTCTTTCGAGATGATTCGAAGCGGTTTTGTTAACAATGCCGGGCCTGAAGGTACGGCTCCAATAATCTCTTTGATAGTCTCTTCGCCTAACGCTAGATCTTTGACGAAAACATCTACAATCATCGTTCTAACCCCATAAGGAGTGACATGTACGCCTTGGATGTATTGGTTGTGTATCCACAATATCTCGCCACTCAGGCTCCTAAGCTTGGTTGAACGAAGTGTGAATCTTTCGACTACACCCTTCGCGTCCATAAACGGTTCGACTTTAATATGGTCACCGACATTAAACCATTGTTCGATTATCATAGTTGCACCCGCCGTAAGGTCACGAAGCAGCATACCTAGCGACTGACCAGCGAACACGATAAAGAAGGCACTCGCTCCAATAGTAGCTAGTCCGCTACTTGTCGAAAACTTACCTCTCGTTAATAAGAACCAAGTTATGTATATAACAATCGACACAACAATGGCGCGGACAATTGCGACAGCTACGCTTAAATAAGTTTCAATTTGACGAAGTCTGATATATTTCTGATCATTCGTTTCTTTGTCGGTGTGACTCGAGACTATTTGAGCTAATTTAACAATCGCTCGTGCTAAATATTTGCTTACGAAGTACGCAATTAACGACGCCGAGATTAATATAATTATCGTTCTAACCATATTAGAGCTATTGAAAAATACCTGAAGATCGTCTGTAATATTTGAAGGTTTTAGGGCAATGTTCACGAGTACTAATTATAGAGCATTAACGAACAATTGCGAGGACATTAAATACAATCACTTTATCTAAAAAATGGTTGTAAAAGCATGAGCGTCGTCCTATAATACTGCTTAGAACGTTGCATAAATAAAAGGGGTGGCTGATTGATCAAAAAAGCCACTTATATACAGGTACTATGAATATATTAATGCTCGGGTGGGAACTTCCTCCTCACAACAGTGGTGGTTTGGGTGTAGCTTGCTATCACATGTCAAAAGCACTCGCCATTCAAGGGGCGAAGATCGACTTTGTTGTCCCATATCGCGCTGAGCATCCGGGCATTAATTTTATGAAAATTCATAGCGCAACTGACTTAACTCCACTTGAAAGATACGGACTTGGTGCTTACGACAGCAGCAAGGTTATCGACAAACCACTATCCAAGGCTGATGTTAATGATTTGAAAGATATGCGCGGCGTACAAAAACGATACGTGAAATTTGTTGAGAAGCTAGTCCTTTCGCTCAAGCCGGATGTTATTCATGCCCACGATTGGCTGACTATGGAGGCTGGCATGCGCGCCAAAGAGCTGTCGAACGTACCATTGATTGTCCATGTGCACGCGACCGAGTTCGATAGATCTGGCAATGAGCAAGGTAATCCGATCGTCCACGAAATTGAATACCAAGGCATGATGATGGCCGACAGAATCATTGCCGTTAGTGAAATTACAAAAAACATTATTATGCAAAAATATGGAATTCCGGCAGATAAAATTGAAGTTGTCCATAACGCAATCGATGCGGCTAGTTTCGATAATGGCTATGAATATGACTTCAATACTTATAAATATCTAGAAGCCTTAAGGAATGAGGGCCACACTATTGTCGCTACTGTAACTCGCTTTACTGTTCAAAAAGGTTTAGTTAATTTCATCAGGGCTGCCGCCCGAGCCTGTGAGAAATACGACAAACTTGCCTTTCTGTTGGCTGGTGACGGTGAGCAACGCGACGAGTTAATTAAACTATCATCTGACCTTGGTATCGCCGACAAAGTATTCTTTACTGGTTTTATCCGTGGCAAGAAATGGCGCGATGCCTATAGCGTGGCTGACATATTTGTGATGAGCTCGGTCTCGGAGCCATTCGGATTAACCGCCCTAGAAGCGGCTTATCATGGCAATGCAATCATCATTACGCGCCAATCTGGCGTTGGCGAAGTACTCAATAGCGTATTCAGATACGATTTCTGGGACGAAGACACGCTAGCTGATCAGATTATAGGTATTGCAACTTCGGATGTGCTGCGTGAGTCATTGCAGCAGAACGTCAAGAATGAATACGATAGAATCTCTTGGTATGATGTCGCAAAATCGTGTTTCCACATCTATGAATCTATGCAACAAAAGGTTTTGTCATGAGCAAAAGAGGTATAGTCTTATACCTTCACGCTCATCAACCATATCGAGTTCGTAAATATAGCGTATTCGATACGGCCGTCAATCACGATTATTTTGATGATCCGATATATGACAGTGGTCAAAATAATGAACAGGTATTTAAAAAAGTTGCTGATAAATCATATAGGCCGATGAATGCTATGCTCGAAAAGCTATTGGCTGATCATCCGGAATTTAAGGTTTCACTGAGCATTACTGGCGTATTTATTGAACAAGCCGAGCTTTGGGCGCCCGACGTGATTGAAAGCTTCAAAAGGATCGTAAGTACTGGTCGTGTCGAAATTGTCGCCGAGACTTATTATCATTCACTAGCCTATTTCTATAGCATGACTGAATTTGAGCATCAAGTAGAGGCTCATCGCATAAAGATTCGCGAATTATTCGGCGTTGAGACCAAGGTGTTCCGTAATACCGAGCTTTCATATAATGATTCAATGGCGAAATGGGCTGAGAATTATGGTTTTAAGGGTATCCTAGCTGAAGGTTGGGATCCGATTCTACAGTGGCGAAGTCCCAACTTTATGTATCGACCCGCCGGAACAAAGAGTATTTCTTTACTTCTGAAAAATTATAAACTCAGTGATGATATCGCTTTTCGATTTGGTGATAAGAACTGGCCTCAATGGCCACTCTCATCAAATACCTACAATGATTGGGTTAATCAATCAGTTACCGGCAAGTCGATTGTTGATCTTTTCATGGACTATGAGACATTTGGCGAACATCAGTGGGAAGATACTGGCATCTTTGAATTTTATGAATCATTTATTAGTAAGTGGCTAAGTAATCCGGCAAATACATTCTATACCGTGTCTGGTGCTATCGATGCGTTCGAGCCGGTCGGTGAAATTAGTATGCCCGACACTGTCACTTGGGCTGATAATGAACGTGACTTAACTGCCTGGATCGGTAATAGTATGCAACAGGAGGCTTTGCGATATATATATGCGATGGAAGACGACATTCTGCGTACAGAAGATATCGAGCTGATCAGTGACTGGCGCAAACTTCAAACCTCGGACCATTTTTACTATATGTGTACGAAATGGTTTACGGATGGTGATGTGCACGCCTATTTCAGCCCATACGAATCCCCTTATGATGCCTTTTTGTACTATATAAATGTTGTACGTGATTTGCGCTGGAGGCTTCACCACGACCATCACACCGGAGGTCTGAATGGCTAGACCAATTGTTTTAAGTAATGGCGAGTTGCACGTTGGACTAAATGGCTTCGGATTAGTTCATGATTTTTATTACCCATATGTTGGGTTTGAGAACCATTCAACCGGAAGCGAGTTAAGGCATCGCGTGGGTGTTTGGATCGATGGAATCCTAAGCTGGCTTGATGATCCTAACGAATGGACTTTTACTTTTCGTTATCCTCACAGTGCCTTAATTGGTCACACCCTGGCCAAAAACGAACGACTCGGAATTATATTAGAATTTGATGATTTTGTAGATGCTCAAATCAGCGTCTTTATTAGGAATATTCATATTGTAAATTTACAAGATCAAAATCGCGAAATTAGATTGTTCATGCATCAGGCATTTGCGATCGGTGACTCTAGGAGTAATACCGACACTGCTCAATACCTGCCGAATGATAATGCCATTCTTCACTACCGCGGTCGTCGAGCCTTCATTATATCTGGTGATTATGATAATCGTCCATTTGATCAATACACAGTCGGATTGTTCGGCATCGAAGGCAAAGAAGGTACTTATCGTGATGCAGATGACGGCGAATTAGGGCAGAATAACGTTGAACATGGTCGAGTCGACTCTACGATCAGGTTCAAGGTTAATATCGACGCCAACAGCTCACAGCGAGTTCATTATTGGATTGCGGCTGGAACATCGAACCGAGAGGCACTCTACATCCATAAACAAGTTCAAAAAGATGGTGCTTTGTCATTTATGCGTCGAACGGCTGATTGGTGGCACGAATGGCTCGAGCCAGCCTATAAGGTGCTTGAAAAGATAAGCCCTGAGCACCGCAACACATTTCTACAGAGTATAATGATAGTCAAATCCCAGATTGATAAACGCGGTGCAATTATTGCCAGTACCGACACTTCGATGCTGAATTATTCTAGAGACGCCTACGGCTACAGTTGGCCACGTGACGGTGCTTATGCACTTTGGCCATTAATTCGTATGGGCTACACCGACGAAGCACGCCGTTTCTTTGAATTTACCAAGCGCGGACTCCACACTGATGGATATATGATGCACAAATATAGGGCTGATGGCGCTTTAGGAAGCAGCTGGCACTCATACGTTCATGATGGCGTTATTGCTCCACCTTTCCAGGAGGATGAAACAGCTCTACCGCTATTTATGTTTGCCCAATACTATCATATGCATCCAGAAGTGAGCTTACTGAAAGAGTTCTATAAAACCATGGTTGTGCCGATGGCTAATTTCATGACAGGCTATGTCGATGAGACAACTGGGCTACCAGGCCCAAGCTATGACTTATGGGAACAGACTTTCCTGATAAGTACCTATACGACCGCTGTAACCTACGCTGCACTGTTGGCAGCCTCTGATTTGGCGTTGGCGGCCAATGATCAAGATAACGCTGTAAAATGGCGCCTAGCGGCCACTGATATCCAAACAGCGGCCCATAAGCATCTGTATAACGAAGATAGAAAAACTTTCTATATGGGCTTGAACGTTAAAGGTATTCAGATAATTAAAAATGACGTCATTGACTGCTCAAGCGTATTTGGAGCTTATATATTTGGATTATTCGCGGCCGAAAGTGAAGAGATGATATCGTCAGTCAGGACTATCGAGCAGCTATTTGGTACGAATGGGATAGTATTAGGCCTACCACGCTATGAAAACGATGACTATCGACGTGCTAGCCCCGGTATAACTGGTAACCATTGGTTCATTACGTCTTTTTGGCTAGCTCAATACTACATTGACTCTGGTGAAAAGCAGAAAGCCTTAGATATCTTGGATTGGGCAAAAAGCCATTCATTAAGTACCGGTGTAATGGGAGAACAACTTGATCCAATTACAAATCGGCTAGTATCGCCAGCTCCTTTGACGTGGACTCATGCTGAATACATCGCAACGTTACTCGATTTGATCTCGAAAGACGGTACAACCGCATGAGTAGCGTGATTAAATTGACAATTAGTCGAATTAAAAGTAAAGTATTTTTTCGTATTAATAGCATAAAGAGAAAGAAGCTAGTCGAACGATTTGCTAGTAAAATTGGATTAGTATATTTTGGCTTCGTTGACCAGAATTCAGATGAGCACAGGATTGTTCGCGGACTAACTGTTTCGTCTTCACATCAAGATGATCATTATTCAGTAGGATCGGTCGGTGGTTATGGTGTGACGTTTGTAGACCGAAGCGATTACGTTGTTCAGCCGAATGGTAAGTCTGAATTAACTAACTGGTTGATAATTGCGATTGATTTACAAACAAAACAACCAATCCCCCATTTCTTTATCGGGGCTCATAATCACGATCAGCAACCTTTTGAGGCGTTATTTTCAACTTTTCCCAATATGAAGGAACTTAATATGGGTACTTTTGAGGCCTACAGTGCAGAATTTACTAGTCGTTTCTCGGTCTACGCGCGACCGGCAAAGGCTATTGAAGTTGAAAGGATTATTACAGCTGATTCGGCAAGGATCCTGGGAACTCATTTCTGGCCCCTTTCAGTAGAGCAGCACGACAACGTATTGTATGTATATGCGGCAAACGAAAACGTGACCACTAGCTTGTTAGATACGATGCTTGAAAGTGGATTATGGTTGGCTGGACATTTGGATGCCCAAGCCGAGATTGAATAGTCTAAAGATTGACTATCGTTTTTTCTGTTTTACTTCGTTACGACCAAGACTTTTTTTAGTCTCAACATATAGCGCATGAGCACGCACAATTGGATCATATTTTTTAAGTGAGATTTTTTCAGTAGTATTCTGAGTATTTTTGGTCGTGTAATAAGTACGGTGACCGCTTAATTCGCTCACTAAACCAACTAATTTTCGCTTTGTGTTCTTCTTTGCCATGTAGTTCCTTATAAATTTGTATAGACTATTGAGGTGAATTATAGCAAAATATATCGCTAACTACAAGTCGCCTATCTATAATTATTAAATGAAAGCGGAAAATCGAAGTCATGAGCTTGAACAATTTGCATAACATTTTGCAAATCGTCCTTGCTACTGCCAACCACGCGTACTGCTTCGCCTTGAATTTGAGGCTTAATCTTAGGTACTTCTTCTCTAATCAATTTAGTGATCTGTTTAGCCTTATCCTGGTCAAGACCGGCTATAAAGGGGACTTCTTTTGTCGCCTTTAGATTGCTTACCACGATAGTCTTTTCAAGATTAAGCGATTTGCTACTTTGTTCGCGTGAGGCTAGCTTCTTGCGGACGATATCGATGATACTATCAATCTGCCATTCATTAGCTCCAATGACCTTAAAGCCAGCCTTATCGCCCATCCAATCGATTTCAGCAGGCGTACCTTTAAAATCATATCGATTACTTATTTCTTTTTGCGTTAATGCAAAAACATTATTCATTTCTGCTTTGTCGTATTCGGATACTATATCAAAACTATATGTTGCCATACGCCTATTATAACAGTTCGTTGATAAGGTGTAAGCTTGTATGGTAAAATTTATCAGGTATGCCGTGATAGCTCAGTTGGTAGAGCGCATCCATGGTAAGGATGAGGTCTCGGGTTCAACTCCCGATCACGGCTCCACGTAACACTTGAAACCACAGTGATTATCGGATAAGATAGTTAAGTATCTTTGTACGCGCCGCCTTAGCTCAGTTGGCTAGAGCAGCTGTTTTGTAAACAGCAGGTCTTCGGTTCGAGTCCGAAAGGCGGCTCCAAATACAAGATACGCTGGAATCGTGTAGTGGCAATCACAGGAGACTGTAAATCTCCCGCCTTTCGGCTTCGTAGGTTCGAGTCCTACTTCCAGCACCAAATTATGTAGCCCACCAGAAATGGTGGACTATTTAATTTGACGATTGACGCGGTTATTATGATCAAATAATTTCAAGGTCATTCCCCTGAGAGCTAGATATCCTCAGGGGCTTGACCGTCGTGCTCTACGCCGCGATATCTGCGGCCGGAAGGCCGCTAACGGTGAATGTGATGCGACCATGACTTAGCTCGAATGAGCCATCGTCGTGTTGGACAACGCTTGTCTTGCTGACAGGTGCCATCCAAGACAGGAGGAGGTTCCCAATTCGCCACATGATGAACCAGAACCCGTTGTCGCCTTCACCGAACCTGTCGATGATGATACCTTTGTGATCATGACCGAATGAATCTGTCACGGTCAAGGTGTCGCTGCGACAAAGCGTTCTACGACTGGACGCTTTAACGTCCGTAGTGCAATTATCGACGGCCATATCCGATCCCCTCATCGATTGAGCTATCTAGGCTCCTTTTTGCCGGACTATGCGTTTTAAAGCTAATCCTTTCTCTTGAAATACATGCGGACATTAGTACTATAACACGTATTGTACTTGGGTACAATTATAGTATACCTATATTTAACTACGAATTAAGTGATAAATAATTCAAGGAAATATCCCGAGAGTCAGATTCTCGGGGTATGACCGTATGCTGGCGTTATGCCACCGCGCTGAGAACCATGAAAGGCTGAGACTTTGCGATGAGGCTGATGCTGTCATCGCCAAACGGAGCAACCTTGATGTGGCCGAAGTTCTCCTTCCACTTGAAAGGTTCGCCGTTGGGCCTTCTGCCTTCCACGATGAACTCGCTGAGTTGTTTGGATTCATCATGACGAATGTAGCATGCGTCGATGACGATTCCCCAATCACAAGCTCCAATTCGAGCACTCATGGCAAGGATTGTTCCGGTGAAGCATGCCGACGACACGGCGACCAAGAAATCTGGCACCTCATCATCGTTACTCGGTGTAACTAATACGGTCATATACATCCCTCCCTCCGCTGTAGGATAAGCTATCTGACAGCTTTTCGGACAATAAAGCCCAACACACCCCCCTGTGTCTAGCGTTCGGTTGGAATGTTGTCATTATCAAACATGAACGCATATTTTGCAAGCGTTAGTATGTATAAATTTATAAGCTAATTTTAGGTAGTATCAAATATAGAAAGTAGCCACTATATATAGTGGCTACTCATCAAATTCAAGGAGATATCCCGAGAGTCGGATTCTCGGGGTATGACCATAATGCGTTGGTTCAGACGGCGTAAATCGCTACTGACGAATACGTCTTCGAGTAGGCTCCAAGCTTGAGCCTGAAGCTGTCGTGACAAAACCCCTTCACGTCCAGCGAAGATATCGGCTCATGCCAATCGACGAGATTATCATCGGAGTCTA
>Ga0209724_1001003_pt1 | contig 26586 bp, 21 predicted proteins | sample grotaG_FD_184143 | JGI IMG/M metagenome (GOLD analysis project Ga0209724, IMG submission 184143) | Glacier valley bacterial and archeal communities from Borup Fiord, Nunavut, Canada, to study Microbial Dark Matter (Phase II) -... | ecosystem: Environmental > Aquatic > Freshwater > Ice > Glacier ...
TATGGCACTCAATACATCTTACATTCTTGAAATGTAGTTCCTGGTTAGGCAGCCATGTGTGAATCTGCGCAAGAGCGGGTTTAAGTGTGTCCGAAAGCAATTGAAATTTAGTGTTATTGCTGTGGCACGACATGCACATTTCGTTGCTGAAGCTAATGATATCATCAACGACATAACTTGTTCGCGATTTGGCCTGATAGTAGTGCTGGTTGTGACATTTTGAGCAGGTAAAGCTTTCACCACTTTTCTGAAAATGAACACTTTTCTGAAATTCCTCATCAATTTTCTCAAACTGATAAACGGCATATTTTTCATCCCCTCCATGGCAATCCAAACAGGTACTTAATGGTTCAAGTTTAAGTTCTGCATTGTGAGGGTAAGTGGTATAATCGGCCGAATGACAATCTGTGCATTTAAATTTGGCATGAACGCCTGTTGCGAAATGATCTTTATCCAGAATATACAACGGATTCATCATCCGTTTGTCGTCCTTCTTTGTCAGCGTATTTTGAAAAGTGAATGCCTGATGGGAATGACAGTTAAGGCACAAATCATTTTCAGGAGCCAGTGCTTTCTCCTGTGCATGAGATTTTTGGGAAATCCCAATAAAAAGTATTAATAGTAATAATTGAAAAGAACTTCGCATGACCAGGCTGTTAAATAAAAATGCTGAAGTCCGGAATTTGAACTTCAGCATTTTTAAAAATGAGTATTACTTAAAGGTGCGCATGTAATTTACAAGCGCCCAACGATCTTCTACGGCAGGGATTTTTTTCTCGAAATTTGGCATTTCATCACGGCCGATAAATGATTCAAAATAGATTTCGCCATCACTTTGTGCCTGAAACTTGCCATCTTTCAATGAATTGATTTTTGTTTTCATGCTCGATGCTTTGGCTCCGTCACCAAGTCCGGTAGCTCCATGGCACGATTTGCAATGTTTTGCATACAGCATTTTTCCAACATTCTCAGGATCACCTTTACCTTTTTGGGGATTCGCCATACTTTTGTAATTAGCAGGGATTACCCACGCTGCACCGGCTTTTTGATCCTGCGGAGCAACAAAAGAAAAAAGAACGACTGAAGTCATAATTACTACTGCACTCCAAAATGAATTTTTCAATGTCTTTTTCATATTCTTAATATTTACGAATTAATACTTCAACAATGTTACAAATATCTTACCAATATTGCATAAGCCTGTTTTTATTAAAATCCCCACAAACGTGTTATGTTGAAACCGATAGACCATTGTTGTTTATTGAAGTCATTCTGATTCCACATGATATTATCCTGAGGCAATAATCCATTTGCGGTTCCAAGGAAAATCTGAAAGGCATGTGTGCTGGTCGAAATTTCGTAACCAATTGCAGCATTTGGTTTGGGATGGTTTGTCCATTCAAGCTGTTCAGAGATCTTTTTAATTTTTAATGGTTCATCATAGTTGAAAATGATTGATCCCTGCGGGGAAACTTTTATTCTTCCGTTAAAATGAATGCCAATTTTATCGTGGTCGTAAAGAACGCCAACTGAGTTATAATGTGTAAAGCTAACTCCGGCCTGAACAGACAACCAATCGGTAAATTTCCGTCCAATGATCAATTGCGAGAAATAGCTTAAGCGATCTGGAAACTGGAATTTTTTGTATAACTGTACATGTGTTCCTACCCGAACCTGCCCAGTCTCAAATTCACTTATGTTTCTTCCATCGATGGCTACATTACCATACAATGCAATTGCAACAGGAAATGAATTTTTACGGGTTTGCTGAAAGATGGTCCATTTTGCATTCAGATCAGTGGCCATATTCTTCTTGGTAATCCCTGCACCAATCTGAAAATTCTTTATTGGGACGTAGTTCAATCCAATCCTGATATTTGAACCTGGTGCGTATATACCCCACAAATCAGAATGTCCATTCTCTGTGGTTCCGAATTTATGCTGGATAATCATTTCCAGCGTATTGATATTTGGTATGACTGTTGTTTGCGCATCAATAAGATAACCACTTTCAAAAGGTGATCGTACGGGCTTGTCTTTTTCTATCACTCCGGTAGAATCGGTTGCCGCATCCTGAGCAAATGAAAGTGTCGAGAATAGTAAAAAGGAAAATATAAAGAGGATGTTTTTTTTCATTTCTGCGAGTATTAAATGTTTGCACTAATTGTTTTTGGCACCATCTTTTATCCATGCAAGAATAATAGCCGCTTCAGGTGCTGTGTACTTTTTCCACATATGAGTCGTGGATGCTGGCGCTGGAAAAGCATAGATTGAACTTTGTTCGGGTGTTGCCGTACTTATTAAATTAGGAACAATCGACGAAAAAGCACTGGCCGCAGATAAATTGGGAGCCGTTCCACCAGACTTGTGACATGATGTACATTTATCACCTGTCGAAAATATGGGAATCACCTGTGTTGCAAAACTTACAGTACCTGTAATTGGCGGAACTTCAACAGGCATGATGAAATCGTATTTACAGCCATTCATAAACAACGAAAACAAAAGCAAAGTGAGGAATATTATACGTTTTTTCATGCTATTTATTTTTAATGTTAATACAAAAAAAGACTTCAATTTGTAATAAAAAGAAGCCTTTTTTATTTTTCGTTGTGAATACCTTATTTAGAGTTTGGCAATTGAATTTGTCAGCAAAGCTTTCGTATAAGCATAGTTGTGAATTCCCAGACTGTAATCTCTCAGGCATAACTGGAAGTTGACCAGTGCTCCAAATTGTGCATTTGTCAAGGTAAGTATTGGTAACGTTAGATTATAATCCTTTTGAGCCTGGCTCCAGGATGCTGGTGGATTTCCAACATATCTGAAACTTTTTGTATTGTATATTTGAACAGTTGGATTGGTAATAGGATCGTAGACATTCAAATAACCATCGTAGTTGTTATTTGTTAAACCAATCCATAAATTGGCCTCAGTATCACCGCTTCTGTTCAGGATATCAACACCCCCAATTGTAAGTTTTGCGGCAAGGTTATTTAGCAATGTTTTGATGTCGTTACGAGGACTAACCCAAAGGTTTGCAGTAGTAGACGTAACTGCAGTTGAATGGCAACCGGTAACATTACAAGTATTTAAATTTCCCTTTGCAGTGAACGTGTGACCACCAGCTCTGCCGTTCATCGCCCCCATGTGACAATCGACACATGAAGCAACTGTTGTATGAGCTGAATTTGTGTAAGGTAATGTTCCCGCAAATTCTACACCGCCCATACCTGCATAAACTGCACCCGCCGTACCATAATGGGTATGCATACGGTAACTTGGACGTACTTTATCTGTTGTGTTAGGGCTTTCCGGCGTACCATCGTACATGATTCCCGCTGGATCAGCAGCAATGGCAACATAGTCCTGAACATTTGTGGTTAAAGCATTCACAAATGGACGAGGTTGGTGACATTTTACACATAAGTTACTTTTTCCACCATCGGCTTTGAGGTCAATGGTTTTTGTTCCACCCCACATGGTCATTGCTACAGGAGCGACAGTGGTTAAGGAAGGAAGGTCAGAAGAACCATATGTAGCGTGTATCGAACTGTGACAGGTTGAACAACCAATTTCGCCATAGGCAGCCGAGGCAACAGTTGCATATTTATTATCATATCTGTTGGTTGTGGCGTTTAAAACGAAGGTGGAGGGAATATTGTTCTTAACTACATATTTAAAAGCTTCACCTGCGTGACAAGGTGTACAACCGGTACTCCCGGCTTCTTCGAAAGCCGCTTCACCATAATTATGTTTTGACAGCTGAAACTGAGTAGTAATTAAATCAACTTGCGTAGGTGAATGGCAAATTTTGCAAGTTTCATTTGCATCTTTTCCATCCTTGCCGTCAGCACCAGCAACTCCGGTCAGACCCATTGGGCCCTCTTTAACACACGATGGAGCTATACATGCAATTACAATAGCGTAAAGCAAAAGGCGGGTAACATTTTTAAGTTTCATAAAGTAAGAATATTAATGGTTCGAATGATATTTATAAGTTGCTAAATCGCGAAATTCACTGGCTTATTGCAAAAAGAGATTATCATAAATTAATCTGCTTAAGCGATAAAGAATGTCTGTCAAAGTTAATCTTCGTTTATAAAATATTATTGGGGTAAAAGTATAATTGCAACGGAAATAAACAAATGTAAATAGGTTGATATGTTCGCGGTACAATATGAATATATAACAGAAAATAAATTGATATATATCAATAAAATTTTGATGTGTGTCAATTACAGGATGAAAAAAATGCTGAAATTCGGATCTTTGGTTTCAGAATTCAGAAGAGAATTGATTCCACATGATATTCTCCTGAGGCAATAAGCTATTATTTGGTTCATGGGAAAATCTGGAAGATGGCAGTACAATTTGAGTAAAAACCGCATTATTGTTGATATGCATCTGCTATATTTTGACACCTAATAAATTATCCGTTTCTGCTGATTTCGATAAGATCCTCTTCCTTAATTACATTAATGGTGTTGCGCGAGTGATTAATGATACCTGAGTCTTCAAACTCTTTTAGGTTACGGATAAAACTCTCTTTAGTCATTCCTGACATTTCAGCGAGCTCTTGTTTGGTAAGAACGAATTGAAACGGATTTGATAAATAAATCTCATTTTTTAAATAGAGCAACGTATCAGCAACTCTTCCTGGCATGTATTTGTGAATCAGGTTTATGAGCGTTTTATGCATTTTGATGTGTTGTCCGTTATACAATCTCATCAAGTCCATCGCGAACATACTGTTGACTGACAAAACATTGAACATTTTTGAAGTCTCAATAAAACAGCACTCAATATTGGTCAATGCCGCTACGGTAAAATGATGCGAATCGTCGATGATTGTTCCACCACCCGTAAAAATATTGTTGTCTTTTATGATATCTACGATTATATTTTTCCCTTTTGGTCCTTCAGAGACTACTTTCGCCATGCCGCTTCTGATACACACAAGGTGCGTTAATGGGGTATTTTGTTTTATGATCGTCTCTCCGGCGCGAAATTTTATTTGCCGCTTATTATCCATTATGGATCGTAACTCGCCTTTTGATAGGTTGTTAAATATATGGGTGGCTCCACAGTTGTGACGGTTGAGACAGCAATCAGATGTACAGCCTAAACATTTATCGCAGTTATTTATTGGTGCAAATGCAGACATATAGATATATTAATTTGTAGGCGAATGTAGATTAAATATTCTATAATTAATAATCCACTGTATTTGGGGATTAAATAAAAGAAATTTTAAAAATACAATTTTAAAATTTCTTTTATCAGTACATTAACAATTTAAACCTTATAAGTGTTTCTATATCTGTCAATAATTTTCTTGGTTTTGTTTATTTATATTCGCCAATCAAAATTCCGGAAACATTCCACGAACTAAAACTTCCTCCTTCATTTTGCCCCATCGGAATAGCCACTGAAAATCTGTGCTTTCCGGGTTGTATTTCAGAAATTGGGAAATAGACTGGGTTAGTTGCTGATCCCGGACACCAACCTGAGCGACTGTAATCGCTTGATGATGTTCCATTCCAAAAATTGCCTGAAGCGGGGTTATATTTTCGGTAAGTGGCACAGTCGCATCTCCAGGGTGTAGTCTGGAATAAAACCTTCCCATCGATTGAAATTGCATTCATTTTCTGATTAAACTCATCGCCGCCTTCCCATCCTCCGTGGCCTGTTGTAATATAACGCATCCGGATATTTGTAACACCCTCTGGAATCGTTGCCTCCACATTCAGCGTATCGTTCCCAAACATGGTTCCGTACTCTTGTCCCGACATTTCAATCACATTCAGCGTATTGAAAAGTGGTATCGACCAGTATTTTTTAGCTGGTTTCTCTGAAACTTCCATGCTCCCCGGAAAATATTTTAATTTCAGACTTACACTATGACCGCCTTTGTCGTAATTGCCAATAAATGCACCGATCCAGCATTCTCCCTGTAACAATGGCAAGAGTTCTGTTACCTCTTGTTTGTAGAGTGTGGAGTCTTCCCAATGTTGTCCATAGACGGTTGACTTATCATTGAACTCGCCAATTCCGAAAGAGGTGAAAAACCGCATGATTTCAACAACCGGTGAATAATCGGAGGTGGCAACAACACCCTGGTACGATTTCCCATTTTTTGCGGTGAAAGCAGGTAATGTATTAATTCCGTTTTTCAGTCCATCCAGAAATGATTTCTCTTTGTCGACGGGGATCATAAAAACGGAACCTGTACGGTCGTAAGCATCGCCATTCGAATGTTGGTATAGTTCGGCAAACAATTGCGTTTCATCTGTTACAACCGCTAATTTTACTTTTTTCAGGATCACTGTTCCTGCCGAATATTTAAAGGTTTTCTGCGATGAGGTGTCGGTTGGATTGACAATCTCATTACCGAAACTGATTTGTTCGTTGGTGAATACATCCACGGTTGTGATCAGATTCTCCGTGATGCGGTATTTGTAGAGTGGCAAACTTAAACTTTCGCCCATTTCTGCGGAAAGAATTGGTTCCTCCTCTTTTTGTTTTAACAGTTTTATCTCGGTGGCAACAATCTCATAGTTACCATTCCGGATGATTTTCAATACCAATCCATCCGGAATACCATATGCCATCGACGGTGTACCTTTTACCCCCAACTGGGTTGTGTACCAGATATCAATTGAGTTTGAACGAAGCGAAGTTTTTAATTTTTTACAGGTGTAACCAAGAATAACAGCTGTTTCGTTGGTTTCGGTGAATACAGGATATTCTGAAAAAACCAGTGGCGTATTAATAATTGGGCCGTTCGAAAAACGGGCAACCTGGAAGGTGTTTTTAGTGCCAAAATCAATATAACTGGTTTCTTTTGCGATCGTTGGCAGCAATGTTTTTGCATCATTTTCAGTCCACGATCGTGATGATGTGGACGAACACAAGAGCATACTTTTAGCTCCCTCTGCACGAGGCTTTCCATTAACAACTACCTGAAAAGTTACTTTAACCATTTCGGGTGATTTTTTTGGAGCGGCAAAACTCTCTATGACAAAAACATGCAGCAATGCGACAATTATTAGTTTTCTCATATTCGTTTCTCAGGTTTAATGTATCTGACCGTTAAAGATAGAAAATTTGCTTAATGTGATTGAAACTAAAATGGAGACCGCCTCATTTATGATGAGACGGTCTCGTGAAATCTTTTCAAAAATAATTATTTGATCACTTTGGACCTAATCCGTACTGTGGATTCAATTTGTCAAACCACAATCTTTCAGTATTCAATTTGATTGCATCCAAAACTGTAGGTGTAATACCCTGCTCAGCAATTGCAGCCATTTTATTGGCATAATTGATATCATCTTTTCCTGGCGTAGGAATAACAAAGCGACGTGGAAGTGTCATTTCAACACCACTTGTTGTTATTTTTTCCCATGCCAAATAAGAACTACCCTTTTTAGGTATTCCTGAACGACGAACAGTTGACCATACATCGCCTGGAGTATTCATAAAGTTGATGTATTGCTGAATGTATACCTTTTCAAGTCCATCTGTGGAAAGATTACAGATTGGTTTGGCCAGTAAGGTTGCAATTTCAGCACTCTTTAATTTAGTCGCACCTGCTGCAGCTTCATCAGCATTGGCATAAACCGGATCGCTATTATAATAGGGCATCTGGTTGTTTTTAGCCAATAAATCCATTCTTTCTACCGATAATTGAACACCTTTATTGAAGTACTCCTGGGCACTTTTTGTAAGGGTTGCTCCCAACAATTTAAATTCTGCAAGGTAAAGGTTCGTTTCTGCTGAACTTCCCAAAATTACATTCAAACCAGGATCATTATCTTTCAATTCGATAACGCGGCCACCTGGTTTAGTGGGATAAGTAAAATCGTAAGATGTACGTACCATTTTTTCCGAATAGAGTGACGTTGATGCATAGGTTTTCAGTGTACTACCAACAGTTAGCTTATTGAGCTCAGCCTGGTTGAAATAAATATTGTTGGCTGGATCTTGGGTTGCATCTGGTGAAAGCGGAACTCCGTGGTAGCGTACCCATGGTTCACCCGGACTTTTCCATCCGGTAAACTTTTTATTGGCATCAATATTTGCATATTGAGATACATAAGGTGGTAATGCTTTCCCTGCATCCAAAAATGCCTGAACGACTTCTCCATTGAATTGATCTTTTTCGAAGATGAAACGTAAGCGGGGATCTGCGTTACCAACCATAAAATCAACCAGATTTTTGCTGGCATAGCCAATCCACATTTCATTTCCGGTTCCGTAATATTTCGTCCCTTTGGTGTAGACAAAATCGTCACTCAAGCCGTCCATGTAACCGGCTGATGAAGCACCGACCTCACCAGCAATTTTCAGTGCAAGTGCACGATCCTGGTTGATCAGACGGGCAGCAATTTTAAGTTTTAGCAAATTGCAAAACTTAGCCCATTTTGAATAATCGCCACCATAAATTACATCCTGGTTTCCCATACTTACCTGGTCTTTTGCCGTTGTAAGAATTGCAATGGCATCATCAAGTTCTTTCAGCCAAGTGGTGAAAAGTGCTTTTTGGTTATCAAGAACCGGAGTTAATAATGGGGGATTGGTGTAAGGTGCCAGACCTGCTTCTGAATAGACCAACGAACCTGAATTATCGGTGTTTTGAATAGCAGGAAAAATCTGCGTGGCATAAGTCAACGCTTTCATGGCCTGATAGGTCGATTTTTCGGGCTCGGCCATTTTATCAATATTGAATCTTACATCAAGTGTTTGAGGGAACAATTTGCTATACAGGTCAAAACCTGAAGAGGGTCCCATATCTACGAAGTCAGAGGTGTTTCCACCCTGCATTGTTGTTACCTGTGCCCAGGGGTATATGTACTGAAAGTTATTATAAAACCAGGTAGTATAATCATTTGAGTACATCTGATCTATTGCGGTAGTAACCGAGAACCTTAGATCGGGTTTCGAAATGGTGGATGGATTGGAATTTAAGTCACCAAACTTTTGTTTATCGCAACCCCAGACCATCAGGAAAACCAATGCAAATACTATTGCAAATACTATTTTATATGTATTTTTCATGCTTGCTAATTTTTGAAAATATTAAAAACCTACAGATACAGTCATGGTATAAGATGCAGTATACGGACTGAAAGATCGTTCGCGGAATGAATCGGTACTCGTTGTACCTCTGAAGCTTTCAGGATTCAGGTGATTAGGAAGTGAGTTGTACAAATAACCAAGGTTACGTGCGTTTAAAGAAACAGCCAGCGAAGTTGCCTTAATTTTTCTTGCCAACGTTACAGGAAGCGTGTATCCAACAGAAACATTACGAATTGCAATGTAACTCACTTCATTGAACCAGTTGTCGTTAATTACGCCTGTACTCCACGAACTATTTCTGTAAGTAAAATAACTGGCATGGGTAGGTTCAACATAACCTTTATCCATCGCTTCCTTATAAGTTAAACCACCAACATCCTGTGATGTGCCATTTGGCGTAGTTACTTTTTGACCTGTTGCAAAAACACCGTCAGGAATTACGCCATCCGTAAATTGTTGACCTTTTGAATCTCCATAACCAGTAGTCCATGACTGACCACCATGAGCTGCGTCACGTCCTTCCAATGATGTTTCAAGGTAACCATTTGCCGTTCCATATTTATTCGAGTACGATGCAATATTGCCGCCGAAACGGGCATCAAGCAGGAATGTGAAGGTGATGTTTTTATAAGATAGTGCATTGTTCCACGATCCTTCAAAGTCAGGTTGCATTTTACCAACTTTCTCGGCTTTATTGCTTCTGGTGTAATAGGCTCCGCGACGCGTATCGTTCCATGTCAGAATTTTCTTGCCATTGAGTGGATCATTTGGATTGGCTGTATTGTTCCATTCTAATGGTTTTGTATCCGACATCAGCACACCATACTCGCCACCTTCATAGGCTACCGAACCTACCCGGAAATTTCCGTAGGCGATATCGCCACCAAGTGTTTTATATTCGCCCACTTCTTTGCGAAGGTTCGAAATCGTGGTTTTGTTATGCCAGTAGTTAAAAGTTGACTCCCATTTGAAATTCTTTGTTCTCACAGGTTCTACTCTTACTGAAATTTCAACCCCGCGATTTTTTAGTGAACCAATATTCGACATCATTGCATTATAGCCTGATTCACCAGGAATTGGAATTGTGCCAATTTGATTATTAATTGTTTCGTCATAAACTGAAAGATCAATTCCTATGCGGTTCTGGATAAATCTTAAATCAAGACCTGCTTCAAAAGAATTTTTTCTTTCAGGTTTAATGCTTGGATCAACCAAAGTGGTCGAATTGAAATTGGTATAAACAAACGATCCGTCAGACATTTCATAGGGAGCCATGTTATTGTCCCTGTGCCCTAATGTATAACCTTTATTAATATCATAGGGATTGGTGTCGTTACCAACCTGCGCCCATGATAAACGGGTTTTTGCCAAAGTAACCCATTCAGGTAATTTGAATGTTTCATTGGCGATCCACGAAGTACTTACCGAAGGATAAAAATAGGAAAAGTTACCCGTTCCATTTGTGTAAACCAATGCTGACGACCAGTCGTTACGACCGGTAAGGTCAACAAATAACTGATTTTTCCAGCCGAGATTCAACAGCGCATAAGCAGAATTAATTTGCTTGGTGTTACTGATCGTTCCTTCCGATATCAACGTCTTTTTTGAGTTAGCAAGGAAGAACTTTCCAGGTACGATGAGGCCACCGTCAGTTCTGACCTGTGTCGCTTCTTTTCTTTGATCCCAAAGTTCACCACCGATAATGAGGTTTGATGTAAAATCGCCCCAGTCTTTATTAAGGTTTGCGGTAATTTTAGCGGTTCGGCTTCTATCTGTGCTATTTCCAAGTAAATAAGATCCTCCTTCGTTTGCATAGCCAGTTCCAAGCTCCTTTTGTTCAGATGAAACGGTGTAATAATTCATATTGCCTTCAGCGGTAACTGATATCCATTTGGCAAGAGTAGCCGTTAAACGAACGACCGGACGTACAACTTGTTCCTCCCTTTTGTTTGTATTCAAATTATACTTGAACCAAAGTTCGTTCATTGGAACATTTGCATATTTGTCGCCATAAGCTGATGATGGAACACCACCGTGAGATGCCTGATAAATTTCGCTTTTGTTCCATTTTTTTGTATCATACCAGTTTTCAAGGTTCCCATCAAGGAATGCTTCTGAAAGGTCATTTCCAGGATTCTTAGGACTTGAAATTGAATGTGAGATGGATGCATCAGCCTTTAACCAGCTTGCCAGCTTGTATGAGCCTGAAAATAAAAGTGAATTTCTGGAAAATTCATTGGATGGTGTAGTTCCCTTGCGAACATTGTATGAATCAGAAAGATAAAAAGTTCCTTTGTCATTTCCTCCGCTTAATGCTACAGACGTATTGGTATTGAATCCTACGTTATAAGCATCTTTCATATTGTTCTTTGCAGGAAGGTATTTGCTGGTCGTCCCGTCGAAATCTTCTATATCTCTTCCATCGAATTTAGGACCGTAAGCAGTACCTTGCCATGGGTGACCAATCTTTGTCATCATACCGGCAGAGTTTTTATAGTACTGGGTCATTGGTGCAAATTGATAATATCTGCCATTTGCATCTTGCTCGCCGAAATCGACATAACCGGCAATTGCGCCTGTTCCGTATTCGTACTGGATGTCAGGTTGCGCATAAACATAGTCGATACCAACACTTTGGTTTACTGTTACGCCAATTCCTTTTGTACCGACACCGTCTTTGGTTTTAATAACGATGGCACCATTCATACCACGTGAACCGTAAAGAGCAGTCGAAGCAGCACCCTTCAGAATAGATATTGATTCAAATTCATCGGGATTTAAATTTTTGAGCTGATTACCAAAGTCATTGGCACTTGCATCCCAATCGGCACTCGAACTTGATACGCCGTTTTCAATAATAACCCCGTCAACCACAAAAATTGGCTGGTTACTATTTGAGTTCAACACAGAAATACCGCGGATCTGAATCTTCGAGTTCCCAAATAATCCACCGTCGGAAGCGCCAATGCTTAAACCCGTCGATTTGCCCTGAAGTGCCTGTACCGGGTTAGCTGTATTCGCCTGTGCCAGTTCACCACCTTTTACTTCAGTTACTCCGTAACCCAGTTTTTTTGTTTCACGCTTAATGCCCAGTGCTGTAACAACAACTTCATCCAGACCAATATCCTGTGAAGCCATTTTTACATTAATAATGGCACGACCGTTTACAACTTCTTCAACGGTTCTCATACCGATAAATGAAAAAACAAGCGTTGCTTTCTCTGAAGTCAACTTGATGGAATATTTTCCATCAATATCGGTTAGAACGCCATGAGTCGTCCCTTTTTCCAAAATGGTGGTTCCTGGTATACCCAGTCCGTCTGTTTCGGAGGCTACGGTTCCCGAAACCGTTTGCTGGGCCATTACACTTCCTATCAATGAAATGTACATGACCGCCAAAAGTAAAATCTTTCGCATAAGTCTCTAATTTTAATTAAACTTGAAATTGTGAATTGATAATTGCTCCACAGAACCATTTGTCGCCAACTTCATACCTGTGGATTTATACGAAGTAAACCTCTTATTTTATTACAAAACTTTGGACATTAAGTCGATTCAATTGCTTTGTATGTAAGGATGATCATCAGATTTTTAAAGAGTTGTTATGATATTATATAATAGATCGTTCTATAAATTTAAGAATTCATTTTCCTGCAAAATTTGTTCTGCTAAATTCATTTCATTGAAGACCTTCTGGAAAATCATCTCCGAAGTTCCCAACAGTGCCGACTGATCACCCATATCAGAAATGAGTATCGGTGTGCTTTCCGAAATTTTCTCCAGGCAAAGACGGTTTAAGGATTGCTGAATCGGAGACAATACGTATTGTCTGGCTTTCGAAAGTGGTCCGCTTAAAACGATCACTTCGGGATTTAGCAACTGAATAATGTAAGAAAGTCCTTTACCCATCGATTTCCCGATTTCGTTTAGGATGGCGATACAAAATTCATCGCCCATGCGTGCCGAAAGAATAACATCCTCAGGTGTCACTTTTTCGGGATGGGCTGCAAACTGATTAATCAGCGCAGATACTTCCTTATCTTCGAATCCTTGCGCTACCCGTTTCATAATTGTATTTGAAGAAGCAACGGTTTCGAGGCATCCACGTTTTCCGCAAATGCACAATTCGCCATTTTCAACCATTGGGATATGCGAGAATTCGCCTGCAAAGCCATTCTTTCCGCTGTAAAGCTGACCGTTTACAAAAATGCCAAGACCAAGTCCCCAACTCCAGTGGATGATAATGGCATCTTTAAAATTCTTTGCTACGCCAAAATGGAACTCTCCATAGGCGTGCATTCTGGCATCATTATCGATGTATACCGGCTTATTAAATTTCTGCTTTAGTTCGCGACCGATGTTCTGATGCTTTTTATCTTTAATTGTATAATTGATACCCGATTTTGAATTAATCAACCCGGGCATATCGATTCCCAACCCCAGAACTTTTTCTTCCGAAATACCACTGTCGGTCATTAGTCTCTTTGCCGCCTCATATAACTTATCGGCCAATTGTGAATCGTCGATATGCGTATCGATTTGATTAACTGGTGTAATAGCGTTATTGTAGCAGTCGAAGATGGCCATATTTGCAGAGTAGCGTGCAAAATCGCAGGCAATTACATAAAAGACATCTTCCGATAAGCCATAAAGGGAGGGTTTTCTTCCTCCGCTTGATTCGCCAACTCCAAGATTCTTTAAATAACCTGACGATATCAGGTCGTTCAAAATAACTATACAGGTTGGTAAGCTTATTTTAAGAGATTTGGCAAGTTCAGTAGCCGAAGTATACCCATTTGTGTGTAGTAAGCTCAGTATTTTTTTCTTCTGCCTGATTTTATTCAGTTCGGCAGTCGAAATAGTCGTGGTCTCCGATACAGCATTCTGATTCATATATTCATCCTTAAATAAAAAGACAACTTAGTTAATGATCTGGAAAACGTTTGTAAAGATATTTAAATATTTTACAAAGTATGACAATATTTTAGAGAATATTAACAGTTCATTACAAATATTTTTACCTGAAGTTTCTTCGGTATTCTGAGGGGGTCATTTTCATGATACTTTTGAAATAGAAGTTGAAGTTTGCGAGGTTATTATAACCGCTTTCGAAACAGATTTGCGCGATGGGTTTCTCTGTATTGGATAACATTTTGGATGCGATACTTATGCGGATTTCTTTCACATATTGTATAAAAGATTTTCCGGTTCTTTTCTTGAAAAAACGGCAAAACGATCCGGGAGCCATATTCAACAATCCGGAAACTGTGTCAAGTGTAATGGTATCCTGAATATTGTGCAGGACGTAATCGTAAACTATTTTAATCTGATCAAGATCTTTATAATGGCTTACCGGAAACTCAGGCGCGAGTGAGAGTATTTCCTGCTCTTCTATTTCAGTTAAACTTTTCAGCAATTTCAGGAGGGCAATAAAGCCATCGCTGCCTTGCAATTCAGCCAATTGCAGCATTTGTTGTTTTATCAGCCTGACGCTGTCACCTTTGAAGGCGACTCCGCTTATTGCCCTTTTAAAAAGATCGTGGATGGTTTCAAGTTCCTTTATTTGACCTAAATCTCGGTTTATGAGTGATTCAGAGATGTAGAGAATTAAGCACTCCGGCGGATTGTTTTTTTCTGTTTCCGAAAATTCACGGTGATGCAGTAGGTTGGGACCAATCAGAACCAGGTCATTAGGTTCAAACGACGATATATGATTGCCTGCAATTCTTTTACCGCTGCCAGATGTTACAAAATTCAGCTCATAGTTCTTGTGCATATGAATGACCGAAGACGTGTCATATTGTTGCTTCTGAACCGCAAAGGATTTTTCTTCCGGGATGTCAACCTGCATGAACTGAAATTCCATCTGCTGTTTTCGTTTAGTGTTACTGAGCAAATATAATGTGTTTTGTGACATCTGATTAAGATTGCATTGGAAAATGTCAAAAATTTGTTAGTCATCACTCCTGATTCAGATAAAATCATCTTTCAGTTCTTTATGACCATTTTTTGAATGCATTTTACCGATAGTAAGTTTAAAATCGGTACTATTGGTGTTGGAAAACCGAACAAATTATTATCAATTTATGAGAACTACAATATACATTGTTTTTTTGCTTGCAGTCATTCTTTCATCTCAAAAAATAACATTGGCAGGTGCTGAAACCGGTAACATGCGATGCGAATATCTTGTGAATCCTATCGGTATCGATTCGCCAAACCCCCGCTTCACCTGGATGATGGTTGATGACAGTCGGGCGGCTGCTCAAAGTGCCTATGAATTAATTGTAGGAACCGATTCATCGAAAGTTGCATCCGGTGTTGGTGAAAAATGGACAACCGGGAAAGTCACTTCCGCTGCTATGCTTGTTGAATACAATGGTTCTCAACTGGAACCTTTCACACGCTACTATTGGCGTGTCAAGGTTTATGATGCAGCAGGAAATCCATCAGCAGTTTCTGCTCCGGCAAGTTTTGAAACGGGAATGATGAAGATGGATAACTGGAAAGGGACATGGATCACTGATACCCGCGATATTAAGTTAAAACCTGCTCCTTATTTTCGGGACGAGTTTATTGCGGGTAAGAAGGTGATCTCCGCGAAGGCATATATTGCAGTTGCCGGATTGTTTGAATTGTATGTGAATGGTGAGAAAGTTGGAAATCACCGGCTCGATCCGATGTATACACGGTTCGATCGCCGGACACTTTACCTCACGCATGATATTACCAAAATGCTGAAAGAGGGAAAAAACGCTGTGGGCGTTTTGCTGGGAAACGGATGGTACAATCACCAGTCAACAGCTGTCTGGTATTTCGATGAAGCTCCATGGCGGTCACGTCCCAGTTTTTGCATGGACATCCGGATTACCTATTCGGATGGCACGCAGGAGACCATCACATCCGGAACAGATTGGAAAACAGCGTTGAGTCCAATTGTTTTCAACAGTATTTATACAGGAGAACATGTTGACGGCAGGTTGGCACAAGCAGGATGGAATACGCCCGGGTTTGACGATTCGAAATGGAAAAATTCAATTCCTGTCGGCACTCCATCCGCAAATATTGTGACCCAGGTACTTCAGCCCATCCGTGATGTTGAGGTGATCCCTGCTAAAAAGATGACCAAAGTAAACGATTCACTCTATATCTTCGATCTGGGCCGAAATATTGCAGGTGTTAGTCAGCTAAAAGTGAGTGGCACAGCAGGGACAATTATCCGGCTAAAACATGGCGAGCGACTCCGTGCCGATGGAATGGTCGATCAGTCGAATATCGATGCCCATTACCGTCCGACCGACCAGCTTGATCCGTTTGGAACTGATATATACACGTTGAATGGAGAAGGGGAGGAGATCTTTAAACCCACCTTTAATTACAAGGGTTTTCAGTATGTTGAGGTGGCCAGCGACCAGCCGGTTGAGCTGAAACTGGAGAGCCTGACCGGCTATTTTATGCACAGCGATGTGCCGGTTGTGGGTCATATTCAATCGTCCGATTCGATCCTGAACAAGATTTGGAAAGCGACCAATGCTTCCTATTTATCGAATTTATTCGGATATCCGACCGATTGTCCGCAGCGCGAAAAAAACGGCTGGACAGGTGATGCACATACTGCCATTGAGGTTGGTCTCTATAATTTCGATGGGATCACCGTCTACGAAAAATGGATGGCTGATCATCGTGATGAACAACAACCTAATGGCGTTCTTCCTGCCATCATTCCGACAAGCGGATGGGGATACACCTGGGCAAATGGTCCCGACTGGACCAGTACAATTGCGATCATTCCCTGGAATATCTACCTCTTTTATGGTGATACAAAGGTGCTCAGCGATAATTATGAGAACATCCGACCCTATGTCGACCATATTACCCAGATTAGTCCTTTGGGTTTAACCGATTGGGGCCTGGGAGACTGGATTCCGGTTAAATCGGTTTCGTCCAAAGAGCTGACTTCTTCGATCTTCTACTATACAGACGCTTCTATCCTTGCCAAAATAGCCAATCTGTTGGGCAAGAAAGCGGATTACGAAAAGTACAATGCGCTGGCATTAAAGATAAAAGATGCAATTAATGCGAAATACCTGAACCGCGAGACAGGAATCTATGCGAGTGGTTTCCAGACAGAACTAAGTGCTCCGCTTCATTGGGGAATTGTGCCTGAAGAACTAAGAAGCAAGGTGGCAGAAAATCTTGCTAAACGGGTAATTGCTGATGGAAAACACATCGACGTCGGTTTGCTTGGAACAAAGACGATTTTGAATGCATTGAGTGCAAATGGATATGCCGATCTTGCTTACGAAGTGGCTTTGCAGAAAACATTTCCTTCGTGGGGATGGTGGATTGTAAACGGGGCAACCACGTTGTACGAGAACTGGCCGATTGATTCGAAGTCAGACATCTCTTTGAACCATATCATGTTTGGAGAGATCGGGGCGTGGTTCTATAAATCATTGGGTGGAATATATACCAACGAGAAACAGCCTGGGTTTAAAAATGTAATACTGAAACCCGATTTTGTGAAAGGGCTTAACAGCTTCGAAGCAAGTCACCTTGGGCCTTATGGAATGATTGTATCTTCCTGGAAAAGAATTGGTAAAAAGATCCAATATAATGTAACGATACCTCCAAACAGTACAGCTGATTTGGTTTTGAAAGGAGAAAAGATTTTTGAAGGCGGAAAGGCATTGTCAGAGAATAAATCGGTTAAAACAGTTTCGCAGGTAGGTGGTGTAAATATCATCAGCCTGAAGTCGGGAAGTTATTCGTTCTCGATTAAGTAGAATTTGAGACCCAGCCCTTGAAGCGGTTGCAAACCCTTCAAGCGGCGGTGTGAAAGAAAAGGCGACTGGGCGACGGGGTGATGGGGAGACCTAGCCCTTGAAGCGGTTGAAAACCCTTCAAGCGGCGGGGTGAAAGAGAAGGCGACTGGGCGATGGGGCGAAAAGGGGAGAGGGAGAAAGAGCGATGAGGCGAATAGGTGATGTGGATTATTGCCTGTAATGCTGTTTTTCTTACGTTGAAAGGATTCTTCTTCACGCGCACATAGTTGTCAGGATAATTTTCTTTAAAAATATTTTAATTTCAAATATTGGTGAAATTAAAATCAATTCATCTGACTATCGCGTAGCGATTTAAATATTGTAGTTTCATCGGGTAGGCAGACATCCCTTACCGCGTAGCGGTTAAACTTTCGTGTTTTCTATATTTTCCTGTTTGTGGCGCATATATCTGTAGTTTTTCAATCATTATTGTTAGACGCGCCATGGATTTTCTGCATTCGCCAACTACTATAATGAAACCGCTTACGCGGTAAAGAGGCCTTCCAGTCATCATTGTTAATGGTTTTCAACTTCAACCTGACAGCTATGCGCACATGCGTGATAACCCCGGGCAAGTGAACGAAGAGAACGACACCCGGGGGAAAGCCATCGATCGACAGAATAAGGCGCATCTGGGAAATTAAATAGAGATACTATGGATATATGCGCCGCATCGTTCAATTTCTGCCTCAAATAGAATCAAAAAAGAAAACCATCCGACTTTTTCCGTCAGATGGTTTTCTTTTTATATCCCTATTTCTTTATCAGAAAACCGGAAGTTTCCAGGGTTCGCGGTAAGTAAGCTTCGTGAATTTATTCGCCTCTTCTTCTGTGAATTTCATGTTGGTGGCATCCCAATGTAACAGGTTTCCTGCACGGTAAGCAATGTTTCCCATTTCAGAGATAATAGCTGTTTTAGCACCCACTTCGACGGGTGCATTCAGTTTTTCACCTTTCCGGATTCCGTTCAGGAAGTTTTTGACATGTTCTTTTAATCCGCCAATGGCTGGTTGCAATGCAACATCTGCAATGAATTTTTTACTATCCTTGTTGCTCACTTCTGAGTTCACCATCCAGCCGTTTCTTGAGACAATCAATGTTCCCTTTGACCCTGTGAACGAAACACCATGGTGCATTCCGTAAGGCCCTAAACGGGGAATCAAACCACATTCCCAGATCATTGTATGCGTTGGATAGTTATATAAAGCTTGCTGGATATCAGGAGTTTCAATTACTCCCTTGTTCAGAAAATTTCCACCGCCCGGAGAGACCGATTCGGGATAACCGGCATTCATTCCATATATGGCAAAATCGAGTAAGTGAACGCCCCAGTCGGTCATTGCGCCACCGGCATAATCCCAGAACCACCTGAAGTCGTAATGGAAACGGTTTTTATTGAAAGGACGCAGCGGGGCAGGCCCCAGCCACATATTGTAATCAATATAGTCGGGTGCAGTACCATCGGGTTGTGCGGGAACAGGTTCGCCCATTCCTTTGTAGATCCATGCCCTGACCAGGTTGATGTCGCCAAGCTTTCCCGACTGCACATATTCCGATGCATCGAACCAGTGCTTCGAACTCCGTTGCCACATTCCGACTTGCACCATTTGTTTGGGATACTTTGCGGCCGCTTTTACCATCATCAGGCACTCTTCGATGCTGTGACCCATTGGTTTTTCAACGTACACATGTTTTCCGGCTTCAAGCGCCATCACCATCATTAAAGCATGCCAATGGTCGGGTGTGCCGATGATAACAACATCTATCTCTTTTAATTCAAGTAATTTGCGGAAATCAGCGAAAACCTGTGGTCGTTTGCTTTTCAGTTTCTCAACTTCAGTTGCCTTTTCTTCGAGGATCTTCTTATCGACATCGCACAACGCAATGCAATCGACATTCTCTTCCGCCAAAAAAGCTTTTAAGTCGGTGAATCCCATGCTTCGGCAGCCAATAAGCGCCACTCCGATTCTATCCGAAGGTGTGCTGCAACTTACTGTCCAGGGAATCATTGATGCAGCCAGGGTTGTTCCGGCAACTGCTCCTGATTTTTTTACAAACGATCTGCGGTTAATCTCTTCCATTTTTTTTATTCTGATTTAAGGTGTTTTCTGCCCATGGCAAGTTTTCGTGTTCCTTAACGGTAACGCAAACCTATGAAAAAAACGGTAGAAGCCGAAATTTTTGATCTGTTTATTTTCTGTTATAATTAAAAGCTTTTCAGGAGAAAAGCAGCTTGTCGACATAAATATCCTGGAAATTGGGATCTGCTTCGAGACTGATGTGCCTTGTTTTTGCAAGTATATTATTTGCAATTCCCATATCTGAAAACAGGAACATTTTCGCACCGATCAGCGCGGTATTACCCATTTTGCGAATCTTCCCGGCCGGAAGTTCAATCATACCGGTTTCTACCACATTATCAAGGTTGATATAACTACCAAATGCTCCGGCAATGTATATTTCCTCAATATCGGTCAGATCGATTGAAAGCGTTCGTGCTAAAATTGTCAGTCCGGCGGCAATGGCAGCTTTCGCAAGCTGAAATTCGTTGATATCCCGCTGTGTCAGGATCACTTTACCGGCAATTGTTATTTGTGATTCTCCCGAATTGATTTCACCAAATATTCCGATCAGTTCCATTTTTCGGAGGATGGCAATGGCGTCAATCAATGCGCTTCCGCAGATTCCTTTGGGGGCTGTATTTCCAATCACACTCGCTTCTATCTTCCCATCAACAAGGTTCAACGACGAAATCGCACCTGTAACTGCACGCATTCCCATTGAGATATTGGCTCCTTCAAAGGCGGGGCCTGCTGCTGTTGAGGCGCAAACCACCTGGTTTTTATTGCCGATCACAATTTCGCCATTCGTGCCTAAATCAATCAGCGCGGTATAGTTTTCTTTCTGATGTAAACCGGTTGCTGCAATACCCGCAAGGATATCACTTCCTACAAAACTTCCGATCGATGGATAGAACTGCACATTTTCTTCGACATCGAAATCCCATCCCAGTTCTTCGGGCTTAAAGGTTTTTAGTCCCGGATCATTGATGTGAAAAGGATAGGCCGACAGTGGTGAAACATCACAGCTGCTGAAAATTAACTGCATCGCCGAGTTTCCAACCAATACTATTTTTTGAAGTCTGACATCGTATTTTTTAAGCATCAGCCTGATCATCGTTCCAATTGAAGAACGCACTATGCTTGTCATTTCGGCTGCATTTCCATCCAGACAAGCCTGAATTCTGGAAATCAGGTCGGCACCGAATTTTACCTGCGGATTCAGCATTGTTTCAACAGCCAGCACTTTTGCCGATGATAAATCGACCAGCTGAGCCACAATTGTTGTGGTACCCAGATCGACCGCAACTCCGAAACCTTCGCGCGGCGAGAACTCGAATTCGCTTTCGTCGGCGAGGATCAGGTGATTAAATTGCTCAATTTCAAGTGTGATGTCATTCGTGCAAAGACTGTAACAAGAGAGCCGCCAGTCTGGAGAAAGACCCAGCTGTTCAAGGTTTTGCCGGTGCGTTTCGGTGATGGATATTTCACCCTCCAGTAACCTTACCTTGCATTTTCCGCAAGTCCCTTTGCCGCCGCATGGAAACTCGATGCCGAATTCATGGAGCACATCAATCAAAGGTGTCTGATCGTTTACCTGCAATTCTTTTCCGATGGGGTGAAGCCGGATCGTATGTTTTTTCATTATTTAGATGATAAGATCTTGGTTTACTATGTTTGTAGTAATTTGTAAAGCTCCGAAAGCTGCTCTCTCATTCGCTCAATAGCAGATTGAGTTGTCATATTATTGTGAATAAGGTTTCTGGCGATACCTGTGTTCAAAGTAAAAATCATTTCAGCCAGTGAGGTAGTGTTTAAATCACTTTTTATTTCTCCTCTTTCAATAGCCAGATCTAATACTTTTATTGTTTTGTTAATTTCCGATTTTATCAGATCTTCCTTATTTGCTGCGAATGCGGGATAGTGCCTGAATGCATCAATAAACAATGAAAGCAGATTTAGTGGTATGTACGCAGGAATCGTACTTATCAATTGACCCGTAATTTTCTGTGCTTTCTGTACCGAAAGATCCAGGTATTGTTTCAATGTAGTTTGTTCAGGATCGAATTCCAATTCATCAATAATCAGGTATTTATCGATTACTGCCTTAAAAAGTTCTTCTTTATTCCGAAAATGGTGATAGAGTGCTCCTTTCGTAAATCCAATGGCATTGCTTATTTCGCTAATCGAAACCGCTTCGTAACTACGACCTAAAAACAGTCCATAGGCCTGATCGATAATATATTCTCTGGTATCACTCATAGTAAAACATACTGAACGTTTAGGATGCAAAGATAGAAACAGTTTATAAATCACAAAATCTTTCAGCGTGAATTAAATAAAACGTTTCGGGTTATAACTAAAACTTTTTAAAACAAGTTTAACGCAAAGCTTTCCCCAATTGCAAAGCTTTGCGTTAAACATAAGCCACGATTGCTATTGGTACTTTGGTATTTAATCTTGAGCTTTGAGGGGTAAATCAATATCCATAACCAAATATCGATGAGAAGTCTATTTCTTGTAGTTTGCTTGTTTTTAATTGCAGGGTTTTCAAATGCCCAATCCAAACTTCAGCCCGACAGTCTGGCCTTTCTGAAATGGGCTCCGACACCGGCATTGGGCTGGAACAGTTGGGATTGTTTTGGCCCGACTGTTACAGAAAGTGAAGTAAAAGCCAATGCTGACTATATGGCGAAATACCTCAAAAAATCCGGATGGGAATATATAGTAGTAGATATTCGCTGGTATGTCGAGAATGATAAAGCGCACGGTTATAATGAGAAAGATGCCATTTATGTAATGGATGTATACGGGCGATTGCAACCCAGCCCATTAAAGTTCCCATCGTCTGCCAACGGTAAGGGATTCAAAGCGCTGGCTGATTATATTCATGCTAAAGGACTTAAATTTGGTATTCACATGATGCGCGGCATTCCAATGGAAGCAGTCAAAAAGAATACCCTCATCCTTGGAAGCAAAGCCAGGGCGCAGGACGTCTACAGTACTGAACTGCAATGTCCATGGTTGAAAGATATGTACACTATTGTTGCAGGGAAAGAAGGTGCACAGGCTTATTACAATTCACTTTTCAACCTTTATGCTTCGTGGGGGCTCGATTCTATCAAAATACCAGTTAATTTTGGACAAATTGGCATCGCAGGGAATTGTACAATAAAGGATGTTTGGAACAATAAAAGTTTAGGAAGTTTCAGTAAGGAATTTGCTCCTTTCATAAAACGTCATGCTTCCGGACTTTATCGTATATCAGTAAAGAATTAATTTCTAACCCTTTAGTAATTAAACAATGAAGACAATTCATTTGATGTCTTATTTAACGACATGACCATCAAACACAATTGTGTCTTAAAAGAAGATGACACCATCGGTATGAAGATTGTCGGAACTCTGATGGGTGATTCAGAGATGATATTGAAAAGGGAGAAATAGGGTTTCTATATTAAATAGTTATGCGAATCAAGAGTTGAAAAATAATTAAGATGATAATGCCGAAGGCATGTTAGGATTATAGCTAAGTCGGATGAAAAAGCATTAAAATGCCGAAGGCATGACAGATTTATGTCACCACTTCGTGGTTTAAAGCAGCTTTCCCCAATATTTTCTAAAATCATTCCAACCCTTCGGGTTTAAAAATCCATCCCTTGATTCGCATTAGTTATTTATTACCACGCAAGACCTGACAGGTCTTTCATTCCAAAAACACTTTATCCTGAGATTGAGAATTTTATTTTTTGCACTGATCACTTTATTCGTTTATCAGGTTAATGCCCAGACTACAGAGCGGCCGCGCCCGGTGGAGTGGAGCAACCTTGTTCCCGGAGGCCGGTTTATGGACAGGTTTCTGCCTATGCCTGATATTGGCGTTTTAACCCGCGATACCTGTGGAGCTGACAATGTTTTACCCCGTTATACCGACAATGGCATCGAAAACCGTAAGTGGTCTTTCTGGGGTGGCAATATAAACTCGCTGACGGGAAACATATTTTCTATTCCGATGTAAACCATGTATTTCTGAATATGGATGGATCACTCATTCATGCAATGATGGGAGACTGGCTGCACCCGACACCTGCCGGTGCTAAAGCCTGGGCACAAGCCATGGAGCCTCTACTCTCGGAATTGAGGGGTGACAAATCGTTGTATACAGATATTTCATCAAAATCAGCCATCGTACCGGTTTCTAAACTTGAAAATGACAGCTACGACTGGTGGGTACACTATTCAGATGTTCTTCGCATAAAAGATTCGATCAACCCTGAAATTGTCTAAGGGATTCGTGCTGTCTGTCTGCGTGTTCGCTCCAAAGTTTCCGGAGGAAAAATCATCCAGGTGACTGTTTTGATACGTGAAATAGCCGGTGATTTCTGCCATCCAACAGAAAAAGGGTATCAAATATGGGCTGATGGAATTCGTTCACTCATTTCTGAACATTGAAAAACAATTGTTTCGGGCTTACAAATCTTATTAAATTGAAAAGGATGAAACCGGGCGGCTCCATCCTTTTACTAAAACTAACCAAACTAACTAACCTAACTAAACCTAAACTTATGAAAAAAAATGTAATGCAAATGTAAGCCTCCCGGATCTATCCACCAAACTTTTTAAGTTAACGAATTGTAAACAAATTGAAAAGAAATGTTACGCTTTAATACAATCAGGTGAAAAGCGACCTAAAGAGCACAAATTAAACGCCTTCGCATTTTACAATTAAAATCTTAGTACTTTCGTGCGCTATGGAAAAACCGTTTCGCATATTTGAAATAACGGAGGAACTTGCCCTTGATCTCGCAACAAGATCAATTGAGGCTCACTTTCATGATTTTGAAGAGCTGATCATTGTTACGCAAGGCAGCATGGAACATTTTATCGATTTTCAGCAGGAAGTTGTAATTGCGCCTGTTGCCTGCTATGTTTCGATGGGAAAGATGCACCGGTTATTACCTGATAAAAGTATGCGCGGATGGGTCATCAACTATAAAACTGAATTTATCCCCGATTCAAAACTGAATTTTTATTCCAATTTCTTTACTTCTACGAATATTCCCTTGACTGCAGGCACTTGTCTGAACCGTTTTATCAGTCTTTGCCAGGTCATCCAGTCAGAATCGGGTCAGGATTTTATTGATCTGGCTACGATTAGTCACCTTGTAAATGGACTGGTTTCGATGATCGATGCGGAACGGAAAAGAGGCTTACCCATCGAAAACATAGTAAAAGCTTCACAGATTACATCGTTTAATACTTTCCTCGAAATTCTGGAAAAGAATTACGCCAGCAATGAAGGGGTATCGTTTTATGCAGATAAGATGAAAATGTCGGAACGAAACCTGAATACACTTTGCAAAAACAATTTTCAGAAAAGTGTGTCGGAGATTATCGAAACCCGGAAATTGATTGAGGCGAAACGAATGCTGTTACATACCGATAAAACGGTGTCGGAGATTGGTTATGAGCTGGGATACAGCGAAAAGTCCTACTTTACGCATGTTTTTCATGCCAAAATGGAAATAACACCCAGCCGTTTCCGCGAAATGACGAGGAGCATCATTACCTAAAAGTACCACAACCTTTCAAAATACTGTTACCGCTTCCCATCCTGATGCGTGCATCTTTGCATTGTTAATTCAATACAGAAATGCGCATTTAAAAAGCGCCGATTTCTTCGATGTTGAAAATCATCCGAAGATCATCTTTGAAGGTAAAGGCTTAAAGGATCTGGGTGACGATTTATATGATCTTACCGGCAACCTCACGATTAAAGGCGTTACACATCCGGTTACATTATCTGTGGAATATGGTGGCATCATGGCTGATCCATGGGGCAATGTAAAGGCTGGATTCTCAATCACCGGCAAAATAAAACGGAAGGAGTGGGGTTTGACCTGGAATGCGGCTCTTGAGACCGGTGGAGTTTTAGTTGGTGAAGAGGTGAAGATCAACTGTGATGTAGAGTTGGTGAAGTCCGTTCATTAATCATTCATCGAACAATTTGAAATCATTAACGTTGCCTTACAAAGCAGCATTAATGATTTCAGCGTTCAAATAAAAAACATTAGTGTCCGGGTAAAACTTAATTAATTCTTGTAATATGAATATTATTAAGCCTTTAAATAAATACCGCCACTACGTGGCTTACGTTTGCAATTTTATTTATTTCTACAAAGATAAAGCTGCTACGCAGCATCCTTTTTTGCGACGTAGTTGCTATATCTTTGTAGATGAATGTATTGTATGATCCAAAAAGCAACGGAGTTGCGACATCTTAGTTTGTGAATATTTTAGCCGGAGAATAGTGATTAAAAATAATCATTTAAATAATTAAAGGATGAATAGGCGATCATTTATCAGTTCAGCTATTCTTCTTCCAATAACTGTTAATGCAATGAATAAGGAACTGAATAATCTGGCATCATTAGGTGGCAGCACGAAACGGATGCCCGTACTTTTTGTGGGTCATGGAAGTCCAATGAATGCCATCAGTGAAAATGAATTTGTACAAAACTGGAGGGAACTGGGCAAAACATTACCAAGGCCAAAAGCAATTCTCTGTATTTCGGCGCATTGGGAAACACGCGGAACATTTGTTACAGCGATGTCCAAAC
>Ga0209724_1001005_pt1 | contig 26586 bp, 25 predicted proteins | sample grotaG_FD_184143 | JGI IMG/M metagenome (GOLD analysis project Ga0209724, IMG submission 184143) | Glacier valley bacterial and archeal communities from Borup Fiord, Nunavut, Canada, to study Microbial Dark Matter (Phase II) -... | ecosystem: Environmental > Aquatic > Freshwater > Ice > Glacier ...
TGTCCTGTCCCGCTGATACGTGAGCAAAGTCGATGGAGCTTTTCAAGGATCGAGTCAGCGGTGGCCGTCCAGCGAAACGGCTGGGAGTCCGTGTTGTGATGCGTGACGAACTGATCGATGCGCTGCACGAGTTGCTTGACGCTGGTGAACGAACCGCGTCGGATGGCCTTGTCAGTGATCAGCGCGAAGAATCGTTCGACCTGATTCAGCCAAGAGCTGTAGGTTGGGATGAAATGCATGTTCCATCGCGGCCGACTTGCCAACCAAGCCTTGACCTTCGGGTGACTGTGCGTGGCGTAGTTGTCGACGATGCAATGAATGTCCAGTTCGATGGGCACGGCTTTGTCGATCTCGCGCAGGAACGACAAGAACTCCTGATGGCGGTGCCGAGGTTTGCACGTCGCCAGCACCGCGCCGTTGAGCACGTTCAGTGCCGCGAACAGAGTGGTCGTGCCGTGGCGCTTGTAGTCGTGCGTGACGCCCTCGACGTAGCCCAAGCCCATCGCCAGCATGGGCTGAGTGCGCTCCAACGCTTGGCACTGGCTCTTCTCATCCACGCACAGGACCAGGGCGTTCTCAGGCGGGCTCAGATAGAGCCCCACCACGTCGCGCAGCTTCTCGACAAAGAACGGATCGTTGGACAGCTTGAAGCTCTCCGAGCGATGGGGCTGCAACCCGAAGAGCTGGAAGTAGCGTTGCACGCTGCTCTTGGAGATGCCCGTTTCGGCGGCTACCGAGCGCACGCTCCAGTGGGTCGAGCCGTTGACAGGCTTGGTGTGCAGCGTTGTCTTGATCAGGCGGGCCATGCGCTCAGCGTCAATCGTGCGCGGTGGCCCAGGTCGAACATCGTCGTAGAGCCCGGCAACACGCCGCTCTATGAAGCGAGCGCGCCACTTGCCCACCGTGGCCTTGCCCAGCGCCAGCCGTTCGGCGATCGAACTGTTGGCTTCGCCCTGAGAGCTGCGAAGGACGATACGGGCTCGCGCACTCAACGACGCTGGCAGCGAGCGGCTGCGCGCAAACGATGTGAGCTGCGCTCGCTCGTCATCCGTGACCACCAAATCCGCCTTCGGCCTGCCTCTCGTCATCGCGGTATCTCCGTTCGAAAGATACCGCAAAGGCATGCATTATTTATGCCCGTTATTAACGGGACAGGACACTAGTTGTCGCCTCCATATTCACGCGGATGATTCGCGCAGGAGCGACACGACATGCCAAGAAATCAACACGCAGCAGAGTTTCAAGAACAGGCACTGAGCAAAGTCAGAACACGCGGCAAGCGCACGCTGGAATCGGTGGCCACCGAGCTCAACATGCCCTTGGGAACCCTCAAAGGCTAGCTCAAACGATCAAGCACTGATGGAGTGGGTTTGCCGCATGCGGCAAACCCACTCGGCGACGTGCCAGCCGGCCAATGGAGCTCCGCACAGCGCCTGCTGGCCCTGCAAGAAAGCCATGCCTTGTCCGGTAGTGCGCTGCACGCCTCGTGTCGCGAGAAGGGTTTGTTCGAGCACCAACTCAAGCAGTGGCGCGATGCCTTCTGTGCCCCCGTGCACACGCCGGTGGTCAGCGCCGCTCAGCAACGTGTTGCCAACACCGCACTGCGCGAGCTGCAAGCCCGCCGTGGACGACGTACCGCAGCTCAGCTTGTCCAAAGGAGTCTTGTAAAACGATCGTTTTATCGAACCGACTTGCAATGGTCGCCATGGTGCTCTATAAACACCCATACATATAAACACCGATCTGACCATGAACACTGTTCGCTGGAATATCGCCGTCTCGCCTGACACAGACCAGTCCGTGCGCATGTACCTCGCCGGCCAAGGCGGCGGTCGCAAGGGTGACCTGTCCCGCTTCATCGAGGAGGCCGTGCGGGCGCACATCCTCGAACTTTCGGCCGAGCAAGCCAAGGCCGCCAACGCCGACGTGAACGAAGCCGACCTGACCTCCATCGTCGCCGAGGCGGTCGAGTGGGCGCGCTCGCGCGAGCACTGATGCGTGTCGTCCTCGACACCAACGTCCTGCTCAACGCGCTCATCTCGCCACACGGCGCACCGGACGTGATCTATCGCGCCTGGCGCGCCGCCCGTTTCGAGATCGTGACCTCGACGACCCAGCTCGCCGAACTGCGGCGCGCCAGCCGCTATCCGAAGTTCAAGGCGGTGCTTCAACCGCATCGCGTCGGCGCCATGGTGAACAACCTCCAACGTGCTCACGTTCTGGATCACCTGCCCACCGACATCGAAACCGACGACCCCTTCGACGCTTTTCTGCTGGCGATGGCCATCACCGGCGACGCCGACTATCTGGTCACCGGCGACCACCGCGCCGGGCTCCTACAGCGCGAGCACATCAACCGCACCCGGATCGTCACGCCAGCGACCTTCTGCGCCGAAGCACTTTGACCCGCGATGCCCGTCGACTTCCTGACGCCCGCTCAGCGCGAACGGTACGGCCGCTACCCGGACACCCTCTCGGCCGAGGAGTTGGCCCGCTACTTCCATCTTGACGACGACGATCTCGAATGGATCGCCCGCAGGCGGCGCGACAGCAGTCGTCTTGGCTACGCGCTGCAGCTGACCACGGCTCGATTTCTCGGCACCTTCCTCGATGATCCGACGGCCGTGCCCAGCACCGTCCTGCACGCGCTCGCGATACAACTCGATGTCGCCGATCCAACCTGCGTTGGCGTCTACCGCCAGAGCGAGCAACGCTGGCGACACACCGCCGAGATCCGAGATCGCTACGGCTACATCTCCTTCCCGACAGGCGGCGTTCAGTTCCGGCTCGGCCGTTGGCTTTGTGCACTGTGCTGGAGCGGCACCGACCGACCCAGTGCGCTGTTCGAGCACGCCGGCAACTGGCTCATCGGCCACAAGGTCCTGCTACCGGGCGTCAGCATTCTGGAGCGCTTCGTCTCGGAGGTTCGCTCCCGAATGGAAGCGCGGTTGTGGCGCCGGCTCGTACGCAGCATCACCTCCGAGCAACGTAAACGCCTGGACGAACTCTTGACCCTCGTCGACGGCAGTCGACAGTCCCGGCTCGACCAACTCCTCAAAGGACCGGTCCGCGCCAGCGGACCCGCCCTCATGCAAGCACTTCTTCGCATCGAGACGGTCCGCGGCCTGGGCATCAAGCTCCCGGCCGCGCATGTCCCGCCAAGTCGCATCGCCGCGCGCGCGCGCTTTGCCAGCACTGTCAAGGTCAGCGCCATTGCCAGGCCGCCCGATGACCGCCGCATCGCAACCCTGGCTGCCTTCGTCCACAGCCTTGAAGCCAGTGCCCACGATGATGCGCTCGACGTTCTCGGTCTGATGCTGCGCGAGCTGTTTGCCAACGCGAAGAAGGCCGACACCAAGGCCAGAATGCGATCGCTCAAAGATCTCGACAAGGCGGCATCAGTCTTGGCCGAGGCCTGCCGCATGCTGCTCGACCCGGAGCTACCCGATGGCGAGTTGCGGGGCCTGGTGTATGACTCGATCGGACGGGATGAACTCGCGCAGGCCCTGGACGACGTCACCGGCCTGGTGCGACCCGACGACGATGTGTTCTATCGGGAGCTGTCTGCCAAGGCAGCTACGGTGGCGCGGTTTCTGCCGACGCTGCTGCGCGTCATCCAGTTCGACGCAAACCCCGCCGCACAGGCCTTGCTGCAGGCCCTTGAATGGTTGCGCGTACGCCCGGACCACGAGCCTCCCGTCGCCATCGTCAACAAGGCATGGACGCACCATGTCGTGCAAGACGACGGCCGCATCGATGCCCCAGCTTTCGCCTTCTGCGCCTTGGATCGGCTGCGCGTCGCGATCCGCCGCCGCGACGTTTTCGTCACCCCGAGCTGGCGCTACGCCGACCCCCGCTCGGGACTTCTCGCCGACGTCGAGTGGCAGTCCGCACGCCCCGTCATCTGCCGATCCCTCGGTCTGACCCCGCAGCCCGCGCCGACGCTCGCCCTGCTATCCGCGGAGCTGGACGCGACCTACCGTGTCGAGGCTGCCCGGCTCCCGGACAACAAGCACGTGCGCTTCGAGACCATCGCCGGCAAGCAAGAACTCGTGCTCAGCCCGCTCGACAAGCTCGAGGAGCCGCCTTCGCTGGTCGCGCTGCGCAAGGAAGTCAAATCCCGCATGCCGCGCGTGGACCTGCCGGAGATATTGCTGGAGATCGCGGCCCGCACTGACTGCATGAGCGCGTTTACGCATCTGACAGAGCGCTCGGCGCGAGCCGTTGATCTGACGACCAGTCTTTGCGCCGTCCTGCTCGCGGAGGCCTGCAATACGGGTCCCGAGCCATTCGTTCGCACCGAGACGCCAGCGCTGCGCCGCGATCGGCTCCTGTGGGTCGACCAGAACTACCTGCGCGACGACGACACGCTCATCGCAGTCAACGCCGTCTTGGTCGCCGCTTAAAATCGCGTCGCGCTGGCCAGAACCTGGCGCGGCGGCGACGTGGCACCCGCCGACGGCATGCGCTTCGTGGTCCCCGTGCGAAGCATCCACGCCGGACCGAACCCGAAGTATTTCAACCGCGGTCGCGGCGTCACCTGGTACAACTTGCCCTCCGATCAGGGCTCCGGCCTCAACGCGATCACGGTGCCGGGCACCCTGCGCGACAGCCTGGTCCTGCTGGCGGTCGTGCTGGAGCAACAGACCGAGCTACAGCCCACCCAGTCATGACCGACACCGGCGCCTACAGCGATGTCGTTTTTGGGCTGTTCCGGCTGCTTGGCTACCGCTTCTGCCCCCGCCTGGCCGACATCGGCGGCAGCCGCTTTTGGCGCATTGACCCGGACGCCGACTACGGCGATCTCAATGCCCTGGCCAGGCAGCTCGTCAACCTCGATCGCATCACGCCGCATTGGGACGACGTGCTGCGCCTGGTCGGCTCGCTCAAGCTCGGACTCGTTCCCGCCATGGGCGTCATGCGTACCTTGCAGGTGGACGATCGACCCACCCCGCTGGCGCAAGCCATCGCCGAGATTGGGCGCATCGACAAGACCATCCACACGCTGAATTTCATCGACGACGAGGACCGCCGACGCAGTACCCTGCAACAACTCAATCTCGGCGAAGGCCGGCACAGCCTGGCCCGCGACGTTTTCCATGGCAAGCGCGGCGAGTTGTACCAGCGGTACCGTGAAGGCTAGGAAGATCAGCTCAGCGCCCTCGGTCTGGTCGTCAACATCATCGTCTTGTGGAACACGCTGTACACGGACGCCATCCTGACTCAACTTCGCAGCGAAGGCTACCCGGTTCAGTCGGAGGACGAGGCCCGGCTTTCGCCGTTCGGGCACGAGCACATCAACATGCTCGGCCGCTACTCGTTTGCCGTACCAGATGCAGTCACTCGCGGCGAGTTGCGGGCTCTGCGAGCCGCGACCGAAGCGTGACCCGGCCGGCACGCACAGTCGCTTCACATTTCATTGGAGCGGCTCGCGTCAACCGTGCGGCTTGACCAGCGGCTATCGACCCATCGCAGACCTCCGTTTCAGCAAACTCGGCGCTCGGAAGCAGACGTCGTTCAAATACTTGCCATCGGCCTTCCTGCCGACCGCATCAGTTGAGCAGCCTCCAAAGCGCATTCGGCAAGTCTTTCAGGCCACGAACTCGTTTCGCGGTGCTGCCTCCGAAGGTCCGCGCGGCTTCGCTGCTCAAGTCGGGCTCGAAAACCAGGCAACCCATCCGTATCCCTTGATGGCGGGCACCCGACAAGGCGTGTCGTGCATCGTCGATCAAATACGCCGAGTCGTGGACGTCGATGTCATGCGGGCTGCCGTCGGACAGAAGCACCACCCAGCGCTGCGCGCCGCGCTGAGCGGCCAGCCGCTTGGTCGCGTGGCGCAGCACCGCGCCCAGCCGCGTCGAGCCCTCGGGTCGCAGGGCCTGCAGTCGGCCGGTCAATGCTTCGTCCACCGGCTGGGTGAACGACTTCATGACCTGCCAACGCACCGCATGCCGCCCGTTCGAGCTGAAGGCTGCGATGCCAAAGGCGACACCACGGGCCTTCAAGGCGAGCCCGAGCGCGAGCGCCGTTTGCACGGCCAGCTTCAGCGCACCACCGTCGACAGAGCGCGCTGTAGTCGCGGTCGACGCCGAATGGTCGATCAACAACCACAGCGCCGTGCGCGCAGCCACGGTGCGAGACTCGCGGTAGACGCGAGGCGACGTCGGCCGGCGCAGGCGATGGCCGAGCTGCCAGTGCACCAACGCGTCGAGGTCGAAGGCGTCGCCAGTGTCGCTGCAACCCGGGCGCGCAGCGCGGCACGCCAACTCGCGCACCGGCCCGCGCAGCTGCAGGGCGGCCGCCCGTGTGGTGTCGGCGATGGCGAGGGACGCGGCGCCAGGTGCAGCGGTCTCGACGACGCGGCACCAGTTCGGTCGCAGCCGGGCGATGAGCCGGTCCCACTCCGGGTGCCAAGTGACGATCGGGTCGTCGACGGGCGGTTCGTCGGGCGTGTCCGGATCCGGCTCGGCCGAGCCGAGCGAAGGCGGGGGTACGGTCATCAGCATGTCGGCAGCCCACATCCACCGGTGGTCGTCGCGGTAGGCGGGCAAGGGCAGCACGAACTTGCCGTTGAAGGGCAGCCGCATCTGCCCGATGTCGTGACCGAGACGTGTCGCCACCTCGCGCACTTCGGTCGGGGTGCGCATCGCGCAGACGCCGAGCGTCAGGTTAAGAAAGCACAGATCACGCCCCTTGCGCACCCACGGGTCAGGGTCGTCGTAGGCGGGATCGCACAGGCTTCGCGCGAGGCGCATCGCGAGCCCCTCGAATCCGACCCCGGCGTCGGGTGTGGCGGTGTGCAGCGGCCGCCACAAGCGGGCCAGGCCGGGCAGCTCGCGAACGGCCAGCGCCTCGACTCGAGCGTCCTCGAGCAGCGCCACCAAGGTGCGCGCGATCGGCCCCAGCCCGGCGCCGTCGAAGCGCGGCGGTGAATAGACGAGGTGTGCCGCCGCGTGTGCTGCGGCGGCGGTGTGGTGTTGCCATGGCGTGCGGGCTGGCAGGTGGATTGCGCCGACGGCGATGTACGCGCATTCGCCGTCGAAGGCGAGCGGTGGCGTGATGCCCCAGAGCAGGCGCAGCCAGTGGGTCAGCGGCGCGTGCATTCAGGTCCGTGCACGCGGGTCAGAAGGCCGCGTCGAGCGCAGAGCGCAGCGCCAGGTGAACATCGACGTCGTCGCTGAGTGCATTCACGATCGCGAGCTGGCACGCCTTGGTGATCGCGAGCCCGTGCGCCGTCAGGAGTGCGGCATGCACCAACATGCGGGTGGACGCGCCCTCGTCGAGGCCGAAGCCCTCCAGCCTCCGGGTGCGCAGTCCGAAGGCGACGATCCCGGCGGCGCGCGCGAGGTCCAGCCCCGATTCCTGCGCCACGATGCCGGCTTCGCGCTCGGGGATCGGGTAGCCAAACTCGATCGCGCAGAAGCGCTGTCGCGTCGACGCCTTCATCTCGCGCGCCGAAGGCGAAGGGTTGTACGAGACGACGAGCTGAAAGTCCGGATGCGCGTGCAACAACTCGTTGCGCTGGGCGAGCGGCAGCTGCCGGCGCGTGTCGGTGAGAGGGTGGATGACAACGAGCGTGTCGGCTCTGGCCTCGATCAGTTCGTCGAGATAGCACAGGCCACCGTGCCGCACCGCCTGGGTCAGCGGACCATCCTGCCAACGGGTGCCTTCGCTGTCGAGCAACCAGCGACCGACCAGGTCGCTCGCGGTCAGCTCTTCGTGGCAGGCGACCGTGACCAAAGGCCTCTTGAGCCGCCAAGCGATGTGCTCGACGAAGCGGGTCTTGCCACAGCCGGTGGGCCCCTTCAGCACCATCGGGAGGCGGCGCGCGTGCGCGGCCTCGAAGAGCTCCAGCTCGTCGCCGCCGGGCTGGTAGTGCGGCTCGCGCAGCACGCGGTAGGCCGCCAGGGGGTGGTGCGGTTCCGATGTCATGGTTGGTTCGTTCACGCGGCGTCAGAAGGCCAGCAGTTCCTTCAGCTGGTCATCGATGAACTTCGTGTCGACGGGGTTCGCGCCGCCGCCGGCGAAGTGGCCCCACACGCCCGGGATCGGCCTGCACACCGCGTTCGGCATGTGCGAGACCTCGACTTCGTTGTCGACGACCGGGAAGTACAGGTCCATCTTGCCCGGCATCACGACGGCGCGCGCCTTGATCGCGCCGAGCGCCTTCTTGAAGTCGCCCTTGAATACCGGGTTGTCGCTGATGTCGCCGTGCTGCCATGACCACAGCATCGCCAGTAGGTTGTTCGCGTCCTTGGGCAGGAAGAAACCTTCCCAGAATGCGACAAGAAAGTCTTCGAGCGAGCTGTAGCCGAGGCTGCGCCAAAGCTCCTGCATGTAGAAGGGTTGTGACAGCCCCCAGCCTGCATACACGCGGCCCACGCCGCGTAAGCCCTTGGTCGGCGGCCTGTCGTACCAGCCGTCGTTCCAGGCCACGTCATTCGTCAGCGCAGCCTTCACGCCCTCGAGGAAGACGAAATTGTGCGGCGCGGTCTTCGCCGATCCGCAGAAGGGTGCGATGCGCTCGACCATATCCGGGTACAGGCAGCCCCACTGGTTGGTCTGCTGCGCCCCCATCGACCAGCCGACTACCAGCTTCAGCTTCGTGATGCCAAATTGCTCGGTCACGAGCCGATGCTGCAGCGTGACGTTGTCGTACAGCGTGACGTTGGGAAAGCGTGCGCGGTCGTACGGCTCGGGCGTGTTGCTCGGCGACGATGACAGGCCGTTGCCGAGCATGTTGGGCACGATGATGAAGTATTGGGCCGGGTCCAGCGCCATGCCGGGGCCGATCAGCCACTCGTTGTCCGGGTGCTGGCCGGAATACCAGGTCGGGTAGACGATGACGTTGCTTTTGTCGGCGTTCAGCGTGCCGTACGTCTTGTAGGCGAGCTTGGCATTGCGCAGCGTCGCACCACGCTGCAGCGTGACATCGCCGAGGTCGAAAATCTCGTAATCCATGGTGGCTCCCGGTGAAATGGGGCGACTAGGCCTTGACAGCGTTCGAGCGTGCGACGGCTTCGCGGCCGGCGCCGAGCGCGAGGTAGCAGATGCCAGCGGCGACGAAGGCCGAGACAGCGGTGGAGAACTGAGGTGCGAAGGTCTCGACGCCGTAGGCGACCAGCGAGCCGAATACCCAGGCGATGAACGCCTTCGGTCGCCAGTCGGCAGCGATGCCGGCGCCCGGCCGCACGAAGTACAGGTCCGCGATCATCACCGCGCCGATCGGCGGAACCAGGATGCCCAGCAGCGAGAGCCAGGGGATGAACAGCGCCCACACATTGGCCGCTGCGATCACGATGCCGATTGCCGCCAGCCCGACCGCGAAAAGGCGCATCCGTCCGCCGCCGATGCGCGACCAGCCGACCGCGGAGTTGTACAGGCAGTGCGCGCATACCGAACCGAGGTTGCAGAACAGGAACACGAAGGCGATCATCGACAGCCAGGTCTGCTTCTGCGCGAGCAGGTAGCCGAACATGTTGTCCAGCCCGAACGGCTGCGGGTTCGGCAGCGCCAGCGCCGCCGTCATCACGCCGCCCACCAGCATCGCGACCAGGTTGGCGAACGGGAACGCGCAGGCGGTGGCGATCAGCGAACTGCGCGTGTCGGCGGCCCAGCGATTGAAGTCCGCCGTCACGGTCCCGGCGTCGACGAACAGCGTGATGACGATGGTCAAGCCGATGCCGAAGGCCATCGGCATGTCGGGCTTGGTGCCCGCGTAGGCGAATACGTTCGACCACCCGGCCGCGCCCCCCGAGTCGATCGCGACCCAGCCGCCGAGCAGCACGAACAGCGGCACCGAAACGATGCCGATCCAGTGCAGCCCGCGGATGCCGACGTAGGTGATGAGCAGGTACAGGGCACCGGCGATTACCGTCATCGTCAGGTAATTGAGATCGAACGCGGTGTGGATCAGGTTGCCGGTGATGCCGGTCTGCACCGCGTACCATCCGAGCAGCAGCGTCGAGAGCAGGCCCGACGCGAGCACGTAGCCCTTGCGCCCGAACGTGGCGCTCGCCAGCAGCGCGAAGTTGAAGCCGCGCACGGTGCCCAGCGTGCCGAGCGCGCCGACGTAGGCGAACATCAGCAGGTTGCCGATCACCATCGCCATCAAGGCCGACTTGAAGCCCATGCCCGCGACCATGATCGAGCCGGTCATCGCGCCGGTGATGATCATCGGGAAGCCGAGCCACACCATCGAGACCGAGAAGGTGCTGCGGCGCGCCTTCTGCGGCACCGGCTCGTGTTCGTACTCCTCGCCGAGCACCTCGTGTTCCGTCGTCGTGGACATGGCAGCTTACTCCTGGGTGGTTGGATGGGAAAGGAAATACAAGGAAAGAAAAAAAGGGGCAGCGACGCCGCCCGCCGCGGGCGTGTCAGCGGTGGCCGACCGTCGAAGCGTTCGGGATGCCGTCGATCGGTGCCTCGTCGGTGCCGACGGTGTCGCGCGTGAAGGCCTCGACGCGCTTGCGCATCGCTTCCGGATCCTTGACCCAGTTGCTGTAGAAGTCATACGGGCAAGCGGCCACGCCGTGATCGCCCTCGCGCGAGTTGATCAGGCCGGTGTAGCCGCGGTGCAGCAGCTTGAACAGGTGGTTCTCGCTCTGCCCGTTCTTGCGGAAATCGCGGATCAGGTGCTTGGACAGCGCCGCGTACTGGATGCCCATGTCCTCCTCACCACATTCTCCGAGCGTGCGGCCGTCGAAGCCGATGATCGCGCTGTGGCCGAAGTACGAGTACACGCCGTCGAAGCCGGCCGCGTTGGCCACGGCAACGTAGCAGTTGTTGGCGAAGGCCATCGCCTTGGAGATCATGATCTGCTGCTCTTTCGCCGGGTACATGTAGCCCTGGCAGCGGATGATCAGCTCGGCGCCCTTCATCGCGCAGTCGCGCCAGATCTCGGGGTAGTTGCCGTCGTCGCAGATGATCAGGCTGATCTTCATGCCCTTCGGACCGTCGGACACGTAGGTGCAGTTGCCCGGGTACCAGCCCTCGATCGGCACCCACGGCATGATCTTGCGGTACTTCTGGACGATCTCGCCCTGGTCGTTCATCAAGATCAGCGTGTTGTACGGCGCCTTGTTCGGGTGCTCTTCATGCCGCTCGCCGGTGAGCGAGAACACGCCCCACACCTTGGCCTTGCGGCAAGCCTCGGCGAAAATCTCGGTCTCGAAGCCGGGCACCGTGGCGGCGTTCTCGTACATCTCTTTCGAGTCGTACATGATCCCGTGGGTGCTGTACTCGGGGAAGATCACCAGGTCCATGCCCGGCAGCCCCTGCTTCATGCCGACCACCATGCTCGCGATGTTCTTCGCGTTGGCGATCACCTCGGCCTTGCTGTGCAGGCGCGGCATCTTGTAGTTGACGACGGCCACGCCGACCGTGTCCTTGCTGCTCGATATGTCACCGTGATGCATGGGATTCTCCTGGTTTCGTGATGGGTTCGAATGGCGAGCGTCAGTGGCTGATCATCCAAGGCCGCTTGCTCGGAAAGGCCTTGTTGCCGTTTACGCCGGTGAGCGTCGCGCCACGCTTTCCGGTGCTGCAGCACCCGCAACCGGCTGGGTGCTTGAGGCGCGCGTATTCGCGCGAGCTCTTCGGTTCGTGGCGGGCGCGCTCGTTGGTGGCGAGCGCGCTGCGCCTGCCGCCGTCCATCAGTGCCAATCGCGGCGCGCTGACGAAGACGCGCGGCGCCGCAGCGCCGCAGTCAGGACACGCGGCGGGCTCGTCGCGAGTGTTGACCGAGCGGATCGCGTCGAAGCCGCCGCAGCCGGCGCAGGCGTAGTCGTAGGTCGGCATTGAGGCGCTCCAGTCAGACGACGTCTTGCGAAAGTGGCATCACGACCGAGCCGTCGAGGAATTTCGTCGGCCCGCTGGCGTTCGGGTTGATGTCGAAGTCGAAGATCTGGGTCGGCAGCCACAAGGTTGCGCACGCGTTCGGCACGTCGACGACCCCGCTGATGTGGCCCTGCACCGGCGCCGTGCCGAGGATCGAGTACGCCTGCGCGCCGGAGTAGCCGAACTTCTTCAGGTACTCGATCGCGTTCAGGCAGGCCTGCCGGTAGGCGACGTTGACGTCGAGGTAGTACTGCTTGCCGCTCTCGTCGACCGAGATGCCTTCGAAGATCAGGTAGTCGTTGTAGTTGGGCGTGATCGGGCTGGGCTTGAAGATCGGGTTCTTGATGCCGTATTTCGCTATGCCGCCCTTGATCAGCGTGACGCGCATGTGCACCCAGCCGGCCATCTCGATCGCGCCGCAGAAGGTGATCTCGCCGTCGCCCTGGCTGAAGTGCAGGTCGCCGACCGACAGGCCCGCGCCGTCCACGTAGACCGGGAAGAAGACTTTCGATCCGCGCGAAAGATCCTTGATATCGCAATTGCCGCCGTGCTCGCGCGGCGGCACGGTGCGTGCGCCCTCGGCGGCGGCCTTGGCCTTGGCATCGCCCGTCAGGCGGCCCATGTGCGCGGTGGGCGAGAAGGGCGGGTTGGCCAGGCCGCTGGTGGCGGGGTCGGAGTCGATCAGCGCCTGCTCGCGGACGTTCCACATCTCGAGCATCTTCGGGTCGGGCAGGCAGCCGATCAGGCCGGGGTGGATCAGCCCGGCATAGCTCACACCCGGCACGTGGCGCGAGCGGGTGAACATGCCCTCGATGTCCCAGATCGACTTCTGCGCGAGCGGGAAGTGCTCGGTCAGAAAGCCGCCACCGTTCTTCTTCGAGAAGAAGCCGTTGAAGCCCCATAGGCTGTCCTGCTTGGCGCCGATGTCGAGCAGGTCGACCACCAACAGGTCGCCAGGCTCCGCGCCCTTCACGCCGACCGGGCCCGAGAGGTAGTGAACGGTGGAGAGGTCGATGTCGCGCACGTCGTCGGCGCTGTCGTTGTTCTTGATGAAGCCTCCGGTCCAGTCGAAGGTCTCGAGGATGAAGTCGTCACCGGGCTTGACCCAGCAGGCCATCGGGATGTCCGGGTGCCAGCGGTTGTGGATGTTCTCGTTCTCGGTGGGCGACTTCGTGAGGTCGACCTTGATGAGCGTTTCGGCCATGGCGGCGTCTCCTGCAGAGTGGAAGTGGAAAAGTTCAGACGGACAGGTATTGCTTGATGCGGCCGACATCGGTGTCGGCGCGCGAGGTCTCGTGCACCAGGCGGCCGCCTTCGATCACGAACAGGCGGTCGGCGACATCCATCGCGAAACTCAACACCTGCTCGGAGACGATGATCGTGATCTGCTTCATCTTGCGGATCTCGTTCAGCGCCTTGGCGATGTCCTTGATGATCGACGGCTGGATGCCTTCGGTCGGCTCGTCGAGCAGCAGGACCTTCGGTTCGGTGACGAGCGCGCGCGCGATCGCGAGTTGCTGCTGCTGGCCCCCCGAGAGGTTGCCTCCCTTGCGGCGCTTCATGTCGAAGAGCACCGGGAACAGCGCGTAGATCTCGTCCGGGATGCGGCGCGTCTTCGAGTTCTCCAGGCCGGTCTGGATGTTCTCCTCGACCGTCAGCGTCGGGAAGATCATGCGGCCTTGCGGAACATAGGCGATGCCCTTGGCCACGCGGCGAAAGCTCTCGTCCTTCGAGACCTCGCCACCGGCGACCTCGATGCTGCCGCTCTTGACGGGCAGCACGCCCATCAGGCTCTTGAACAGCGTGGTCTTGCCCATGCCGTTGCGGCCCATGATGGCAACCGTCTCGTTCTTGCGGCCCTCGAACGAGATGCCGTGCAGCGCCTCGCTCTGGCCATAGGCGACGAACAGGTCGGTGACCTTGAGCATGGGTTGCGTGTCGGTGGTCATGGTGGGCGTGAGGGTTGGCGATCAGTGGCCGAGGTAGACGTCGATCACCTTCGGGTCGGCCTGCACCTGCTCCATCGGCCCTTCGGCGAGGATCTTTCCCTGGTGCATCACGGTCACCTTGTGGGCGATGCGCTTGACGAAATCCATGTCGTGTTCGATCACGATCACCGAGCGGTTCTTGCAGATGCGTTGCAGCAGTTCGGCAGTGAGCTCGCGTTCGCGGGCGCTCATGCCGGCGATCGGCTCGTCGAGCAGCAGCAGCTCGGGCTCCTGCATCAGCAGCATGCCGATCTCGAGCCACTGCTTTTGACCATGGCTCAGCAACCCCGCCTCGAGGTCGAGCCGGTCCGACAGGAAGATGTCTTCGGCGACAACCTGTACACGCGCCCTCACCTCGTCGGTGCACTTGAAGGCGAGCGCGCCCAGCACCGAGCGGCCTTTCGGGAAAGAGACCTCCAGGTTTTGGAAGACGCTGAGGTTCTCGTAGATCGAGGGCGTCTGGAACTTGCGGCCGATTCCCAGGCGCACGCGCTTGAACTCGGCCATCTTCGTGAGTTCGGTGTTCTTGAACTTGATGCTGCCGGCGCCCGCCTTGGTCTTACCGCAGATCAGGTCGAGCAGCGTGGTCTTGCCGGCGCCGTTCGGACCGATGATCACGCGCAATTCGTTCTTGTCGATGTAGAGCGTCAGCGCGTCAATGGCCTTGAAGCCGTCGAACGAGACGGTCAGGTCCTCGATCGCGAGGGCGAAGTCGGTGTTGCTCATTGGAGCCCCCCGTCCGGCGAATACACCGGCCGACCCCCCGAGGGGGCCGGGCCTTGCTTGGGGCGGCCCGGCGCGGCGGCCCGCGCCGCCTCGACGACCGCTGGCGGCGGACTCCCGCTCGTCCCGCGTCGGCGACGCCACCACGGCATCACATGGCTCTCCCACAGACCGGCCAGGCCCATCGGGAAGGCCATCGTCACGCCGATGAACAGCGCGGCCATCATGAACAGCCACAGGTCGGGGAAGCTCTCCGAAAAGAAGGTCTTGCCGGCATTGACGAGCAAGGTGCCGTAGACCGCGCCGACCAGACTCATGCGCCCGCCGACCGCGGCGAAAATCACCATCTCGACCGACGGCACGATGCCGACGAAGCTCGGCGACATGAAGCCGACCTGCAGCGAAAACAGCGCGCCGCCGATGCCCGCAAGCGCCGCGGCCAGGCAGAACGTGAAGATGCGAAAGTTGGCGACGTCGTAGCCGGAGAAGCGCACCCGGTCTTCCTTGTCGCGCATCGCCAGCAGCAGCGTGCCGGCCTTGCCGGTCTGGATCCAGCGGCAGAACAGGATGCTCGCCAGCAGCCCCGCCACGCACAGGTAGTAGAGGATGTACTTGGCGTGGTCGGTACGCGTGTCCCAGCCGAGCACGGTCTTCAGGTCGGTCATGCCGTTGACGCCGCCGGTGTAGCCCTGCTGGCCGATGATCAGAACCGTGACGATCAACGCCACCGCCTGCGTGATGATCGCGAAGTACACCCCGCCGACCCGTCGCTTGAACATCGCGAAGCTGACGATCCAGGCCAGCAGCGTGGGCACCGCAACCACCGCGAACAATGCGAACGGCAGGTACTTGAACGGCACCCACAGCGCCGGCAGTGCGGTGATCTGGTTCCAGTCCATGAAGTCGGGGATGCCCGGTGTCGACTGGATCTTCGTCGTGATCGGATCCGACGCTTCGAGCTTCAGGAACATCGCCATCGCGTAGCCGCCCAAGCCGAAGAACACGCCCTGTCCAAGGCTCAGCACGCCGCCGTAACCCCACACCATCACGAGCCCGACGGCGACGAAGGCGTAGGTCAGGTACTTGCCGACGAGGTTGAGGCGAAAGATGTCGAGCGCCAGCGGCAGCACGACGGCGAGCAGCACCGCGAGCACCAGCACGCTGGCGAGTTGGTAGCGCTTGATCAAATCTCGAACGGCATTCATCGGGTTGGACTCGGACAAGTGGGGCGGGCGTTCAACGCCGCACCTTGCTGGCGAAAAGCCCCTGCGGGCGCAGCATCAGGATCAGCACGATCAGCGAAAGCGTCAACACCTTGGCCATCGAGCCGGCCATGAAGAACTCGGTGATCGACTGCGTCTGCGCGATGCCGAAGGCTGAGACCACGGTGCCGAGCAGGCTGGCCGCGCCGCCGAAGGTGACGACGAGGAACGAGTCGACGATGTAGAGCTGGCCAGAGGTCGGCCCGGTCGAGCCGATGGTCGTAAACGCGGCACCAGCCATGCCGGCGATGCCACAGCCGATCGCGAAGGTGAGCCGGTCGGTCTTCATGGTGTCGATGCCGATGGCGTTGGCCATCACGCGGTTGCTGACCGTGGCGCGAACGCGCAGGCCCCAACGGCTCTTGTTCAGCGCGATCAGCACGCCGACGGTGACGACGCTCGTCAGCGCCAGCACGAACATGCCGTTGATCGGGATGTCGAGCCCCGGCGACGGCGCCCACGAGCCGAGCAGCCAATCGGGCAGCGTCGGGCTCACCTCCTTCGGGCCAATAAAGGTTCTGAAGCACTGCTGCATCGCCAGGCTGATGCCCCAGGTGGCCAGGAGGGTGTCGAGCGGGCGCTTGTAGAGGTGGCGGATCAGGCCCCACTCGACCAGCCAGCCGCCGACGAAGGCGAAGCCGAACGCGAGCACGATCGCAAACGGAAAGTAGTAGGGCACCAGCGACGGTGCGTAGCGGCTCGTCAGGTGCGAGCCGAGGTAGATGGTGTAGGCGCCGATCGTCATGAACTCGCCGTGCGCCATGTTGATCACGCCCATCTGCCCGAAGATGATGGCCAGGCCCAGGCCCATCAGCAGCAGCACCGCGAACAGGCTCAGCCCCGCGAAGCCCTGCATCAGGCCGATGTTCAGCATTTCGGAAAAGCTCATGCGCGGCTCCTGCGGGCGACGGCGGATCGGAACCCGACGGCCGCATCGCGCGGCCGCCGTTGTTCAGCGGCGAAACGTCACTGATAGCCTTTGGGGAACGGGTCCGGCTTGATCAGCGCAGGCGATTCGGAGACGACCTTGAACGTGCCATCCGGCATGCCCATCGCGATGCGCGACTTGCTCCAGAGGTGATGATTGGCGTCGAGCTTCACGTAGCCCTCGGGCGCCTGCTTCAGCTCGATGCCTGGCGATGCGGCGACGACCTTGTCGACGTCGAAGCTCTTGGCCCGTTCGACCGCGGCCTTCCACAACCAGGGGCCGAGGTAGGCCGCCTGGGTCACGTCGCCGATCACGGCGTCCTTGCCGTACTTGGCCTTGAACGCAGCGACGAACTTCTTGTTGTTGTCGTTGTCGAGCGTCTGGAAGTACTTCATCGACGAATAGAAGCCCGCGAAGTTCTCGCCGCCTACGCCGGTCATTTCGTCTTCGGTGACCGCGAGCGTGACGAGCAGCTGCTTGTCGCCGGTGATGCCCGCCGCCTTCAGCGCCTTGTAGAACGCGACGTTCGAGCCGCCCACCACGGCGGCGTAGATGCAGTCGGGTTTCTGCAGCTTGATCTTGTTCATTAGCGAGCCGAAGTTCGTGCTGCCCAATGGGTAGTACTCCTCGCCGACGACCTTGCCCTTCTGGAAGTTCTCGATGTGCTTGCGGGCGATCTTCATCGAGGTGCGCGGCCAGATGTAGTCGGAGCCGATCATGAAGAAGGTCTTGGCCTTCTTCTCGTTCTTCGCCCAGTCCAGGCTGTAGAGGATCTGCTGCGTCGCTTCCTGCCCGGTGTAGAAGACGTTCTTCGACTGCTCCAAGCCTTCGTAGAACGTCGGGTAGTAGAGCAGCCCGTTTTCCTTCTCGAAGATGGGCAGCACCGCCTTGCGCGAGGCGGAAGTCCAGCAGCCGAAGACCGCGGCGCAGTGGTCGTTCAGCAGCAACTTCTTCGATTTTTCAGCGAAGGTCGGCCAGTCGGAGGCGCCGTCTTCCTTGATGACCTTGATCTTGCGACCCAGGATGCCGCCCATCGCGTTGATCTCGTCGATCGCGAGCTGTTCGGCCTGGATCGTGCCGGTCTCGGAGATCGCCATCGTGCCGGTGGACGAGTGCAGTTGCCCGACCGTGACCTCAGTGTCGGTGACCGCGAGCTTGGTCGTGTTCACCGAGGCGGTGGCCTGGCCGAAGGCGAGGCCACCGAGACCCAGCATCGGCAGCGCAGCGGCGCCTTGCAGGATGCGGCGGCGGTTCGAGTCGGGCGAAGAGGGGTCGTTGTCGCGTGACATGGTGGAAGTTCTCCAGGCAGGTGAATGGGTCGTGAGCGGCGCGTCGGGCCGAAGCCCATCGCGTCTAAGTGGCGCGGTGGTGCCGGGCTGGTAAGCATCGTGCGGGGCCGTGCGCGCACGGCGAATACGTCAATCAACGTAGTGCCGTTGCAAGCCCCGTCGCCGACACTCATCGCCGCCCGAAGCGCAACAGGTGCACGCTTCTTGCTACACCTTCTGCCCGGGCCGCAACGCCTGACCAGGAGAAGCCGTCCCGTGTCTTCGCAACCCCAGCGCATCTTTCGCATCCGCCGCGACTACAACTCTTGGGTCGCCAACGAGTCGATGGAGGACTACGCGCTGCGCTATACGCCGCGCAGCTTCCGCAAGTGGAGCGAGTTCCGCGTCGCCAACACCGCGTTTGGCGCCACCTCCTTCCTCGCGCTCGAAGCGATCGGCGGCGCCATCGCACTGAACTATGGCTTTACGAACGCACTCTGGGCGATCCTCGTGGTCGGCCTCGTCACGTTTCTGACCGGGCTGCCGATCAGCTACTACGCCGCCAAGTACGGCGTCGACATGGACCTGCTCACCCGCGGCGCGGGTTTCGGCTACCTGGGCTCGACCATCACCTCGCTCGTGTACGCCTCGTTCACGTTCATCTTTTTCGCACTTGAGGCGGCGATCCTCGCGCTCGCGCTACAGATGTACTTCGGCTGGCCGATCGCGGCGTGCTATCTCGTCTCGTCGCTCTGCGTCGTGCCGCTGGTGATGCACGGCGTGACGCTGATCCAGCGGCTGCAGTGGTGGACGCAGCCGGTCTGGATGCTGCTGTTCGTGCTGCCCTACCTGGCGGTGCTGATCAAGCAGCCGGAGGCCTTTGCCGACTTCACCACGCTGGTCGGCGGCGTCTCGCACAGCAACGGCTTCAACGCGGTGATGTTCGGAGCCGCCGCGACCGTGGCGTTCTCGCTCGTCGTGCAGATCGGTGAGCAAGTCGACTACCTGCGCTTCCTGCCCGAGAAAACCGCGGCGAACCGCACACGCTGGTGGTGCGCGGTGATCGTGGCAGGGCCGGGCTGGGTGGTGCCCGGCATGTTGAAGATGCTGGGCGGCGCGTTCCTCGCGTTCCTCGCGCTGCAGCACGAGATCGGCGTCGACAAGGCCATCGAGCCGACACAGATGTACCTCGCCGGCTTCGGCTACGTCTTCAGTTCGCCGGCCTGGGTGCTCGGCGCGACAACGCTGTTCATCGTCGTCTCCCAAGTCAAGATCAACTTGACCAACGCCTATGCCGGCTCGCTGGCCTGGTCGAACTTCTTCGCGCGGCTGACCCACAGCCACCCGGGCCGCGTGGTCTGGCTGGTGTTTAACGTGCTGATCGCGGTGCTGCTGATGACGCTCGGCGTGTTCGAGGCGCTGGAGGGTGTGCTGGGGCTGTACAGCAACGTCGCGATCGCCTGGGTGGGCGCGCTGGTGGCCGACCTCGTCATCAACAAGCCGCTGGGCTGGAGCCCGCCGCACATCGAGTTCAAGCGCGCGCACCTCTACGACATCAACCCGGTCGGCCTCGGCGCGATGCTGGTCGCTGCCGTGCTCGGCATGGCCGCTTACGTGGGCAGCTTCGGGCCCTTGGCGAAGGCATTCGCGCCGTTCATCGCGCTGTTCACGTCGATGGCGGTCTCGCCGCTGCTGGCTTGGTGGACGCGCGGGCGCTACTACGAGGCGCGCCCCAACCTCACGACCTGGAATCCGGGCGAGCTTGTCACCTGCTCGGTCTGCGACAACGCGTTCGAATCGGAAGACATGGCTCAGTGCCCGGCCTACGACGCGCCGATCTGCTCGTTGTGCTGCACGCTCGAGTCGCGCTGCCACGACCGCTGCAAGACGGACTCGCGCGCCGCCGAGCAGGTGCACGCCGCGCTCACCTCGGTGCTGCCGCTGGCGCTGAGCCGGCGCATCAACTTCCGCGTCGCGCACTACCTGGTGGTGGCGCTGTCGCTGGTGGCGCTGTTCGCGGTGATCCTCGGCGTGGTCTACGAACAGCAGGGCGCGCTGCACACCACCGAGCACCTGCTGCTGCGCGAGCCGCTTCTGAAGGCCTTCGCGCTGCTCTCGCTGGCGGCGGCGGTGGGGGCGTGGTGGATGGTGCTCGGCAGCGAGAGCCGCCACATGGCGGAGGACGAATCGAACCGCCACAACGAGCTGCTGGTGCGCGAGATCGACGCGCACCGCCGCACCGATGCGGCACTGCAGGCCGCGAAGGATCTGGCCGAAGCCGCCAACCAGGCGAAGACGCGCTACGTGACCGGCATGACCCACGAGCTGCGCACGCCGCTCAACGGCATCCTCGGGTATGCGCAGATCCTGCTGAAGGACGACCAGATCCGCGGCGCGCAGCGCGCCGCGGTCGACACCATCCACCACAGCGGCGAGCACCTGCACGGCCTGATCGACGGCCTGCTCGACCTGGCACGCATCGAGGCCGGCAAGCTGCGGCTGGACATCGCGCCGTTGCCGATGCGCGACTTCCTCGACGACGTGGTGCGCATGGTCGCCCCGCAGGCCGCGAGCAAGGGCCTCGCATTCGAGCTGCGCACGCTCGGCCGGGTGCCGACCTACGTGCGCGCGGACGCACGCCGCCTGAGCCAGATCCTCATCAACCTGCTCGGCAATGCAGTGCGCTTCACCGACCGCGGCAGCGTAACGCTGCTGCTCGACCACACGCGCGAGGTGGCGCGTTTCCAGGTCATCGACACCGGCATCGGCATCGACACGCAAGACCTGGAGCGCATCTTCCTGCCGTTCGAGCGCGGCAGCGCGGGTCGGCGCACCGGCGAACCCGGCACCGGACTGGGCCTGACGATCACGCACCTGCTGACTGAATTGATGGGCGGAGAGCTGACGGTGAAGAGCGTGCCGGGCGAGGGCAGCACGTTCACCGCGCGCCTGTACCTCAGCGAAACAGCCGAGCCGGGCTACACCCGCGCCGCACCGCACCGGCCGGTCAGCGGCTACATCGGCGCGCGGCGCACGCTGCTGGTGGTGGACGACCACCCGACGCAGCGCCAGATGCTCGCCGGCATGCTGCTGCCGCTGGGCTTTCGCATCCACGAGGCCGCCAGCGGCCGGGAGTGCGTGGAGAACGTGCTGCAGTCCCTGCCCGACGCGCTGCTGCTCGACATCTCGATGGACGACATGGACGGCTGGGAGACCGCCCGCAGCATTCGCGCGCACGGCATCCACGACATGCCGATCATCATGGTCTCGGCCAACGCGTTCGAGAACCAGGCCGACAAGCTCGCCGCCGCCGGTTGCCAGGGCTTCGTCGACAAGCCGGTGATCGAGTCCGAGCTGCTCGCGGTGCTGCAGCAGCACCTGGAGCTCGAGTGGGTGGCCGAGCTGGCGGTGCCGAGCTGGGCGCCGGCCGAAACGCCGGTCTTGGGCAGCGGCGCCCCGCTGCCGCCCGAGCAAGCGCAAGCGCTGCTGCGCCTGGCGCGGCTCGGCCACGCGCAGGGCCTGCAACGCTCTCTGGATGCGCTCGCTGCCGAGCACCCTGAGTGCGTGGCCGAGGTGGTGGTGGTGCGCGCGCTGGTGGCCCGGTTCGCCTGGGAAGACCTGATCGAGCGGCTGGGTGCGGCACTCGCGCTCGACGACCGGGCGGTCGCGACGTGAATGCCGACGCCTCGCGGCATGCAGCGCATGGCAGCGTCGTGCTCGTCGTCGACGACATGCCGCAATCGCTCGGCGCCTTGTGCATCGAGCTTGATCGCGCGGGCTACACCGTGCTGGTGGCCGCCGACGGCGCTTCGGCGCTGACGCGGCTCGACATCGTCAGCCCCGACGCCGTCCTGCTTGACGCAATGATGCCGGGCCTAGACGGATTCGCTCTGTGCCGCCGCATCAAGGCGAACCCGGCGTGGTCCCACATACCGGTGATCTTTATGACCGGCCTGTCAGAGACGAGCCACATCGTCCACGGCTTCGAGGCCGGCGGCGTCGACTACGTCGTCAAGCCCTTGCGCTCGCAGGAGGTGCTCGTGCGCCTGGCCACCCACTTGCGCAACGCGCGCGCGGTGCGCATGGCGCGCGACGCGATCGACATCGGCGGCCACGGTGTGTTGATGATCGACGCGCGACAGCGGCTGGCCTGGCGTTCGCCGCAGGCGCAGTGCTGGCTGGCGGAGTTCTTCGACGCGCCGGGCGAGGCGGCCTGCATGGACTGGCTGGCTGGCGCGGGCGGTGCTGCCGGCGAGGACCTGCGCACATTGACGCGATCGGGCCGCACGCTCACCGCGCGGCGCCTTGGCAGCGCCGGGCTCGGCGAGGTGATGTGGCTGATCGGCCTGCGCGAGGTCGATGCCCTGGCGGCGTCACGACTTGCCACCGCGTCGCTGACGCCGCGAGAGACCGAGGTGCTTTCTTGGATCGCGAAGGGCAAGACCAACCGCGACGTCGGCGATATCCTGGGTATGAGCCCACGCACCGTCAACAAGCACCTCGAACATGTGTTCGAGAAGCTGGGCGTGGAAACGCGCGCTGCGGCTGCGGCGCTGGCCAGCCGCGAGTTGGGTTGACGCCTTTTGTGTGTTGGGGTCGAGGTGCAGGTCGCTTGGCCCCCGCATCACGACCGTCGTCGGCGGATGGCAGCGAGGATGGCGCGCGACCGCCTCCTGCATGAGCGACAGAGGGCAAGTCGCTCGCCAATGGCAACTCATGGCCGACAGCCGAAGGTCAGATATCCCGCGTTGCGTGACCCGCCACCGCAGCGGGCGTTGGGTTGCGGGGCGCGGCAGGCACTCGCCGTTCCGAGACGATGGAAACATGGACTCGGCGGCACTCGACCCCGGCGAGTTCGGCCGCCCCCTCAATCCTTAAGTCGGTTTACTGTTCCATTGCTCCCCGGACCCCAACTGCGTCAGCCGCGCTGACGAAACGGGTACGAGTGGTGGCCGGATGAGGCTTCATGGTGTCTCCTGGTTAGCGAGGATTGGTGTCGTCCGAACAGAGCGAAATTGAAGTGTTCGGAACCGTCCGTCTGGCGTCTGTGCGAAAGCGTACAGAGCACTACAAAACTTGCCGCCGTGACCGGTACGGGTCGGGCACTACATCTCAGACCGTGTTCGCCAGACGCCGCACCGGCAGATCGTCGAAGTAGCCAGGGGCGCACCAGCGCAAGAGGCAGCCGTCGAGGGACCGCACAGTGCAAGACTTGTCGAGCGAGTCGTCGAAGCCGCAGGCCTGCAACCCCTCTTCATCATCGGCAATCGCGCCGCAGGTGTAGGCGACGATTGCTGCGCTGGCCTGATCGGGGGTTCTCTCGAAGTGACGAATCTGTGGACGTGCTGGGACAGCAAGACTCCAAAACCGGGATTCGACAGGCGCATTGATCGGTAAGTTCGCAAGCGAACAGACAAGCGCACTACTGGCGTTCATTCTGCGTCTCCTGGCTTCCCCAGATGTATTCGTCGAGTAGCCGTGCAGTCTGCGGAACAAGCCGACAGCACAGAGTTGCTCTGCATTGCCAATGCAACTGACTTTGTCGAACGGTGATCGGTCGGGCTCAGGCCGGGCCTTAAGAGTGCGCGGTATGCCGACACGCAGCGCGTGTTCCTACAAGTTATTCGGCGCATCCCTCACGACGATGCCGCAGCCCGGCACCTACGCTTGATTTGTCTGGATGGTCCGGCATCACATCTTTCAAATCAAACGGAATACCACTCATGAAGACATTACAACTTCTCGTTTCCACTGCTGCCGCCCTGGCGGTAATCGGCGCAGCGGGCTTTGCGCTGGCACAAACCAATGCCACCGACAAGACCACCACCGATCCGATGCAAGCCCGCCCGACAACACCTAATTCGATGTCGCCCAGCATGCCGAGCACGAACGGCAGCATGGGCGCCACGCAAAGTGGCAACCCCACGAACAGCCCGACCACAAACGGCGACATGACTTCGCCGAACACCAGCTGCGGCATGGCCAACACACCGAGTACCCGCGCCACCGGCAAGGGAAGCACGACTGACAGCATGCGCAGCAACTCATCGATGCCGGCACCGGCCGGCACCAGTGTCGATGCGGCCATGCCGGCCAACCAGCCGCGCGCCGACCGCAACTGAGCGACGAGCAACGGCCAATGAACCTGTTCTCAAGGCATGCCGTTGCGAGCGCACTCAGCGAGGCGCGCAAGAGCGCTTTGCGCGGCGCGCTGATCGGCGACGCGATCGTCTCGATCGCAGCGCCGGCTTATCTGCTGCTGCCGGGCACAAGCTTCCACTTCGACGCACATGCTGCGCCCGGCACAGGCGCTGCAATCGGCGCAGATAGCGCGCAGAGCTTACGCAGTGTCGACTTCGGCTCGCACACCGCATCGTGGCAGGTGCGCGCTCTCGCGAACTGGGTCGCGGCAACGAACGACAACGCAGACAAGCCCTTCGTGATCGTCGACAAGCGCGGCGCGCAACTGCATGTGTTCGACGCCACCGCGCGGCTGGTCGATTCGAGCCCGGTGCTGCTCGGCGCGGCACGCGGCGACGACAACGTGGCCGGCATCGGCAACCGCCCGATCGATCAGATCGAACCCGGCGAACGCACCACGCCAGCCGGGCGCTTTATCGCCCAGCGCGGGCAGAACGCCACCGGTGAGGAGGTGGTGTGGGTCGACTACGACGCCGCCGTGTCGATGCACCGCGTGCGCATCACCAACCCGGCCGAGCGCCGCCCCCAACGCCTGGCCAGCGCGGCGCCCGATGAACACCGCATCTCGTACGGCTGCATCAACGTGCCGCATGCGTTCTTCGATGCGCACATCGCGCCGATCTTCCGTGCGGCTGCGGTGCCGGTGTACGTGCTGCCCGAGGTCAAGCCGCTCGATCAGGTCTTCGGCCGCCCGGCGGCCGGGCTGCCACCGCACGGCGAGGGGCGGGTGTAGCTGAACCCCGCAGGGCGCACGCTGCGCGCCGTCACATCGAGCCCGGCAGCAGAGGTCCTACAGCACGATGCAATGCCGCCCCCGGGCTGCGGCGCGGCACCGGCCGATCATCGACACACGCTTTCCACCCTCGATGGAGATTCGTATGCCTTCCTTGTTGTTGTTCTTCCTCGGCATACCGATCCCCATCATCATCCTGATCGTGCTGTTCGTTCACTGATGCGGGCCTTGCTCGCGCCAACGCACTTCCCGCGACGGGTCGGCCTGGCGCGGACCACGCCGCCCATGCACTGCGAGGCCATCGGCTACAACGCGCTCGACTTGGGCCGCGGCTTCAACACCGGGCCGCAAGGCAACGTCGACGCCTGGCTCGCCGAACTGGCGCGCGAAACCGCCGCGCGGCTGGCGCGATTCGATGCGAAGGCCACGCTGATCGGTTGGAGCCTCGGCGGCCTGTATGCCCGCGAGCTCGCCAAGCTGCTGCCGGAGAACGTGGGGCAGGTCATCACGATCGGCACACCGTTCAACACCGTTGCCGACCACACCAACGTGGGCTGGCTCTACGAGTTGCTGAACGGTCAGAACGCCGTGCCTGGCGGCGCGCTGAGCCGCCGGCTGCGACGCGCGCCGAACGTGCTGACGCCATCGATCTACAGCAGCAGCGACGGCGTGATGGCGTGGCAGACCTGGACGCATGACGCCACCGGGGCGCGCACGCAGGACATCGAAATGCACAGCAGCCACCTCGGCATGGGCTGGAACCGCTCTGTGCTGCGCGTGGTCGGCGAGTGCCTCGCCCGGCCGCCGGGGCATTGACGCCACATGAGCGGCATCAGCTGGGTACAGTGGCCAGCGATGGTCGTCACGGTGGCGGCGTCGTGGCTGGTGGCGTCTACGCGGCCGGAGCGGCGCAACGCTGGGTTCTGGGTTTTCCTCGTCAGCAACGCGATGTGGGTGGTGTGGGGCGTCGGCACCGCCGCCTGGGCGCTCGTGGTGCTGCAGGTGGCGCTTGCGGCCATGAACATTCGCGGCGCGAGCAAGGCCTCGGAGGCGGAGTGACAGATACGCACCCGGCGCCAGCGTTCGCGCTGCCGCCAGTGCGCAGGGCCACAGTTGTAATGACTACTAGCGCGAGCAAATGGTCCGATTGGTACCCATCGGACTATTCTGAACGGCCTGCGCACCCCTGCCGAGCGCCAAGAAACCGTGTAGATGCGTACGGGAGCGACGCAACTGGCATCGGCTTGTTTGTGGAAATCATTCGCAGTTTTCCATCCCTTGGTGTGGGGTCCGCCGCCGCGAACCTGCATTCTGATTCAGTGTGATTCGGCGGACTTCATACCAGCGTGTTCATCGCGCCCACCCTGGACAAACCACCCACCCACAGCGCGAGCCTGTGGATGGCCCCTGCAGGGTGCGTGGTTTGACCACCGCTCCCCGGCTATCGCCTACGGCCTGACGCGCTGCACTTGCCGAACAGCCTTCCTTGTAGGTGTTGATGCGATCCAAGACAAAGCCAGAGGTGGCGCCGCAAAACCGAACACTGCGATAAGTGGAAACTCTGCGACAACAACCCGGGCGTGAGGCCCGAGAAAGCAGGAAGACCATGAGCAAGAGACCGCGCAGGAACCACTCACCGCTGTTC
>Ga0209724_1001006_pt1 | contig 26569 bp, 23 predicted proteins | sample grotaG_FD_184143 | JGI IMG/M metagenome (GOLD analysis project Ga0209724, IMG submission 184143) | Glacier valley bacterial and archeal communities from Borup Fiord, Nunavut, Canada, to study Microbial Dark Matter (Phase II) -... | ecosystem: Environmental > Aquatic > Freshwater > Ice > Glacier ...
ACCAATGACCGCTTCCAGCGGCTCTGCGCGGTGCCCCCGTCTGCTTCCAGCGCGCCCCGCGTGTAACCTGCGCGCATATCGATCACGTGCGCGAACTCGTGCACCACGACGTTGTAACCCGATGCCGCCGACTCCCCCGCTTCGTCGACATCGCGCCACGCGAGCATGACCGGCCCGCCGCCCATCGCTTCGCCACTGAGCTCTTCGTCGTAGGCGTGGACGATGCCATCCTCGTCTTCGACCTCGCGGCTCGCTACGACCGCGTCGGCATGAACGACGATGCCGACGAAGCCGTCGTACCAATGCAGGCCGAGTTTGAGCGCGGGCAGGCACGCCTGGGCCGCGATCGCTACGGCCATCGCATCGTCGACCGTCAAGCCGCCGGCGCCGTTGAACTGCTTGCCGTCGAGAAAGAGCGTGCTCATCTCGCGCAACTCACGGAGATCGGCTTGGCTGCGGGCCTTGAGGAACGGAAAGCGCGCCAGAGTCAGTTGCCAGAGCGCCTCGGGAATAGGGCGGCGCGCGAGAGTTCGCTCTCGGCGCCAGCGCTGCCACCAGCTCACGTCGCCCGCGCTGTGGTTTCTGGCGCCACGCGGGCGAAGCCGGCCGCACTCCAGCGCAGGATCCCAGCGCGTTGCGCTCCGCCTGCCTCCACGTGCCAGTCGGTCATGACGTGCCGAATCCCCGCTTCGCCCACGGCGTGGCTCGCGGGTGCGTGGGTATGGCCGTGCACGAGCACGGGAGCGCATGCGGTGCGCATCCACCTCGCGGTGGCTGCATCGTCGAGGTCGATGATCGGAGCCGGCTGCACGGGCCGCAGGCGGCTGCTGCTGCGCGAGCGCATCAAGCGCCCGACACTCTCTCGCGCCGCCCGAGGCAGCGCGAGGAAGGCACTCTGGATCCAGGGCTGGCGCACGACACCTCGATAGCGCTGATACGACACGTCGTCCAGGCACAGCGCGTCGCCGTGCGAGAGCAGGGCACGCATGCCGAACGCGGCAACGACGGTCGGATCGGCGAGGCGCAACACGCCGGCCGATCGCAGCATCGCGTCTCCGACGAGGAAGTCGCGATTGCCCACCATGAACGCGACGGTCTTGCGGCTCGTCGCATCGCGTAGCACCGACACGCACCTGGCTTCGAACGAACGCTCGGGCACGTCGTCGCCGACCCAGGCCTCGAACAGGTCGCCGAGGATGAACACTGCGTTTGCCGGGGTCGACTGCATATGAGCCGCCCAGGCGTCGAACACGCCGGGCGACTGTTCCGAAAGATGCAGGTCGGAGAGGAAGTCGATCGCCCACCAGTCGGCAGGTGCCTCGAACTCCGGCGTCGCCGCGGATGGCGGCATGACACGCGAGGCCGGCTTCAACTCGCGGCCCGGAGCCGTTTGCGAGGTCAGCCGACGACGTGGGCGCTCGTAATCACCACGTCTTCGAGCGGCACGTCGGAGTGGCCGCCGCGGTTGCCGGTTCGCACCTGCTCGATCGCGTCGATCACGTCATTGCCCGCGACGACGCGGCCAAATACGGCGTAGCCCCAGCCCTGCTGCGTTTCCGACTTGAAGTTGAGGAACTCGTTGTTCGAGGCGTTGATGAAGAATTGCGCCGTCGCGGAATGCGGATCGGAGGTGCGCGCCATGGCCACCGTGTACTTGTCGTTCTTCAGACCATTGGAGGCTTCGTTCTGGATCGTCGAGCCGGTGGGCTTTTGCGACATGCCAGGCTCGAAACCTCCACCTTGGACCATGAAGCCCTTGATGACGCGATGGAACACGGTGTTGTCGAAGTGGCCGTTCTCGACGTTGGTGATGAAATTCTTCACCGTCTCCGGCGCCTTGGCTTCGTCGAGCTCGAGGCGGATGGTTCCGTGGCTGGTGTTCAGGTCGACTTGCTTCGTCACGTTCATTTCTCCAGGGTGGCTGTCTTGATGGTGATGGGAGAGAGTGGCACGTCGCCTGCGCCGGTGGGCGTGGCCTTGATCTTGTCGACCACGTCCATTCCCTTGATGACCTTGCCGAACACCGCGTAGCCGTTGCCGTCTCGCGATTGGGCCTTGTTCAGGAAGGCGTTGTCCTTGACGTTGATGAAAAACTGCGCCGTGGCCGAACCCGGGTCGCTGGTGCGTGCCATCGCCAGCGTGCCGCGCTCGTTGACCAGCCCGTTGCCGCTCTCAAGCGGAATCGGGGCGCGCGTGGTCTTTTCTTTCATGTCGGCCGTCATGCCACCGCCCTGGATCATGAAGTTGGGAATAACACGATGGAAGACGGTGCCGTCGTAGTGGCCGGCCTTGACGTACTGAACGAAGTTGGCGACCGACTTCGGTGCCTTCTGTGCGTCGAGCTCCAGCACGATGTCGCCTTCGGTGGTCACGAGTTTGACCTGCTGCGCCAGCGCCGGCGCGGCGAAAAGAACGGCTGCAGCCACGCCGGCGGCGGCGAGAGAACGGACAAAGAGAGATTGCATGGCGAAGGGCTCCGAAAGGGTCTAGCGGGATGGCGGGGGACGCTGCGGTGCAGATCCGGGAGAAGACGCGCTCGGCGCGGGCTCCGGCACCGGTATCAGCTGGCGTACGAGCGTCAGCTTTTTGGGCAATGAAGCACTGGCCGGTTCCAGCCGCAACGCGCGTGCGTACGACTGGCCGGCGAGCATGAGCTGGACGTCGCCGAGGTTTTCGTGAGCGGGGCCATAGGAAGGATTCAGCCGCAGCGTTTCTTCCAGTTCGGCACGGGCCTTTGTGTATTCGCCGGCTGCCGCATGAATGGCGGCGAGGTTGTTGTGCGGTTCGGCCAACTCGGGATACTCCTGCACGAGCGCAAGCAGCAGCGCCGTCGCTTCAGCGCTTTTGCCGCTGTCGCTCAAAACCACGGATTTCAGGAATCGCATCTGCGCGTCTCTCGGATTGGCGGCGAGATAGCGATCCGCTCGCACCAGCGCGGCACCGCTTTGCCCAGCGTGATGCAATCGTGTGACCTCGTTCAGATCATCGACCAGGGCGCCGTGGGCGGGCCCGCAGAGAGCGGCCGCGAGCAACGTGGCAGCAGCGAATGAAAAAAAAGCGTGCATCGGGGAAGTTGGCAAGCGGACCGCGATCTACACACGCGGCACCGGCCTTTGCAGAGACGAGGAAGCACCGAAATGGCCCCGCTATACTGATCCGATTGTAAGGGTACGCACACGCTGCGCAGCTCTTCACGCTGCCTGCGTATCCGAACGCGCAGCGTGTCTCCGGACCGCGCCGCATGACACTTCGCATCCACAACACGCTGACGCGGGCGACCGAAGTCTTCACACCGATCGAGCCGGGCCACGTACGCCTCTATGTATGCGGAATCACGATCTACGACCACAGCCACATGGGCCACGCGCGCTTCATGATGGCCTTCGACGTGGCCCAGCGATGGCTCAAGGCGATCGGCTATCGGGTGACGTACGTTCGCAACGTCACAGACGTCGACGACAAGATCATTCGCCGTGCGCTCGAGCGCAACATCGGCATCCGCGCTCTTACCGACGAGATGATCGAGGCGCTCCATGTCGACGCTGCGGCGCTCGGCATGGAGCCGCCGACTCATGAACCGCGCGCCACTGAATACGTGCCGCAGATGCTCGACATGATCGTAACGCTCGAGCGCAAGGGCCTGGGCTACAAAAGCAGCAACGGCGACGTGAATTTCGCGGTCCGCAAGTTTCCCGGCTACGGCAAGCTCTCCGGCAAATCGCTCGACCAGTTGCGCGCCGGCGAACGCGTCGCGGTGCTCGACGGCAAGGAGGATCCATTGGACTTCGTGATGTGGAAGTCGGCCAAGCCCGGCGAGCCCGAAGATGCCAAGTGGCCGAGCCACTACGGCCCGGGGCGGCCGGGTTGGCACATCGAGTGCTCTGCGATGTGCAAGGCCTTGCTCGGCGAACACTTCGACATCCACGGCGGTGGCCAGGATCTGACCTTCCCGCACCACGAGAACGAGATCGCCCAGAGCGAGGGCGCGAGCGGCGGCCCGTTCGTCAACGTGTGGATGCACAACGGGTTGCTCAACATCGACAACGAGAAGATGTCGAAGTCGCTCGGCAACTTCTTCACCATCCGTGACGTGCTGAAGCGCTACGACGGCGAGACGGTACGTTTTTTCATGCTGCGCGCGCACTACCGCAGCGCCTTCAACTTCAGCGACGCCAATCTCGACGACGCGAAAAATGCATTGCGCCGCATCTACACCGCACTGGCGCGGATGCCGGCCGATCTTGCCGGCGATGTGGGTGCCTGGTCCGATCCGCGCGCGGCGGCCTTCCGAGACGCGATGAACAACGACTTCAACACGCCGATCGCGGTGTCGGTGTTGTTCGATCTGGCGGGCAGCGTCAACCGTGATGGCCGAATGGGCGACGCTGTTCTGCTCAAGGGTCTGGGGGCCGTGCTCGGCCTCCTGCAACAGCCGCCACAACGCTTTCTGCAGGCTGGAGCTGGCATCGACGAGGTCCGCATCCAGGCGCTGATCGAAGCGCGTACGCAGGCCAAGCGCGATCGCGATTTCGCACGGGCCGACGCCATCCGTAGAGAGCTCGCTGCCGAAGGCGTGCTGCTCAATGACACGCCCCAGGGCCCGACCTGGGCGCGAGGATGAGCTTGGCGGGAGCAGATACGAGCCTGTCGACCCCCGAGCTCTGGGACGTCGCCTGCAAGCACCTCGGCAAGCGCGACCGGGTGATGAAAAAGCTCATCCCGCGCATCGGCGAAGGCCGCCTCGAGAGCCGCGGCGATGCCTTCACCACGCTGGCGCGCTCCATCGTCGGGCAACAGATCTCCGTGGCCGCGGCGCAGGCCGTTTGGGATCGCTTCGTAGCGCTGACCGGAGGGCTCAAGCATCTGCTGGCCCCGGCTGCGGTATTGCAGCTCGACGCACCACGGATCCGCGCTGCCGGTCTCTCGGCACGCAAGGCGGAGTACCTGTGCGACCTGGCGCAGCACTTCGAGTCGGCCACGGTGCATGTGGACCAGTGGCGCGAGATGGAAGACGAGGCGATCATCGACGAGCTGGTGGCCATTCGGGGCATCGGCCGCTGGACGGCCGAGATGTTCCTCATCTTTCACCTGCTGCGGCCGAACGTCTTGCCGCTCGACGATCTCGGCCTCATCAAGGGCATCAGCATCAACTACTTCAGTGGCGAGCCGGTCTCTCGCGCCGAAGCGCGGGAGGTGGGCGATGCCTGGGTGCCGTTCCGCTCGGTGGCCACTTGGTACATTTGGCGCAGCCTCGATCCATTGCCACTGGCGTCCCGATGAGCAAAAGACATTTCCTCGAATTCGAGCAGCCCGTCGCCGAGCTCGAGGCAAAGATCGAAGAGCTGCGCTACGTGCAGAACGAGTCGGCCGTCGACATCTCGGAAGAGATCGATCGCCTGAGCAAGAAGAGTCTGCTGCTCACCAAAGACATCTACACCGGGCTTACGCCGTGGCAAGTGACGCAGATCGCGCGGCATCCGCAGCGCCCGTACACGCTCGACTATGTGAACGAGGTCTTCACCGACTACCAGGAACTGCACGGTGACCGTGCCTTTGCTGACGATCAATCGATCGTCGGCGGTCTGGCTCGCTTCAACGGCCAGGCTTGCATGGTGCTGGGCCACCAGAAGGGCCGCGACACCAAGGAGCGCGGGCTGCGCAACTTCGGCATGTCGCGCCCCGAGGGCTACCGCAAGGCTTTGCGGCTGATGAAGCTGGCCGAGAAGTTCGGCCTGCCGGTGTTCACGTTCGTCGACACGCCGGGAGCGTATCCGGGTATCGGTGCCGAGGAGCGCGGACAGGCGGAGGCGATCGGCCGCAACATCTTCGAGATGGCACAGCTCGAGGTGCCGATCATCGTCACCATCATCGGCGAGGGCGGCTCGGGCGGCGCACTCGCGATCAGCGTGGGCGACCAGCTATTGATGCTGCAGTATTCGATCTATTCGGTGATCTCGCCGGAAGGCTGCGCTTCCATCTTGTGGAAGACGGCCGAGCGCGCAGCCGACGCCGCGGAGCAGCTGGGCATCACCGCGCACCGCTTGAAGGCGCTCGGGCTTGTCGACAAGATCGTCAGCGAGCCGGTCGGTGGAGCGCACCGTGAACCGAAGCAGATGGCCGCGTTCCTCAAGCGCGCGCTGAACGACGCCTATCGCCAGGTGGGCGACCTGCCGGTCAAGGAACTGATGAACCGCCGCTACGAGCGGCTGCAGGCGTACGGCCGCTTCAGCGACACCACCGAGCGCTAGCGCGCCCAAGCTTCGAGCAGCCGAGCCGCGCAGCGTGGTGGCGGTGGCCTACAGCGGCGGCCGCGACTCCACGGCATTGCTGCACGCTACGCTCGCTGCCTGCGGCCCGCTCGGCATCGAGGTCGCAGCCCTGCACGTTCATCACGGCCTGCACGCCGATGCCGACTCCTGGCTCGCGCACTGCGCGGATCAGTGCCGCGATTGGGCCCACCAAGGGCATGCTCTGCGGTTCGAGGCCGAGCGACTTCCAGCCGACGCGATCGCCGGCGAGAGCATCGAGGCATGGGCGCGTCGCGGCCGATACCGCGCGTTGCGCCGAATGGCGCTGGTCCATGGCGCCGGCATCGTGCTGCTCGGCCACCATCGTCGTGACCAGGCGGAAACGTTTCTCCTGCAGGCATTGCGCAGCGGTGGCGTGGCTGGGCTGGCCGCAATGCCGCGATCGATCGAACGCGCCGGCATCACTTGGGCGAGGCCGTGGCTCGATGTGGACGGCGACGCGATCGAGGCCTACTTGCTCGACAACGAGCTGAAGTGGGTGGAAGACGGCAGCAACGCCGACCTGCGTTTCGCGCGCAACCGACTGCGGCGCGAGGTCTGGCCCGCGCTCGCCAAAGCTTTCCCCGATGCGGCGAAGAACCTCGCGACCGCCGCACGGTGGGCCGCTCAAGCTAGGCAAGCGAACGACGAAATCGCCGCCGCGGACGTACTGCATGCCAGCACCGGCGACAAGCTCGATCTCGCGACCTGGCGATCGATCCCGCCCGAACGTCGACGCAACGCCCTGCGCTGGTGGCTGCATCTCGCGGCAAACCGGCCGGCGCCGGCGTCCCTCGTCGACCGCTTGATGTTCGAAGCAGAAGCTCCCGGCGCGCACGAGTGGCCCGCCCCGGGAGGCCGGGTGGTTCGCTATCGCGGCACGCTGCGATGGACGGCCGAGCGCATCGGCGACGCACCGACCGCGACGCTTGTGCTCGATGCGCACCGACCCGGCCGTCACGTCGTTGCGCCGTGGAAGGGCGTGTTGCTGGTCGAGGCCGTCGACGTGGGCGGAGTGTCGATCGCGGTAGCGACCTCGCTCCAGATTCGCGCACGTGCACCGGGCGATCGCTTTCAGAGCGGCTCGCGGCGTCCCTCGCGCAGTCTCAAGCTTCAGTATCAGTCGGCCGGCGTGCCAGCCCACGAACGCGAGGGGCCGGTGTTTTGCTGCGAAGGCCGCATCGTGTTTGTGCCGGGCCTCGGCATCGACGCACGCTTCTTGGCCGCTGCCGGCGAACCGCAGATCGCGCTCACGTGGCTCGCGTCCGAAGCGTGACGGCGCGTTTAGCCCGCGCGATGACACCGGCGCACGCTGGCTAGAATTGTGGCCCGTCTCATGCACCCCACGCCTGCAACCGCTCGCGTTGCACTCTGGCGCCTCTCCCATGGCCTTGATCGTTCACAAGTACGGCGGCACGTCGATGGGCTCTGCAGAGCGCATCCAGAGCGTTGCCAGGCGCGTCGCCAAGTGGTCGCGCGCAGGGCACTCGATGGTCGTCGTGCCCTCGGCAATGAGCGGCGAGACCAATCGCCTGCTGGGCCTGGCCAGGCAGGTTGCGCCCGAGCACAGCACGCTTGAGAGCTTGAGAGAGTTGGACACCATTGCCGCCACGGGGGAGCAGGTGTCGGCCGGCTTGCTCTCGTTGGCGCTGCAGGCCGAGGGGCTGGCAGCGGTGAGCTACGCAGGCTGGCAGGTACCCATCGCCACCGACTCGGCCTATACCAAGGCACGCATCCAGAGCATCGACGATGCGCGCATCCGCGCCGATCTCTCCGCTGGCCGCGTGGTGGTGATCACCGGCTTCCAGGGCGTCGACCCGCACGGTCATATCACCACGCTCGGGCGCGGCGGCTCAGACACCTCTGCCGTGGCCGTGGCCGCGGCGCTGAAGGCCGACGAATGCCTGATCTACACCGACGTGGACGGCGTCTACACCACCGATCCCCGCATCGTGGCCGATGCGCGCCGGCTCACGACCATCAGCTTCGAGGAGATGCTCGAGATGGCGAGCCTCGGCTCGAAGGTGCTGCAGATTCGCTCGGTGGAGTTCGCCGGCAAGTACCGAGTGCCGCTGCGCGTGCTCTCCAGCTTCACCCCGTGGGACATCGACATCGCCGAGGAATCCCGCTCCGGCACGCTCATCACCTTCGAGGAAGACCTGCAGATGGAACAAGCCGTCGTATCCGGCATCGCATTCAACCGCGATGAAGCCAAGATCAGCCTGATGGGCGTGACCGACAAGCCCGGCATCGCGCACATGATCCTGGGGCCTGTGGCCGAGGCCAACATCGACGTCGACGTGATCATCCAGAACGTGAGCCACGACGGCCGCACCGACTTCTCGTTCACCGTGCACCGCAACGACTACGCACGCACGATGGAGCTCATGAAGACCGCTGTGATCCCGCACACCGGAGCCGCCGGCCTCACCGGCGACGACCGCATCTGCAAGGTCTCGATCGTCGGCATCGGCATGCGTTCGCACGTGGGCGTGGCCAGCAAGATGTTCTCGTCGTTGAGCCAGGAGGGCATCAACATTCAGATGATCACCACGAGCGAGATCAAGACCAGCGTCGTCATCGACGAGAAGTACATGGAACTCGCGGTGCGCGCCCTGCACAAGGCCTTCGATCTGGATCAGGCGCCTGTGCCGGTGTGAGCAGGAGGCCACTGCTGCCATGCAGGCTAGAGGAGGCGAGCCGTTAGAATCTGGCCGCAACGGAGCTGTGACCGAGTGGCCGAAGGTGCTCCCCTGCTAAGGGAGTATGTGGGCAAAACCTGCATCGAGGGTTCGAATCCCTCCGGCTCCGCCAAGCAATTTTGAAGAGGCCCTCAGGGGCCTTTTTCTTTGCGGCTTCAGCAGTCGCGAAAGGCCGCTGATTCCGTGTCCTTGTTGCCGGTGAGCACCTTGGCCGCAGCCTGACGTGCCGAGAGGCGCTCCGATTCCGTGATCGCCGCGGCTCGCACGGCATGTGCCTCCATGGTCGTGCGATCGGGTACACCGCTGCAGGCCAGCAGGTAGATCACGCGACGCGAGGTGCCGATGGTGGCGCCGGTCTGCGAAGAGATACGCGGCGCCATGGCGTCGAGATCGGTCGCCTGCATGCCGACGCGCGACGCGACCGCGCTGTAGTGCTTGGAGTCGAGGCGCCCGGTGAAAAACACGGCGACGAACAAAAGCGCCAAACCCAGTCCCACCCAAGTGAAGACGTGCTTCATGTCTTCTTCTCCCGCGCACGGTGCGCGCTGCCAATTCTGAGGCAAGGTCTGCGTCAACGCGGTTGCGTTGCCGCACCGGACTGTATACATTCACAGTATGACGTGGAGTGGCACTCGCAATATTTCCCCCGACGAAGCGCCTCGCGATGAACACGTGGGCATCGTTCCGGGCAGGGGCCGTGGGACGGTGTGGGCCATCGACCACCGCTACGCCAGCCGGTCGGCCGAAAGCTACGACGACGGTTGGGGCACCCTGGATCAATTGGCCACCGAAGAGCGGCTCGCCCCCGAAACGGTGGTGATCGAGGAGCACGTCAAGTCGATCCTCGCCAGCAACGACTCGCCCGACCTCTCGTTCGATCTCTCTATCAACCCGTATCGCGGTTGCGAGCACGGCTGCGTGTATTGCTTCGCTCGGCCGACGCACAGCTACCTGAATCTCTCGCCAGGGCTCGATTTCGAGACCCGCATCATTGCCAAGGTCAACGCTGCAGAAAAGCTGCGCGAGGCTCTCGCCAGCCGCGGCTACGAGGCCAGCTCGCTCAACATCGGCTCGGCCACCGACGCGTATCAGCCGGTGGAGCGCAAGCTGCGCATCACGCGATCCGTGATCGAAGTGCTGGCCGAATGCGCTCATCCCTTCTCGTTGGTCACGAAGTCGTCGGGCGTGGAACGGGACCTCGATCTCATCGGTCCCATGGCGGCTCGCGGGCTGGTAGCGGTCTACGTCTCCGTCACCTCGCTCGACCCGGCGCTGGCGCGTGTCCTCGAACCACGCGCCGCTGCACCGCATCGGCGCTTGCGCACCATCGAAGCGCTGGCTGGTGCCGGCGTGCCTGTGGGCGTGAGCATTTCGCCCATCATTCCGTTCATCAACGAGCCCGAGATCGAGCGCATCCTGGAGGCGGCAGCATCGGCCGGCGCAACCTCTGCATTCGGCATCGTGTTGCGTTTGCCGTGGGAGGTGAATCCGATATTCCAGCGCTGGCTCGAACAACACTTTCCGGATCGCGCATCACGGGTGATGGCACGGGTGAGAGAGATGCATGGCGGTCGCGACTACGACGCGCGCTTCGGTTCACGCATGAAAGGCGAGGGCGTGTGGGCGCAGTTGTTGGCGCAACGGCTGGCCAAGGCCAAAGCCCGCCTGGGCCTGGATCGTCCTCGCAGGGAACTCGACCTTACTCAGTTCGAAAAGCCGCTGCCAGCGAGCCGCTGCGGGCAGGGCGATCTGTTCGGTTGACCGGCTCGGCGCCGGGCGCGCGACTCAATCGGCGACGTCGGGCTCGAAGAAGAGCCATTGCACCTGGGGGAACGCCTGCCGGAAGTCGCGCTCCACGGCGTTGATTGCCGCCACGAGGGCGCCAGCGGTGGGCACCGGGCGCATGCGAGCTTTCACTGCCACCATCACGCCCGAGCCCATTTGCTGAGTAATCAGGTTGTAGACCGTCTCCACTTCGGAGCGCGCGGTGAGGTGCGCTCTCATGCTGACAAGCACGCTCGCTTCGACACTTTGCCCGATGAGCAGGGCCTTGACCTCGATGCCGACCAGCACGGCCACCGCGACCAGAATGACGCCGATGACGATCGATCCGATCGCATCCCACATTGGATTTCCGGTGTAGAACGCCAGACCGATGAATGCGAGCGCGGTGGTCAGGCCGCCAAGGGCGGCAACGTCTTCCGCGAACACCACCAGCAGCTCGCTCTTGCGCGACTCGCGAAACCACGTCCACAGGCTCGCGTCTCCGCGCTCCTTGTTCACTTCGCGCAGGCACCCCCACAGCGAAACGCTTTCCGCCACCACGCCGAACGCGAGAATCGCAATGGCGACCCATGCGTTCTCGACCGGCGTGGTCTCGTGCAACTTGTGCACGCCCTCGTACATAGAGAACAGCCCGCCCATGCTGAACAGCATGAGCGCGACGATGAAGCTCCAGAAGTAGATTGCCTTGCCGTAGCCGAGCGGGTGATCCGGATTCGGCGCACGTTTGCCTTCACGCAGTCCCCAGATCAGAAGCGCCTGGTTCGCGCAGTCGGCATAGGAATGGATAGCCTCTGCCAGCATCGACGACGAGCCGGTGTAGATCGCACCGCCAGTCTTGGTCAGCGCGATCAGGAAGTTGGCGCCAAGCGCGAAAAAGATCGACTTGAGCGAGTCGGCGCCGGCAGACATCGCCTAAGCCTTGAACAGGTCCTTGACCCTATCGCTCCAAGTTTTGGCGGTGGGCGAATGGCGATCGCCTGCTTTGCGAAAACCTTCGTCGAGCTCCTTCATGAGCTTTTTCTGATGCTCGGTGAGCTTGATCGGCGTCTCGACCGTCACGTGACAGTAAAGATCGCCGGGGTAGCTCGAACGCACGCCCTTGATTCCCTTGCCACGCAAGCGGAAGGTCTTGCCGTGCTGGGTGCCTTCGGGCAGATCGATCTCGGCACGGCCACCGAGCGTCGGCACCTCGACGGTTCCTCCGAGAGCCGCGCTCGTCATTCCGACCGGTACCTTGCAATGCAGGTCGTCGCCGTCGCGCTCGAAGATGTCGTGCTGCTTGATGCGGATCTCAATGTAGAGATCGCCGTTTGGCCCATTGTTCGGACCGGGCTCACCATTGCCGCTGGAGCGGATGCGCATGCCCTCGTTGATGCCTGCCGGAATCTTTACTTCGAGCGTCTTGTTCTTCTTAATGCGACCCTGGCCGTGGCAGGTATCGCACGGCTCGGGGATGATCTTGCCGCTGCCGTGGCAGGTCGGGCAGGTCTGTTGAATGCTGAAAAAGCCCTGGCGCATCTGCACTTGGCCGTTGCCGTGGCAGGTAGTGCATGTGATCGGGCTGGTGCCCGGCTTGGCTCCGTTGCCCTTGCAGGTTTCGCACGCCTCGTAAGCGGGAATGCGGATCTGGGTCTCTTTGCCGTGCGCGGCTTCTTCCAGCGTGATCTCCATTGCGTAACTGAGGTCGCTTCCGCGGTAGACCTGCTGTCCACCGCCCGCACGGCCGCGGCCCTGGCTGCCGAAGATGTCGCCGAAGATATCGCCGAACGCTTCGGCGAATCCGCCGAAGCCTTCCTGCCCGGCGCGGCCCATGTTCGGGTCGACGCCGGCGTGGCCGTACTGGTCGTAAGCAACGCGCTTTTGAGCGTCGCTCAGCATCTCGTAGGCTTCCTTGGCTTCCTTGAACGCCTCTTCGCTGCTCTTGGAAGCTGCGCCCTGGTTGCGGTCAGGGTGGTGCTTCATCGCCAGCTTGCGATAAGCCTTCTTGATCTCTTCGTCGGAAGCATTCTTCGCGACGCCGAGGACCTCGTAGTAGTCGCGCTTGTTCACCGTCGCCATCCCGCTTCGCTCCCTCATCGACTACGCAAAAACGCCGAGTTGATGGACAGGCGAGCCTGTCCCTCGAACTCGGCGAGTTAATTGAACAGCTTGTCTGTCCTATTAACCTTTCTTCACTTCCTTGAATTCTGCGTCGACGACGTTGTCGTCGCCCGCGTGCGCCGCTTGAGGTTCGGCCTGGCCCGGGCCGGCCTGCGGTCCACCGGAACCGGCGGCCGCTGCCTGCGCCGCTTGCGCTTCGGCGTACACCTTCTCGCCCAGCTTCTGGCTGGCAGTCATGAGCGCTTCGGTCTTGGCCTCGATGGTTGCCTTGTCGTCCGACTTCAGCGACTCCTCGGCTTCCTTCAAGGCCGTCTCGATCTTTTCCTTGTCGGCTGCGTCGAGCTTGTCACCGTATTCGGCCAGGCTCTTCCTGGTGCTGTGCACCATCGCATCGGCCGCGTTGCGTGCGTGAATCACCTCGAGCTTTTTCTTGTCGTCGACGGCGTTGAGTTCGGCGTCCTTGACCATTTGCTGGATCTCGGCTTCGCTCAGCCCCGAGTTCGCCTTGATGGTGATCTTGTTTTCCTTGCCGGTGGCCTTGTCCTTCGCGCCCACGTGCAGGATGCCGTTGGCGTCGATGTCGAACGAGACCTCGATCTGCGGTGTGCCCCGCGCCGCGGGCGCGATTCCCTCGAGATTGAACTCGCCCAGGCTCTTGTTGCCGGAGGCCATCTCACGCTCGCCCTGGTAGACCTTGATGGTCACGGCAGGCTGGTTGTCGTCGGCGGTGGAGAACGTTTGAGCGAACTTGGTCGGGATGGTCGTGTTCTTCTGGATCATCTTCGTCATCACGCCACCCAGCGTCTCGATGCCGAGGCTGAGCGGGGTCACGTCGAGCAGCAGCACGTCCTTGCGCTCGCCGGTCAGCACCTGGCCCTGGATGGCGGCACCGACGGCGACGGCTTCATCCGGATTCACGTCCTTGCGCGGCTCCTTGCCGAAGAATTCCTTGACCTTGTCTTGCACCTTGGGCATGCGGGTCATGCCACCGACGAGGATCACGTCGTCGATCTGCCCGGTGCTCACGCCGGCGTCCTTGATGGCGGTGCGGCATGGCGCGATGGTGCGCTCGATCAATTCCTCGACAAGCGACTCGAGCTTGGCGCGGGTGAGCTTGATGTTGAGGTGTTTCGGCCCGGAGGCATCGGCCGTCACGTACGGCAGGTTGATGTCGGTCTGGGCCGAACTCGAGAGCTCGATCTTGGCCTTCTCGGCAGCTTCTTTCAGGCGCTGCAACGCAAGCACGTCCTTCGATAGATCGACGCCCTGGTCTTTCTTGAACTCCGTGATGATGTAGTCGATGATGCGCTGGTCGAAGTCTTCGCCGCCCAGGAACGTGTCGCCGTTGGTGGAAAGAACCTCGAACTGCTTCTCGCCGTCGACGTCGGCGATCTCGATGATCGAGACGTCGAACGTGCCGCCGCCCAGGTCGTAGACCGCGATCTTGCGGTCGCCCTTCTCGGTCTTGTCGAGGCCGAAGGCGAGCGCTGCCGCCGTCGGCTCGTTGATGATGCGCTTGACGTCGAGCCCGGCGATGCGGCCGGCGTCTTTGGTGGCCTGACGCTGCGCATCGTTGAAATAGGCGGGTACGGTGATGACCGCATCGCTCACCTTTTCGCCGAGATAGTCTTCCGCGGTCTTCTTCATCTTGCGCAGGATCTCGGCGCTGATCTGCTGCGCGGCGAGCTTCTCGCTGCGAACCTGCACCCAGGCGTCGCCGTTGTCGGCGGCCACGATCTGGTAAGGCATCAGACCGATATCTTTCTGCACTTCCTTCTCGCTGAACTTGCGGCCGATCAGGCGCTTCACCGCGTAGATGGTGTTCTTAGGATTGGTGACGGCCTGGCGTTTGGCCGAGGCGCCGACGAGAATTTCACCGCCGTCCTGGTAGGCGACGATCGAAGGCGTGGTGCGCGCACCCTCGCTGTTCTCGATCACCTTGGTGGTGTTGCCTTCCATGATCGCGACGCACGAGTTGGTGGTGCCCAAGTCGATGCCGATGATCTTTGCCATGTTGTTCTCCGGGGGATGAATCAGTTGTTTGGGACGTGTGGTTGAGTCAGGCGCTTTTCAAGCGTGGCTCAACTGGAAGCGCTGACCGTAACGAGCGCCGGCCTCAGAACGCGGTCGGCGATGAGATAGCCTTTCTGCAACACGGCGACCACCGTGTTCGGCTCCTGCGATGCCGGCACGACGCTGATGGCCTGGTGCTGGTGCGGATCGAACTTCGTGGTGGCTGGCGGATTGATCTCGATGACCTTGTTCCGCTGCAATGCCGTCGACAGTTGGCGCAGGGTGGCGTGCACGCCTTCGAGCAACTGCTCGGGCGTGGCCGCGGGAATGGCAATGGCTGCCTCGAGGCTGTCTTTGACGGGCAACAGGCTTTCGGCAAAGCTCTCGACGGCGAACTTGCGCGCCTTGGCGACTTCTTCATCGGAGCGCCGGCGGATGTTCTCTGCTTCCGCCTTGGCCCTCAGGAAAGCTTCGTTGAGTTCGGCGTGGCGCGCCTCGAGCTCGTTCCCGGCGGTGCCGGCGGCAGCCGCTGCGCCGGGAGAAAACGCGTCGTCTGACGGTCCGGTGCCCGGCGGAATCGGATCGTGTTCGTTCATGATGCGCAACTGAGGCACATCCCCTTCAATTCAAGGGGACATTTTTCACGTGGCCCGTTCGGGCGACGTTCAGTCGGGCTCGGCCGAGGCGCTCCAGCGATCCCAATCGGCGAGCTGGCGGCGATCGCGTTTGGTCGGGCGGCCGTGTTCGATGGCCGTCGCCGGCTCGGCGTGCGTCTTCCGCAAGGTGGCCGCTGCGACCCGGCGGTCGACGCTTTCCTGCGTCTCCTCGTACATCGTGGCCGCAACGGTCGCCGGGCCGCGCTGCCGGCCCAGCGAGCGCACGACGAAAGTACGGCTTTGCGCGTGCAGGCGCAGATCGAGCACGTCGCCCTCGCGCAGTTCGCGCGACGCCTTGGCGACCTGCCCGTTGACGGTGGCGCGGCCTTTGCCGATGTCTTCCGCGGCGAGCGCCCGGGTCTTGTAGAAGCGGGCCGCCCAGAGCCACTTGTCGAGGCGATGCCGCTCGCTCAGAAGATCCAGAGGCCCTCCGCCGGTATGGCGAGCCAGTGCTCGCCGGGAGGCAGGGCGGCGGGGCCGTAGGCGCGCAGGCGCAGGTCGTCGCGATGGAACAGGTGCTCCCATCGATCGCCCAGGAACATCGAGGTCACGAGCGGCAGCTTCACCGTGTTGTCGCCCTCGCCGGAGGCGAGTCGCACGCGTTCGAGCCGGACCATGCCCGTCGCCTTGGCGCCAGCGGCCATCGCGCTGCTACGTGCCTGGCCCCAGAGCTTCCAACTGCTTCCAGAGATCAGCGCAGCGTCGCCGCGCCGCTCGACGACCTGACCCTCAAGCCGGTTGTTGCTGCCCATGAAATCCGCGACGAAGAGCGTGTTCGGCTGACCGTACAGCTGTTGCGGCGACCCTTGCTGCTCGATCACCCCGTTGTTCAGCAACAAGATGCGATCCGACATCGCCATCGCTTCGTTCTGGTCGTGCGTGACCACGAGCGCAGAGAGCCGCATCTTCAGGATCAGCTCGCGCAGCCAGGCGCGGGCCTCCTCGCGCAACTTGGCATCGAGGTTGGAAAGCGGCTCGTCCATCAGGATCACCGGCGGGTTGTAGACCAACGCGCGCGCAATGGCGACGCGCTGCTGCTGGCCGCCTGAAAGCTGGTGCGGATGACGCTCGCCGAGGTGTTCGAGGCCGAGGTTGCCGAGTGCCGAATCGACGCGCTGGCGGATCTCGGCGGTGGCCACGCTGCGCAGCTTCAAGCCGTAGGCGACGTTGTCGAACACCGAGCGGTGCGGCCACAGCGCGTACGACTGGAACACCAGCCCGAGGTTGCGCTTCTCGGCCGGCACCTCGAGCTTCGATGCAGCGTCGAAAACGGGACGGTCTTCGATACGGATCGCGCCGCGGTGCGGCAGCTCGAGGCCGGCCACGGCTCGCAGCAGCGTGGTCTTGCCGCTGCCCGAAGGACCGAGCAGCGACACGACCTCACCCTGCGCGAGCTGCATCGAGACGCCCTTCAGGATGGCGTTATCGCCGTAAGAGAGATGCAGGTCGTCAACGCGGAGCTTCACTGCGGCAACGCCGGGTACGGGCGATTCAGTCATGCAGTTTCACTCCGAAGCGCAGCGCCACGGTGAGACCGATGGCCACCAGCACCACGTTGATCAGCGAGAGCGCGGCCACCGACTCGGCCGCGCCCGTGCCCCAGAGCGAGACCAACAGCGAGCCGATCACCTCGGTACCGGGGCCGAGCAGGTACACGCCCGTCGAGTATTCGCGCTCGAAGATCATGAACACCAGCAGCCAGCTGGCGAGCAGGCCGTAGCGGATCAGTGGCAGCGTGACGTCACGGCTGACGCGGCCACGGCTGGCGCCCGCGCTGCGGGCGGCCTCTTCCAGTTCGGGCCCCACCTGAAGCAGCGAGCTCGAGACCAGCCGCATGCCGTAGGCCAGCCACACGACGGTGTAGGCGATCCACAGGCTGATGATCGTCGAGCGCAAGGGCGCGAGTGGCGGAAAGAACAGGAACACCCACAGGAATGCGAGGCCGGCGAGCAGGCCGGGCACGGCACGTGGCACCAGCACGAGGTAGTCGACGAAGCGCGACCAGCCGTCGGGCTGTCGATGCGTCGCCAGACCGACGGCCGTGTAACAGATGACGGCCAGCCCGCCGCCGATCACGCCGATCAGCACGGTGTTGACGATGCCGCGAACGAGCGTGGGCTGGCCCAGCACTTCGCGGAAGTTGTCGAGCGTGAGCACGTCGGCCAGGTTGACGCCTTCGCCCCAGTTGGTGACCAGCGCGCGCAGCAGGATGCCGGTGAGCGGGACCACCACCGTCACGAAGAGCCAGGCGATCAGGATCGCCGCGGCGACCCATCGCCAGCCGCCCAGAGGCAGCGGCCGCTGCCGGCCGGCCTTGCCCCTGACGGTGATGTATTTGCCTGCGTTGCGCAGCAGAAAGCGCTGCAACATCACCAGCGGGAACGTCATCGCCACGATGCACACCGCCACCGCCGCCATCAGGTGGTACGACGGCGTTCCCAATTTGTTGGTGAGCTTGTAGAGGTAGGTCGCGAGCACGAGGTGGCCTTCAGGGTCGCCCAGCACCAGCGGCAGGCCGAAGATCTCGAAGCCGAGGAAGAAGACGAGCACGCCCGAGAACAGCAGCGAAGGCGTGACCATCGGCAGGCTCACGTCCCTGGCCACCTGGAACGGCGAGGAACCGGCCATTCGGGCGGCCTCTTCCACATCGGAGCCGAGGCTTTTCAAGGCCGACGACGAATACAGGTACACGTGCGGCACGTGCGTGAGGCCGGCGATCACGGCGATGCCGGCGAGCGAATACACGTTCCACGGCACGCCGCCGAAAAGCTGCTTGGCCCACGCCGAATAGAAGCCCACCGGCCCGGCCGAGACCACATAGCCGAAGCCCAGCACCATCGGCGATACAAACACCGGGATGAGCAGCAGCGGTTCGATCCAGCCGCGGCCCGGAAGATCGGTGCGGATCATCAGGAAGGCGAGGATGCCGCCGAGCGGCACCGCGATCACCGCCATCACCGTGGCGATGACGAGCGAATTCTTCAACGCGTCCCAGAAGTCGGAGTCGGCGAAGATGAACTCGAATGCGCCGACGCCGGCGTGATGCGGTGCGAAGAACGGCGCGTCGAGCAGGCTTTGATAGAGGATCAGTCCGAGCGGCAGAAACACCGCCAGCGCGGTGACCCCGATAACGGCTGCGCGCGGCAGCCCGATCCGCATCTACTTGCCTGCCTTCATTGCGGCCTGCCACTGCTTGAGGAATTCGAGCCGCTTGGTCTGGTCGAGAAAAGCCAGCAAATCGGTGCTCACGGGAATGGGCTTGGCAATGGCGCCGAGCAGCTTGGTGTAGCCGGCGACGGTCATCTCGCCCTCGACGTCGGCTCGGATCGAACCGAGCTCCGACTGATTGGCGATGATGGTCTGGCCGCGCTTGGAAAGGACGTAGTCGAGCCAGAGCTTGGCCGCGTTCGGGTTCTTTGCCGTCTTGGAGATGAACGTCACGCGCGACATCACGAGGGCGTAGTCCTTGGGCAGCACGATGCCGATCGACGGATCCTTTTTCGCCCGCAAGGCGGCGTACGAGTTGAAGATGTTGAAGCCGACCAGGTTCTCGCCCGAGCTGATGCGCTCCATCATCGTTCCCGCGCTCGACTGCACGCGCGGGCCCACTGCGCCGAGCGCCTTGACCATTTCCCAGAACTGCGGGTTGTACTTGCTGTCTTGCGTGATGAGCAGGAAGCCGACGCCCGACTTCTCGATGTCGTAGGTCGTGACCTTGCCCTTGAGCTTCTCGGCCTTGGTCGTGAACACGCGCAGCAGGTCGGCATGGCTCTGCGGGATCTCATCGCCGGTGAGCAAACGCTTGTTGTAGACGATGGCGAGCGGCTCGTAGGTCGTGCCGAACGCCTCGTTCTTCCACACCGCCCACGTCGGCAGATTGCCGATCTCGGGCGAGGCATAGGCGAGGGCGCCGCCTTCGCTCGCGAGCTTGATCTGCAGGTCCATCGAGGAACTCCACAGCACGTCGGCCGAGCCGGCATTGGCGGCCTTCTCGCTGATGAAGCGGTTGTAGACCTCGGTCGAGTTCATGTCGTTGTATTCGACCGAGATGCCGGGGTAGAGCGCCTGGAAATCCTTGATGAGGAAGTTGGCGGCCGCCGTGTCGGTGGTGCTGTAGATGACGACCTTGCCTTCTTTCTTCGCCGCAGCCACGGTCTCCGGATAGGAGGCGGGATAGCCCGCCGGCGCTTGCGCGCCTGCGTGGCTGCCCAGCAGTGCGACGATGGCCGCGAGGGCGTATGAACGTGCTGCTTTCATGCTTGCTTTCGAATCGGGCGGAAGGGGTGGCCGGGGCTGCACCGATCACGACGCGACGCGGCGCGGCGCGGCGGGGGCCGAAGGTGAACTATCGCGCTGCAGAAAGTGGTGCACAACCGGCGAATTCCCCGAGCAGTGCATGGCATCAGGCACTGGCGCCAAGCGCGATGGCGCGCTGCCGTTGCACCTCGAGCACTTCAGGCGGCAGTGCCGCCGTGTCCCAACCCTGCATGTGCCGCGTCGCGATCGCCGCCAGCGCAGCGATCCATTCGTGCTGGTCGTTGAGGCAGGGGATGTAGCCGAACTCGGTGCCGCCGGCGTCGAGGAACGCGGAGCGCACTTCCTGGTTGACTTCTTCCAGCGTCTCGAGGCAATCCGACGTGAAGCCGGGGCACATCACGTCGACCCGCTTGACGCCCGCCCTGGCGAGCTCAACGACGGTGGGCTCGGTGTACGGCTTGAGCCACTCGGCGTTGCCGAAGCGGCTCTGGAACGTGGTGTCGACGAAACCTGCGGGGAGCTTCAGGCGCTCGGCCAGCAACCTGCCGGTCTTCAGGCACTCGCAGTGATACGGGTCACCGAGCGAGAGGGTGCGCCGAGGTACGCCGTGAAAGCTGAGCACCAGCCGATCGGGGCGCCCGTGCGTCATCCAGTGGTCGCTCACCCGGCGCGCCAGGGCGCCGATGTAGCCTGTGTCGTCGTGATAGTGCTTGACGAGGCGAAGCTCGGGCAGGTTGCGCGTGCGCTGTATCCAGGCGGCGAGTTCGTCGGCGATGCTCGCGGTGGTCGACCCCGAGTACTGCGGATAGAGCGGCAGCACAAGGATGCGGTCGGCGCCGGCGGCTTTCACTTCGTCGAGCACGGCACCGATGGCCGGCGTGCCATAGCGCATGGCGTAGCGCACCAGCACCCGCTCCCCACGCTGGCCGAGGTAGCCACCGAGCATCACGGCTTGCTTCTCCGTCCACACCTTGAGCGGCGAGCCCTCGGCCGTCCAGATGCTGGCGTACTTGCGCGCAGAGCGCGCAGGCCTGACGCGCAGGATCACCGCGTGCAGCAACGGCAGCCAGAGCAGACGCGGAATCTCGACTACGCGCGGGTCGCTCAGGAATTCGGCGAGGTACCGACGCACGGCTGCGGGTGTGGGTGCCTCGGGCGTGCCGAGGTTGCAAAGCACGACCGCCGTGGTTGGCGACTGGCCGTGCGCGAACGCCGGCTCCGGAGAGACCGCCATCAGGATTTGAGGCCGAACTCGAACGGCGTCTGCCCGCGCTGCGTGTCGGCGAACTTCATCACCTCGAAACGCACGCAAGGACTGAGCGGCTCCGAGGGCGGCGTGCCCAGACCGATGACGCCGCTGCCGTGCAGCGTGCATGCACCGCGACGCAGGCTGATGATCTCGGGGTCGTTGTGGAAGCGGACGTAGGTGCCGTTGTAGCTGAGGTCGACGAGCTGAAACGTGCCGCCGTGCCAGTCGATGCGGGCGTGCGATCTGGAGACACGGTTGTCGTCGATGATGTAGGTGGCCTGCGGGCTGCGGCCGAGCACGACCGGTAGAGTGTTGCCAGCAAAGATGCGGTTCACGTCGACCCAGATCAGACGGATCGCCTCGGGCTCGGCCACTGGCGCGAGCATGTCGCCATAGGCGGTGGCTGCAGTGTCGCCGAAGCGGCGCACGGCCTCCTGCAAATGCACGTGCACGGGCTCGGCGCGGCCTCGCAGCTGCATGCGGTCGAGGCTGCGAAAGCGCGCCTGCTCCCATTCGCCGAGGCTGTCGACCACGCTCGCGGTCGCGAGCGTTTCGTTGTCGCCGGCGTGGTCGAGCAGACGCGCCGCGACGTTGACGGCATCGCCGAACACGTCGCCCTGCATTTCCACCACCTCGCCGTGCGCGAGACCTACTTGCAGCCGTAGCGGCACCGCTGGCGGTTCGCCATGCGCTTCGCCGGGCGAACCGATGCGCGCCATCGAATCGTGCATGTCGTCGGCCGCGGCTACGGCTGCGGAGGGCCGCTCGAAGACCGCCATGAGCCCGTCGCCGAGCGTCTTGATGACAGTGCCACCTCGGGCACCGACGATGCGGGCGAGCACCGAGACGCTGCGCGTGACCACCGCGGTGGCGTCGGTGTTGCCCAGGGTTTCGTACATCGAAGTGCTGCCACGCAGGTCGGCGAAGAGCACGGTACGTTCGAAGACCTGGGTCATCTCGAAGAAAGTGCGCAAATCACGCGCTCAAGTTTATCGCGCCTCCAGGAAGCAGAAAGGGTTCCTGCCTTTCGACAGGAACCCTGTGCGCGAGGCGCAACGGTCAGAGCGTATCGAGGTAAGTGCGCAGCTTGTCGGAGCGGCTCGGGTGCTTCAGCTTCCTGATCGCTTTGGCCTCGATCTGGCGAATGCGCTCGCGCGTCACGTCGAACTGCTTGCCCACTTCCTCGAGCGTGTGGTCGGTGCTCATCTCGATACCGAAACGCATGCGCAGCACCTTGGCCTCGCGCGGCGTCAGCGAGTCGAGAATGTCCTTGACCACGTCGCGCAGGCCGGCCTGCATGGCAGCCTCGATGGGTGCCGTGTTGTTGGTGTCTTCGATGAAGTCGCCCAGATGCGAATCGTCGTCGTCGCCGATCGGCGTTTCCATGGAGATCGGCTCCTTGGCGATCTTCATGATCTTGCGGATCTTGTCTTCCGGGATCTCCATCTTCTCGGCCAGCGTCGGCGCATCCGGCTCGAAGCCGAACTCCTGCAGGTGCTGACGGCTCAGCCGGTTCATCTTGTTGATCGTCTCGATCATGTGCACCGGGATGCGGATGGTGCGCGCCTGGTCGGCGATCGAGCGCGTGATCGCCTGACGGATCCACCACGTTGCATACGTCGAGAACTTGTAGCCGCGGCGATATTCAAACTTGTCCACCGCCTTCATCAGGCCGATGTTGCCTTCCTGGATCAGGTCGAGGAACTGCAGGCCGCGATTGGTGTACTTCTTGGCGATCGAGATCACGAGGCGCAGGTTGGCCTCGATCATTTCCTTCTTGGCGTCACGCGACGAGCGCTCCCCTTCGTTCATGCGCTTGTTGATGCGCTTCAGGTCGTCGAGCGGCACGACGGCGCGTGCCTGCTGCTCGGTGAGCTTCTTCTGCAGCTCCTGCACCGGCGGCAGGTTGCGCGTGAGGATGACGCTGTACGGCTTGTTCGCCGAGACTTCCTTCTCCGCCCATTTCAGATTCAAGATGTTCGGCGGGAAATTCTTGATGAAGTAGTCCTGCGGCATACCGCACTTGTCGACCAGGATCTTGCGGAGTTCGCGCTCGTAGCGGCGCACGTCGTCGACCTGCGAGCGAAGGATCGCGCAGAGCTTCTCGATCGTCTTCACCGTGAAGCGGATCGTCATCAGCTCGCTGCTGATCGCCTGTTGTGCCTTGCTGTAGGCTGGCGACTGGTAGCCCTCCTTCTCGAAGGCCTTCCGCATCTTGTCGAAGTTGATGCGCAGACCGTCGAACTTCACCAGCGCCGCGACCTTCAGCTCCTCAAGCTTCTTGGTCAGCGCCTTCGAACCGCCATTGCCGTCGTCGTCGTCTTCCTCGTCGAAGAAGTCGACGTCTTCTTCGGCCACGTAGTCATCGGCCTCGTCTTCGGAGACGAAGCCATCGACGGCTTCGGAGATCTTCATGTCGCCCGAACCGATGCGGTCGGCGTAGACCAGGATCTCGGCGATCGTCGTCGGCGAGGCCGAGATCGCGAGCATCATGGCCTGCAGGCCGCCTTCGATGCGCTTGGCGATCTCGATCTCGCCTTCGCGCGTGAGCAGTTCCACGGTGCCCATCTCGCGCATGTACATGCGCACCGGATCGGTCGTGCGGCCGAACTCCGAGTCGACGGTCGAGAGCGCGGCTTCCGCGGCTTCCTCCGCCTCTTCTTCCGTGGCGGTCGTCGCGCCGCCGCCGGCGATCAGCAACGTCGCCGCGTCGGGCGCCTGCTCGTACACCGCGATGCCCATGTCGTTGAGCATCGAGACGATCGCCTCGAGGATCTCGTGGTCGACGAGCTTTTCGGGCAGGTGGTCGTTGATTTCCTGGTGCGTCAGGAAGCCGCGCGTCTTGCCCATCTTGATGAGCGTTTTCAGCTCCTGGCGGCGCTTGGCGACTTCTTCTTCGGTGAGCTGGGTTTCGTCGAGCCCGAATTCGCGCATCAGCGCGCGCTCCTTGGCGCGGCTGACCTTCATGCGCAATGGCTTCGCCTTCGCCGTGTCGGCTTCGGCAGCGACCGGCTCGCCTTCCAGATCGGCTTCGATGCTCGACAGGTCGACGTCGCCGGCCTCGAGCTTCGAGTTCTTGTCGTCGGCCTTGGCCTTCTTGGCAGGCTGCGGTTTCCCCTTGGCCACCGCTTCCGGCACCTTGGTGCTCGCTACGGCCTTCTTCTTGGCCTCGACGACGACGGCAGCAACAGTCTTCGCGGCCTTCGGCGCAGGGGTGGCGGGCTTCGTCGCGGTGGCGGGCTTCTTGACGGTCATGCGTGTCCTCGAATATTGGGGGCCTCGTACTGGCCGGCCTCGCTCTCGACCTGCGCTCGTTCGCGCGGAAATCAAGAGGCTGGACCGGGGCACGTGCGACGTCTCGCATAGCGTCACCTTCCTAAAGTGGGGACGCCGGGCGGGCCGTTGCGGGATGACTGCCAGCGCGATCCGGTGAGGGTTCGGCAGGCGATGGATGCAGCCCTTGCGGGAGAAGGTGGCCTGGTGTTTGACCCTCTGTCGAGAGGGTGGCCGGGGCCCGGAGGTGCTGCTGTCACGCTCCCGCGATTTGCAAAGCCTCGGATTGTACCCGGAACAAGTTCCCTAAAGCCGGCCCAGCACGCGCATCGCTGCCTGCCGCTCGGGCGCCGAACGAAGCTGTGTGAGGGAGAGCGCGAGTTCCTCCTGCACAGGCTCGATGCCCGGGTCTTCGGCAGCAACGAGTGCCAGCGCGGCACCGGCCCACTCTTCCGTGGCGACTCGTTCCCGGAACACTGCCCAAGGCATGGCGCCGTGCTCCGCGGCCTGCCGGTCGATGAATCGGAAGAGCGCGCCGTGCCAGTCCGGTAGCCCGCAAAGCAGGGTCTGATCGGCAGCAGAGAGCGTCTCCCACCAGCGGCTTTCCAGCAGCAGCATCCAGGCGATCCGGTCGGCAGGCTGGCGCATTGCCGGCCGCGCGCCGGGTTTGCGGTGCCGCGTTGCGCCGAACGGGGACGTCGACGCGGCGCGATCCGCAAAGCCGGCCGACCTCATCCGCCACGCTCCAGCGAGTTCTTCTGCCGGCAGCGCTGCTTGCGAAGCGATCTCGCCGAGCAGCTGGCGCCGCAGCATGCCTTCGGGCAACACCGACCAGAGGGGCTTCGCGTTCGCCAGGAAGCGGGCTCGACCTTCCGCGCTCGCAAGGTCGGCGTCTTGGGCTGCTTGCGCGACGATCTGCTTCGAAAGGGGTATCGCTTCGATCACGGCTTTCTCGAACGCCGCGGCGCCATACGCTCGCACGAAGCTGTCGGGGTCGTGCTCCGCGGGCAGGAACAGGAAGCGGAAGGTCCGCGTGTCGCTCGCGTGCGGCAAGCTGGCTTCGAGTGCGCGCCCGGCCGCTTTTCGGCCTGCTGCATCGCCGTCGAAGCTGAACACGACCGAATCGGTGAAGCGGGTGAGCTTTTGGACGTGCTCGGCGGTACATGCCGTGCCGAGCGTGGCGACGGCGTTCTCGAATCCGGACTGGGCCAGCGCGACCACGTCCATGTAGCCCTCGACGACGAGTGCGTAGCCGCGTTGGCGGATGGCCGTGCGGGCCTCGAACAGACCGTAGAGCTCGCGGCCCTTCACGAACACCGGCGTCTCGGGCGAGTTGAGGTATTTCGGCTCGCCTCGATCCAGTACGCGGCCGCCGAAGCCGATCACCGATCCCTGGACGGAACGGATCGGAAACATGATCCGGTCGCGGAAGCGGTCGTAGCGTTTGCCAGGAGTCGGCGCTTCACCGCTCGGCGGCGTGTCGGCCGTCTGTGCGATGACAAGACCGCTTTCCTCGAGCAACGGGTCGTCGTATTCGGCGAAGACGCTCGCCAGGGATCGCCAGCCCTCGGGGGCATAGCCCATGCCGAACCGCAACGCGACCTCGCCGCTCAGGCCACGGCCCTTCAGATACGCCACGGCGCGCTCGCTTCCGCGCAGCTGCCGCCGATAGCCCTCGGCAGCCTGGGCCAGCACGTCACTCAGAGTCGCCTGGCGCTTCTTCTGCGCGATAGCCTCTTCGCGCTCGGCTACGGAACTGGTGTCTTCCGGCACGGTCATGCCGGCCTGCTGCGCCAAGTCACGAACGGCGTCGATGAAGCCCGTGCCGTGCTGCTCCATCAGGAAGCCCACTGCGTTGCCGTGCACGCCACAACCGAAGCAGTGGTAGGTCTGTCGCGAGGGGCTTACGGTGAAGCTCGGCGACTTCTCGCCGTGGAATGGGCAGAGCCCTTTCCAGGTGGCGCCAGCTCGTTTGAGTTCGACCGATCGAGAAACGATCTCGACGATGTCGATCCGGGACAAAAGGTCGTGGACGAATGCCGGCGGGATCACTGCACGATTAGACACGAGCCCGACGCGCGCCGCCGGCCTCGCGGCGGCGCAAGACGCCTCGGCTCAGACCGCAAAGTGGCCGATCTTTCGGCCGCCGGCAATGGCCGCCTTGAGCCAGCGCGGTTGCAATCCACGACCGCTCCAGGATGTCCCGGTGGAGGCGTTGCAATACTTGGCCGCAACTTTTGCGCCGCC
>Ga0209724_1001009_pt1 | contig 26544 bp, 22 predicted proteins | sample grotaG_FD_184143 | JGI IMG/M metagenome (GOLD analysis project Ga0209724, IMG submission 184143) | Glacier valley bacterial and archeal communities from Borup Fiord, Nunavut, Canada, to study Microbial Dark Matter (Phase II) -... | ecosystem: Environmental > Aquatic > Freshwater > Ice > Glacier ...
TGGTGGCGTCGCTGGTGTTCGCGCCCGCCATTGCACTGCCCGCGCTGCGCCTGATGTGGAGCAGGGGAGCCGAAGCCAAGGGGCGCTCCGTGCACGCCAGCGGCTTCAACGCCACAGCCGAGGCGACCGCACCTGAACGCGGTAGCGAGGGCTGGATCTCCGAAGGCGAGTTCGGCCTCGACCAGGGAATGATCGTCTTGATGATCGAGAACTTCCGCTCGGGCCTGATGTGGCGCCTGACCCGCAGCATCCCCTGCCTGCGGGCCGGGTTGAAGCGCGCGGGTTTCAGCGGCGGATGGCTGTAGGCGCCACGCCACCGGCTCGCCATGCAATCCACTTCGTTCGCACCCATTCCGGCCCCCCTGTCGGCGCCAAGCCCCGAAGACGCCGAGCGCCTGGGCAACGTCAGCCCGGCCGACTGGCGCAACCCGAAGCCGCTGCCGGTCTACCACCTGTTGGTGATCGGCGCCGGCCCGGCCGGGCTGGTGGCGGCGCGCGCCGCTGCCGCCCTGGGCGCCCATGTGGCGTTGATCGAGCGCCATCAGCTCGGCGGCGACTGCCTGAACGACGGCTGCATCCCGTCCAAATCGCTCATCCGCACCGGGCGCCTGCTGGCCGACATGCGCAATGCAGTGAACTTCGGCGCCGTGCCGCCGGCCGAAGTGGCATTCGACTTCCGGGCGGCGATGCTGCGCATGCGGCGCATCACGGCGCGCATCAGCCGCACCGACTCGGCCATGAACCTGGCGCGCGAGGGCATCCACCTGTACTTCGGCACGGCGCATTTCAGCGGGGCCGATACGGTGTGTGTCGATGGCGACCGGCCCGTGACGCTGCGTTTCAAGAAGGCGCTGATCGCGACGGGTTCGCGTTCGATGCTGCCCGACATCCCCGGCCTGGCCGAGGCCGGCTTCCTGACCAACGAAACCGTGTTCGACCTGCAGGTGCAGCCCAAGTGCCTGCTCGTGATCGGCGGCGGGCCGCTGGGGTGTGAGCTGGCACAGGTGTTCGCCCGCTTCGGTTCGCGCACGCTGATCTCGCACAGCGAGCCGTTGTTCCTGCCGCAGGAAGAGCGCGATGGGGCGCAGATGGTGTCCGACGCCCTGGCGCGCGACGGTGTGGAGATTCACCTCAACAGCACGGTAACGAAGGTGTGGGTGGAGGGCGGTCAGAAGGTCGTCGAGCTGGTCAACGACGGCAACATCGCCACCACCCGCGTCGATCAAATCCTGACCGGCATCGGGCGCGTGCCGGCCGTGCAGGGCCTGAACCTGGAGGCGGCCGGCGTGGCATACGACGCCGAATCGGGGATCCATGTCGACGACTTCCTGCGCACCCGCAACCCGCGCATCTTTGCAGCGGGCGACGTGTGCCTGGCGCACCAGTTCACCAACACGGCCGAGGCCTCGGCGCGCATTGTGGTTCGCAACGCCTTGTTCCTCGGGCGCCAGCGCATGAGCGCGCTGACGATTCCCTGGTGCACCTACACCGACCCGGAAGTGGCCCACGTCGGCCTGTACGTGAAAGAGGCGCGGCAGCGGCGCATACCCGTCAAGACCTTCACGATCCCGATGCACGACGTGGACCGCGCCATCGCCGATGGCGAGGAAGACGGGTTCGTGAAGATCCACGTCCGCGAAGGCAGCGACAAGATTCTCGGCGCCACCATCGTGGCCCGGCATGCCGGGGAAATGATCAACAGCATCTCGCTGGCGATGGTGGCTGGCATCGGCCTGCGGGCGCTGGCCAACGTGGTGCACGCCTACCCGACCCAGGGTGAGGCGATACGGCAGGCGGCAAATGCCTGTGTGCGCACGCGACTGACGCCGCTGGTGTTCTGGCTGGCGCGCCGATGGCTGCGGCGTTGAAGGGGCGACGTCAGCCCATCGTGACCCGGTCGCGCCCGCCGTGCTTGGAAGCGTAAAGCGCAGCGTCCGCGCGGGCGATCAACGCGGCGGCGTCTTCGCCCGGCTGCAGGGCGGCCACGCCGCCGGAGCTGGTCACGGTGAAGAGCACGTCCTGCGTTGCACGGTTGCGAACTTTCATCGCCTTGGTGCGGATGCGCACCGTCTCGGCGATCTTCGCGCCCTCGATCAAGGAACATCTGGGCAGCACGATGGCGAACTCCTCACCGCCGTAGCGCGCCGCCCCATGCAGCGGGTTCTGCACCGATACGCGCAGGATCTCGCCCAGGCCCTTGATGACACGGTCGCCCATGACGTGGCCATGCGTGTCGTTGACCTTCTTGAAGTGGTCGATGTCGAGCATCACGAGGCAATGCGACTCGCCATCGGCAATCGGCTCGGCCAGCAGCGCGTCGAGCCGCATCTCGAAGCCCTTGCGGTTCAACACACCGGTCAACGGGTCGACCAGGGCCTCGTCGAGTGCGCGGTCCAGGTCGTTGCGCAGCCTGGCGATTTCGCTCTGGCTTGCGACAACCTAATGCCGCAGCGCTTCGGCCGAACTCTTCATCTCCGCCGTGCCGGCGAGCGCTTCGCTCAAATGCGGCGTCAGCCGGGAGATGTCGTTCGATTGCAGCGCCGCAGAGAGGTCGGAGAGTTGCGCGCCGAAGGTGCCGGCCTGGTTGCCGGCGTGGGTCGCTGACTGCACCACGCCGTTCATGACCCGCTGCAGGTCGGTGCTGATCTGCTGTATGGCAGCCTCGGTCGGGGGGGCGATGTGATCCGCGTACAGCTTGGCCACGGCGTCGTCACCGAGGCGGGGTTGATCGGCCAGCAGGCCATCCACCGCCGCCTGGAGCTTCGGGTTGATGCCGGCTGCGTACTCGTACCACAGCGTGAAGCAAAGCGGGTTCAGCGCGGCATCGTGGTTGCCCATGTGGCCAAGCGCAATGCGCAGGATCTCGGCACTGCGCGCTTTGGGTTCGTTGTATCGCATCGTGTGGTGCTGGTTGGACTGCGGCCAGGGCCTGATTCGGTGCAATTCGGTACGCCCACCAGCTTACTGGCCGATTCGCCCCGCGTGCGGTTTGAGATCGGCACTTTTCCGTGACAGCTTGAGCCCTTGTTGGGGCCGACCGGCCAGCCCCTGCGGGCCGCATCCGACGCGCGGCTGCATCACGGGCCGAGTTGCTGCCACATGAAGCTGATCTCCAATGCTTGAAGGTGGGCGGCCTGAGCGTTGTCGGCCGCGCCACCGTGGCCGCCTTCGATGTTCTCGTAGTACAGCACCGGGCTGCCGAACGCCATCAGCCGGGCGGCCATCTTGCGGGCGTGCCCCGGGTGTACCCGGTCATCGCGGGTCGAGGTGGTGAACAGCACGGTGGGGTAGGCGACACCGGCGCGCGCGTTCTGGTAGGGGCTGTAGCGGCTGATGAAAGCCCAGTCGGTCGCGACGTCGGGGTCGCCGAACTCGGCCGTCCACGACGCGCCGGCCAGCAGTCGGTGGTAGCGGCGCATGTCGAGCAGCGGCACGCCACACACCACCGCGTTGAACAAGTCGGGGCGCTGTATGAGCGTGGCGCCCACCAGCAGGCCGCCGTTGCTGCCACCTTCGATGCCCAGGTGCTTCGGGCTGGTGATGCGGCGGCGGATCAGGTCTTCGGCGACGGCGATGAAGTCGTCGTAGCTGCGCTGCTTGTTCTCGCGCGTTGCGGCCTGGTGCCAGGCCGGGCCGAACTCGCCACCCCCGCGGATGTTGGCCACCACGAAGGCGCCACCGCGCGCCACCCAGGCGCCGCCGTAGGCGATGCTGTACCAGGGGTTGAGCGCGATCTCGAAGCCGCCGTAGCCGTACATCAGCACCGGCGTACTGCCGTCGGCCGGCGTGGCCTCGTTGCGGCCGCGCGGCCAGACCACGAAGTAGGGCACCCGCGTGCCGTCGGCGCTGGTTGCGAACAGCTGTTGCACGGTCATGCCGGTGGCGTCGAACATCGCGGGCAAGGCCTTCAGCGGCTCGCGCTCGTCGGTGCCGGTGCGGGCCAGCCACTGCGACTCGGGCATCAGGAAGTCGGCGTAGCTCAGCAGGTAGTGTTCCGCCAGCGGGTCGACGGCCAGCATCGGGTCGGCGAGGCCGCCCGCGCCCAGCGTGCCGGGGAAGGGCGCTGCGACCTCGCGGCGTTCGAACCCACCTGCGCTGCGCTGCCATTCTTCGAGCCTGCTTGCCACGTTGTCGAGCACATTCACGATGACGCGGCTGCGGGTCGTCGTGAACCCCTGCAGCGAGCGGGTCGCGGTGGGCTCGAAAAGCACGTCGAAGCGGCGCTCGCCGCGCAGATAGGCGGCCGCATCGGCGGCCAGCAACGAGCCGCGCGGGTAGGTGCGGTCGGCGGTGACAAGGTCACTGCGCAACTCCAGCAGCAGCGTGTCGTCGCGGCCGGCGGCGTTGTTCCAGAAGGTGGCCCCGGCGTCGCTGGGCACGTCGAACGGGAGCAGCGCCGTCCCTGGCGCCGCATGTGTCCCTTGCGTCCCTTGCGTCCTTTGCAAGAGGAAGCTGCGGTGGTTGTAGAAGTCGAGGCTGCGCGAGAACACGGTGCGCTCGAAGCCGGGCGTGCGGTACACGGCAACGCCCACCGACACGTCGCCGGCTTCGCCTTCGAACACCGTGGCCGCCGCAGTCAACGGCGTGCCCCGCTGCCAGCGTTTGATGACGCGCGGGTAACCCGACGTGGTGAGCGTGCCGGGGCCGAAGTCGGTTCCGACGTAAAGCGTGTCGGCCTCGATCCAGCTGACTTCCGATTTCGCCTCGGGCAGTGTGAAACCACCGTCGACGAAGCGCTTGGAGGCGGTGTCGAATTCGCGAATGACCGTCGCGTCGGCGCCACCGCGCGACAGCTTCACGAGGCAGCGTGTGTGCGCCGGTGCCAGGCTTGTGGCGCCGGCCCAGACCCAGTTCTCGCCCTCGACCGCTGCCAGTGCGTCGAGGTCGAGCACGGTCTCCCATGCGGGTTGCGCGCGCCGGTATTCAGCCAGTGAAGTGCGGCGCCACAAGCCGCGCTTGTGCGTGTCGTCACGCCACAGGTTGTAGAAGAAGTCGCCCCGCCGCGTGATCGCCGGGATGCGGTCTTTCGAGTTCAGCGCACCCAGCAGCAAGGCGTGGGTCGGCGCGTATTCGGGCCGCGCACGCAGCAACTTTTCCGATTCGGCATTGCGGGCACGAACCCATTCGAGCGCGCGTTCGCCCTGCACCTCTTCGAGCCAAAGGTAAGGGTCATCGGCTGACTCAGGTGCAGCAGCGTGGGCTACCGAGGGTATCGAAAGCATGAGGCAAAGTCCGAAGTGGATGAAGCGTCGAATGGCCACCCCGGGTCACGCCAGAAGAGGCAGCGTTTCCGGGTGCCGCTGCATGTAGACCCGCGCATACGAGCACAGCGGCGAGACCTTCCACTCGTTGGCCTGCGCATGGTCGAGCGCGGCCTGCACCAGGGCAGCGGCGATGCCGCGCCCTTGCAGGTGCGGCGGCACGCCGGTGTGGGTGATGGCCATCACGTTGCCCTGAAGCCGGTAGTCGGCCTCGCAGCGCGCACCGTCGACGATGGCCTGGAAGCGGCTCTGTTCGGGCAGGTGGTCGATGTGGATGGGCGCGGGCACGCGTTCAACTCCCGTTCAAGCGTTGCAGCGTGATCTCGACCGAGTTCTCGCCGTCCCCCAGCCAGGCCGTGCCGTCCTGCACCGTGAGCTGCAGTTGCATGCTGCGCTTGGCGAGTTGCGCGAGGGCCTGGCTTTGCGCCGCCTCCACCTGCCAGACGTCGATGTTCGACGCGCGGGTGATCTTGCTGGCGATGCCGGCCCACCAGATCGACGTGCTGTGGCTGAAGCTCACGACCGTCACGCGGTCGGCGCGGCCGCTGGCCTTCATCAGGCGCTTGTCGTCGGGCTGGCCGACCTCGACCCAGTGAATGATGCGGCCCGTCAGGTCCTTGTGCCAGAGCTCGGGTTCGTCCGGGTCCCACAGACCCTTGGCGAACTCGAGCGTGCCGTGGTCGGTGCCGGCGGGCAGGTGCAGCGCCATCGTCAGCAGCCGCACCATCATGCGTTCGTCGGTCTCCGACGGGTGGCGCGCGATCGTGACCGCGTGGTCGACATAGACATGGCGGTCCATGTCGGCGATTTGCAGGTTGGCTTTGAAGATGGTGGCTTTGAGTGCCATGGTTGCCCGTCAGACCGGCCCCGTTGAGGAAGGCGCGATTAGAACAGAGCCCTTTCAACGTACATCAATCCAGAACGCCCCGGCGCGACAATGCAAGCCCATCGCCCGACCCGGACCGCAGCATGAGCATGAAGAAGACCGACCTCGCCAAGAACATGGTTGCCAGGATCGACGGAAAGATGCGCGGCGCCGGAGCGCCGGGCCGCTTTGCCCAGGGTGCCGCCGAGGTGGTGGACAAGCGCGAGCGGCGCCGCCTCGACGCCGCCGCCGGGTTGGTGCCGTTCGCCTGCAAGCTGCCGGCCGAACTGGTGGCGCGCCTTGCCGAGCGCAGCAGCACGCACACGGGCGGGGTCAACGGGCTCGTTGCCGAACTCCTGCGCGACGCGCTTGCCTGAGCGCTGAAGCCCTCAGGCCTTGCGGCCGCGGCGCGCGTAGCCGCCGACGAGGAACAACGCGCCGAACATCATCGCTGCGGTCGAGGGCTCGGGCACGGCCGACAGCGCCACCGCGTCGAGCGAGCCGCCCAGCGAGTCGTTCGTGCCGGCGGCGCGGAAGGTCAGTGTGTCGCGCCCGGTGCCCAGCACGGTGTAGCTGAAGCTGTGCCAATCGTGTTGCGACAGGCGGGTGCCGTCGGCGGTGACGCTGCCCAGCAGCGTGCCGTCCCACAACACCTCGATCGGGTTGCTCGCCGCGCCCACGCCGGCGCGGGCCGAGTACGCGAACGAGACGGTGTATTCGGCACCGCGAACCGTACTCACGGCCTGCGCCATCGCGCTGTTGCTGTACGAGTCGAGCTCGACGTAGTTCAGGCCGTCGAAGGCACGGCCGGCGACGTTGTCGCGCAGTTCGATGCCCGAGCCGGAGACCGTGTTCCAGCCTGCGAAGTGGTCGTAGACGTGCCAGCTGCCGTTGGCCTGTGCCTGGGCTTCGAAGCTGCCGTTGACGAGCAGGTTGGTGGCAGCGTGCGCACCCGTGAAGGCGGTGCAGGCGGCCAACAGGGCGGTGGTGATGAAACGATTCATGGCGGGTCCTTGGAGGGAGTCTGTGCAACGAGCTGGACTGTCCCATGAGGTGCAGGGAAACCCGTGTGACCGGTTGCATGCGGTGTCGATCAAGGCATGTGGTGCACTTCACGCCAAAGGGGCGTGGCGGGGTGTCGCGTTGAATCCATCACGCGGCAGGGCATCATCGGGAACGCGCGGGCCCACTGGCCTGCAGGAGTCGGCCGATGGCCCATGCACTCGCTTCCGAGTTCGACCTGTTCATCATCGGTGCCGGCAGTGCCGGTGTGCGCACGGCCCGCATGGCGGCGCAGCGCGGTGCGCGCGTGGCGGTGGCCGAAGACGCGCCGCTGGGCGGCACCTGCGTCAACCTCGGCTGCATCCCGAAGAAGCTCTACAGCTTCGCAGCCCATTACGCCGAGGCGTTCGAAGAGGCGCACGGCTTCGGTTGGTCAGCGGCCCGACCCACGCTTGACTGGGCCGTGCTCAAGGCGAACCGCGCGCGCGAGATCACGCGGCTCAACGGCGTGTACGACCAGCTGCTCGCCGGTGCCGGCGTGACCGTGCTGCGCGGGCGTGCGCACGTGGTGGCGCCCGGGCAGGTCGAGGTTGCCGGTGTTGAAGGCAGCGCGCGCTACACCACCCGCCACCTCGCCATTGCCACCGGCGGCTGGCCCGTGGTGCCGCCGGTGCCGGGGTGGGACCTGGCGATCACGTCGAACGAGATCTTCGACCTGGCCGAGTTCCCGAAGCACCTGGTCGTGGTCGGCGGCGGCTACATCGCGTGCGAGTTCGCGTCGATTTTTCGCGGCCTGGGTGCGCAGGTCACGCAGCTTTACCGAGGCGAGCAGGTGCTGCGTGGTTTCGACGACGAGGTGCGCCACTTTCTCGCGGCCGAGGTGCGCAAGAAGGGCGTCGACCTGCGCCTGGGTGCCAACGTGGTGGGCATCGCGCGGCTGCCGGGCGGGCGGCTGCAGGTCACGCTGCGCGACGCCTCCGTGCTGGAAGCCGACAGCGTGCTCTACGCCACCGGCCGCGCTCCCAACACGGCCGGCCTGGGCCTGGCGGAGGTGGGCGTGGCGCTGGCGCCGAACGGTGCTGTCATCGTCGACGAGCGCTTTCGCACCAACGTGCCGGGCATCCACGCGCTGGGCGACGTGATCGACCGCGTGCACCTCACGCCGGTGGCGTTGGCCGAGGCGATGGCGCTGGTCGACCACCTGTTCGGCGACGGCCGCCGCGCGGTCGACTACGAGCTGATCCCCACGGCGGTGTTCACCCACCCGAGTGTGGGCACCATCGGCCTGGCCGAGCACGAGGCGCGCGCGCGCTTCGGCAAGGTGCGCCTCTACCGCAGCGAGTTCAAGGCGCTTCGCCACACGCTGTCGGGCAACACCGAGCGCACGCTGATGAAGCTGGTGGTCGACGACGCCAGCGACCGCGTCGTGGGCCTTCACATGGTCGGCGCCGATGCCGGCGAAACCATCCAGGGCTTCGCCGTGGCCATGAAGGCCGGTGCGACCAAGGCGCACTTCGACGCGACCATCGGCATCCACCCGACCGCTGCCGAAGAGTTCGTGACCATGCGCGAGCCAGTGGCATGATCCGCGCCACCTGATCTGCCCTGCCAACTTCGAGTGACCCCACCATGCGCCCGATGCCCCGTTTGTTGATCCTCGCTGCCTTGCTTGCAGGCGCGGCCGTGCAGGCGGCAGACAAGCCGAAGGAGGCCGCGTTCGGCAAGGGCAAGGGCGCAGGCGCCTTCTTGAACCGCGAGCAGCTGCGCGGCTGCCTCAACCACCAGTCACGCAACGCGCAGCAGGATGCGGAGCTGCTGAAGGAGCAGGCGGCGCTGACCGACACGCAGGCCGAGATCGCGCGCCTCGGAAACGCGCTGAAAGAGCAGCTGCCCGCGCTCGACCGCAGCAACGCCGAGGCCGTGAGCGCCTACAACGCGCAGGCCGCCGCGCGCGACAAGCTGATCGACGACTACGAGGCCCGCGTGACCCAGTTCAACACCCGCGTGGAGGCCGCCAAGGCCGACCGCGAGGCCTTCGCCAAGTCGTGCGACAACCGCCGCTACTTCGAGGACGACGAGACCGCGATCAAGAAAGGGCGTTGACGCGGGCCGGGGCTCGCGCGGGGGTCGCACTCCTAGAATCGCGGCCACTCTTGCCCCGAGGCGTTCATGTCCATTGCCGACCAAGCCCCCACAACCGCCGCGCCCGCCGCTGCGGTCACGGTTGCCACAAGCAACCCGCTGCTCCAAGCCTGGAACACGCCCTACGGGCTGCCGCCGTTTGCGCAGGTCCGGCCCGAGCACTTCGAGCCCGCGTTCCACGCGTCGATGGCCGGGCACCTGACCGAGGTCGACGCCATCGGCGACAGCACCAAGCCGCCCACGTTCGACAACACCGTCGCCGCGCTCGACCGCAGCGGCCGGCGGCTCGACCGGGTGGCGCGCCTGTTCTACGGCCTGACGTCGAGCGCCACGTCGCCCGCCTTGCAGGCGGTGCAGACGCTCGTCGCGCCGCAGCTCGCCGAACACATGAGCACGGTGCGCATGCACCAGGGTGTGTTCGCCCGCATCGACAGCTTGCACGAGCGGCGCGCTGCGCTCGGCCTCACGCCCGAGCAGGTGCGCGTGCTCGAGCGCTACCACCTCGACTTCGTTCGCGCCGGGGCCCGGCTCGGCTGCAGCCAACAGCACCGCTACGCCCGGATCGTGAGCCGCCTCGCCGAGCTGACCACGCGTTTCGGCCAGAACGTGCTGGCCGATGAAAGCGCCTTCCGTCTCGTGCTGCGCAACGCGCAAGACGAACTCGGCCTGCCCGAGTTCGTGCGTGCCAGCGCCCGCCAGGCCGCGCTGGATGCCGGCGTGACGGACGGCCCGGTGATCACCTTGTCGCGCTCGTTGATCGTGCCGTTCCTGACGTTCTCGCAGCGGCGCGATCTGCGCGAGCAGGCGTGGCGCGCCTGGGTCGGCCGGGGCGAACACGACGGCCCGCACGACAACCGCGAGGTGGCACGCGAGATCCTGCAGCTCCGCAACGAACAAGCGCGCCTGCACGGCCACGCGAGCTTCGCCGACTACGCGTTGTCCGACACCATGGCGCAGCGCCAGTCGGCGGTGCAGGCCCTGCTCGATCAGGTGTGGGAGCCGGCCAAGGCGCGCGCTGCCGAAGAGCGTGAAGCCCTGCAGGCGATGGCGCTCTCGATCGGCGACCACGCGCCCATCGAAGCCTGGGACTGGCGCTACTACGCCGAGAAGGTGCGGCGGGCTCGCTACGAGCTCGACGAGGCTCTGGTCAAGCCCTACTTCCCGCTAGAGCGCATGGTCGAGGCGGCCTTCGATTGCGCGCAGCAGCTGTTCGGCCTGCGGTTCATCCTGCAACCGCACATCGCCGCCTACCACCCGGACGTGAAGGTCTACGAGGTGCGTGGCGCCGACGAGCAGATGGTCGGCGTGTTCCTGCACGACAACTTCGCGCGCGCCGGCAAGCGCAGCGGCGCCTGGATGAGCGCGCTGCGCGACCAGTCGCGCAGCGGTGCGCAGGCGGCGCTGCCGATCATCGTCAACAACAACAATTTCGCGAAGGGCGCACCGGGTGAGGCCACGCTGCTGAGCTTCGACGATGCCACCACGCTGTTCCACGAGTTCGGTCACGGCCTGCACGGGCTGCTGTCTGACGTCACCTATGAGCGGGTGGCAGGAACGCAGGTGCTGCGTGACTTCGTCGAACTGCCGTCGCAGATCTTCGAGCACTGGCTGGCGGAGCCCGAGGTGCTCAAGCGCCACGCGCGCCACCACCTGACGGACGAGCCGATTCCGGATGCGCTCATCGCCAGGTTGCACGCGGCCCGCCTGTTCAACCAGGGCTATGAGACGGTGCGTTACACAGCCTCGGCGCTGGTCGACATGGCGGCGCATGCACTCACCGACGCGCAGGTGCCCGACATGAACGCCTTCGAGCGCGCCGAGCTGGAGCGCCTGGGCGCGCCGACCGATGTGGGCATGAACCACCGGCTCGTGCACTTCCAGCACCTGTTTGCCGGCTCGGGCTATGCGGCGGGCTACTACGTTTACCTGTGGGCCGAAGTGCTCGATGCGGATGGCTTCGACGCGTTCACCGAAGCCGGGGGCGCGTTCGACCCCACGGTCGCCGCCCGGCTGCGCAAGTTCATCTACAGCACCGGCAATTCTCTGGAGCCGGGCGCTGCGTTCAAGGCGTTTCGGGGCCGCGAGCCGACGGTCGAACCGATGCTTCGCAAGCGTGGGCTGGTCGGTCAGGGCGCCTGAGAAAACGCGCCGTCAGCCCAGCGGGAAGCGCTGCTCGAGAGCGCGAACGAACTCCTTGAGCTTGACCGGCTTGGTCCAGTAGTCGTCGAAGCCGGCCTCGCGGGCGCGCGCTATGTCTTCGGGCATCGCGTTCGCCGACAGGGCGATGCACGGCGTGTGTGCCGTGGCGCTGGACGCGCGCAGGCGGCGCAGCACCTCGAAGCCGTCGAAGTCGGGCAACTGCATGTCGATCAGGATCAGGTCGGGGTGCAGGCTTGCCGCGCGCGCCACGCCAGCGGTGCCCGTGGGCTCTGACATGATGCGCAAGCCCTGCACACCGCGCACCAGCTCTTCGACCAGCAGCACATTGACCTCGTTGTCTTCGATGTACAGCAACTGGGCCGAGCGCTTCCGGCCGGTTCGGGGCGCGGGCGTGCCGGCCGGCGCTGTGTTCACGGCGACCTGCGCGGCTCGGGCGGGCAGGTCGACCTCGAACGTGGTGCCCCGGCCCGGCTCGCTGGTGACGGTGATGCGGCCCTTCATGCCCTCGACCAGCGCTTTCACGATGGTCAGGCCGATGCCGGAACCATCGATGCCTTCACCGTCCACGCCCAGGCGGTTGAACGGCTCGAACAGCTGGGCGAGCTGGTCGGCGCGCATGCCGCGGCCGCTGTCGCGCACCCGCAGCAGCACGCGCCCGGGCTGGGCGCCGGGCAGGGTGTCGACCACCACCTCGCCGTCGCGTCGGTTGTACTTGATGGCATTCGTCAGCAGGTTCAGCAGCACCTGGCGCAGCCGTGTCGGGTCGGCGTGGGCGGTGCCGGCGAGCGGGCCGGCGCGCAGGTGCACGCGGTGCTCGGCCGCGAGCTGTTGAACCAGCGGCAGCGCCTCGCGCACCGCAGCCGCCACGGCCACCGGTTTCGGGTCGAGCTTGAGGGTGCCGGCCTCCAGGCTCGACAGGTCGAGCAAGTCGTCGATCAGCGCCAGCAGGTGTTCCCCCGCGGCGCGGATGTGGCCCAGCTTGTCCAGCGAGCCGGGCGTTGCCGACGTGCGCGCTTCGAGCTGCAGCAGTTGCGTGAACCCGAGCACGGCGTTCAGCGGCGTGCGGAGTTCATGGCTGACCCGCGACAGCAGGTGCGTCTTGGCGATGTTGTCGCGCGCCGACAGTGCGGCTTGCTGGCGCGCCAGCTCGGCGCTCTTCGCTTCGGTCACGTCCCAGTTCACGCCGACGCGCTTGACCGGCTGGCCCTGTTCGTCGCGCAGCAGGGTGGAGCGCGACGCGAGCCAGCGGTAGCTGCCGTCGGGCAGGCGGACGCGGAACTCGTACTCGCTCGGCCCGTTGTTGCCGTGCCGGCCCGCGAATGCGTCGACCACCACGCCCAGATCGTCCGGATGCACGAGGGCGAGCCGTTCCTCGCGGTTCAGCGCCATGCCGCGCAGCGCCAGGTTGCGCAGGTGGAACATCTGGTCATCCCAGACGGCAGGCGCCCCCACGTCGGTCGTCTCCCAGGTGCCGATCCCGGCACTGCGGGCGATCAGTGCAGCGCGTGCGCTGGCGGCGTGCAGGGCCGTGGTGGCGGCGTGACGTTCGGTCACGTCCATCGCGATGCCGAACAGACGCCGGCGCTTGCCTTCGCCCTCGCTGCCTGCATCGGCGTGGGTGTCGGCGTCGTCGGCCTGCTCGAGACTGGAGCGCAGCACGATCCAGCGCGGGCTGCCGTCGCGTCGGCGAATGCGGAACTCGATCTCGAAGTCGCCCTGGCCGTTGCGCAGGTATTCCAGCGTCGCGTGTTTCACGCGCGCCACATCGTCACGCACCACGCAGCGCTGCAGCCAGTCACGCCAGAGTGGCGCGGGCTCGCCGACCATGTCGAACAGTTCGAACATCTGCGTGTTCCACTCGACCTCCGCCGTGCCCGGCCGAGTGGTCCACAGGCCCATGCGGCCGGCGGCGGCAGCGGCTTCGAGCCGGTGTGCCAGTTGTTCGGCGCGGCGCGATTGGCGAACCTGGTCGGTCACGTCGAGCGACACGCCGACGAAGCCGGTCAGCGCCCCGGCAGGGCTGCGTTGTGCGACGCGCCGCGTGAGCAGGGTGCGCCAGCTGCCGTCGGTGGACCGGTACCGGCTCTCCACGTCCACCGGCACGTCGCCGGCTGCGGCCTCGGCGGCATTCGCAAGAATGCGAGGCAGGTCGTCGGGGTGGGTGAGGGCGCGGATCTCGGCGAGCGAGAGCCCGTCGCGGCGCGATGGCAGGCCCAGTACCTCATAGCCCCGCTCGTTGTAATGCAGCCGGTCGCTCGCCAGATCATGGTGCCAGACGACGACGTTTCCCATGTCGACGGCCAGCTTGAGCTGGGCCGCCGCGCTGTCGAGCGTGCGCGCGAGTTCGTGCGCTTCGGTGTCGTCCATCATGATGCCGATGGCGCGCTCGGGCACGCCGTCGGCGCTGGTCTTGATCTCCCACTGCGAGTGGATCCAGCGCAGGCTCCCGTCCGGGCGCAGAACGCGGTAGCGCTGCGAATAGCGGCCGGCCGGGCGCAGGGTGTCCAGCGGGATCAGCGCCTTGACGTCGTCGGGGTGGACGTGTTTGAGGGCCTCGTCGTAGTCGGGTGTTTTGTCGGAGGCGGGCAGGCCCCAGAAGGCGAACACATGGCGGTCCCAGCGGCCCTTGCCGGAGCGCACGTCGCGCTCCCAGAGACCGAGGCGGCCGAATTCCTGTGCAGTCTCGAGCAGGTCGGCGCGGTGTCGGGCCTGGATCTCGAAGCCCTTTTGCACCGTGATGTCGTTCAAGGTGAACACCCGCTCGCCGCGCGGGCCGTTGGCCACGCGTACGCGCACCCAAAGATCGTTGCCGCCGGCGCCGCGAAGTCGAAGTTCGCTGTCAGCCTCCGCGCTGGCCGGAGTGCTGGCCTCTGTGCCTTCGGCGCTCTGGACGGGCACATGGCGGGCCAGCGTGGCGCAAGCATCGAGGCGGTGTTCGCCGGCCGCCAGATTAAACGCAGGGTTCGACCAGATGACCTGGCCGCCGCCGTCGAGGAGCACGAGCAGGTCGTGCGTCTGGGCCAGCCACGCTGCCAGCAGCGGGTCGGGCAATGGCGTCGATTCGGGGGCTTCGGGAAGGTCGATCATGGGGACATGCGGAGTTTATCCGCCGGCCCCACCCCAGGTTTCAGGCGGTTGCCACCTGCAGCACCAGTTTGCCGAAATTCTCACCATTGAAGAGCTTCAGCAGGGCTTCGGGGAAGGTGTCCAGCCCCGTGACGACGTCCTCCTTGCTCTTCATCCGCCCGTCTTTCAGGTAGCCCGCCATCTCGGCCACGGCCAGGTGGTAGCGGTCGGCGTAGTCGAACACCACGATGCCTTCCATGCGCGCGCGGTTCACCAGCAGCGACAGGTAGTTGGCCGGCCCCTTCACGGGCGTGGTGTTGTTGTACTGGCTGATGGCGCCGCAGATAATGACGCGGGCCTTGCGGTTGATGCGCGTGAGAACCGCGTCGAGGATGTCGCCGCCGACGTTGTCGAAGTAGATGTCCACGCCCTTCGGGCAATGCGCTTTCAGTCCGGCCTTCACGGAGTCCTTGGAGTCCGTCCCGTTCGGGCCGGGGGCCTTGTAGTCGATGCACGCATCGAAGCCCAGTTCCTTGACCACCCATTCGCACTTGGCCGGCCCGCCGGCGATGCCGACCACGCGGCAGCCCTTGATCTTCGCGAGTTGGCCGACCGTCTGCCCCACGGCACCGGCAGCGCCTGACACCACCACTGTCTCGCCGGCTTGCGGCATGCCCACGTCCATCAAGCCGAAGTAGCCGGTCATGCCTGGCATGCCCAGCACGTTGAGCCACTGCGTCTGCGTTCCCAGGCGCAGGTCGATCTTGAACACGCCGGTGCGCTTGAGGTCGGTGCCGGGTACGAGGCAGTATTCCTGCGTACCGGGCGAGCAGCCGACGATGTCGCCCACTGCATAGGCCGGATTCTTCGACGCGATCACCTCGCCGATGCCGCCGGCGCGCATGACCTCGCCAATGCCCACCGGTGGGATGTAGCTCTTGCCTTCGTTCATCCAGCCGCGCATGGCGGGGTCGAGCGAGATGGCTAGTGTCTTGATCAGCACGCCGCCGTCGTCGGGTGCGTTGACGGGCTCGGTCGTGAAGCTCCAGCCCTCGCGGGTGGGCAGGCCGTTCGGCCGGGCGGCAAGGCGGATCTGGTGGTTGGTGAGGGCTGCGAGTGTGGTCATGAGCGTTGTCTCCGTCGGTGGCTATGCAAGGGGCGGCAGAGCATCTTAGGGGCCGCCGCGCTGCGCGCAAGTCATGCGCGCGACGCCGCCTTTTGGAAGCGGCAGGCGTAAAAAAACCGCGGGGTTGCCGCGGTTCTTGTTCAGGGCTTGCGCCCTGGGTTTACAGCGGCTTGATGTTCGCTGCTTGCAGGCCCTTCTGGCCTTGCTTGACTTCGAATTCGACGCGCTGGTTTTCGAGCAGCGTTTTGAAGCCAGAGCCCTGGATGTCACGGAAGTGGGCGAACAGGTCGGCGCCGCCCGCGTCTTGAGCGATGAAGCCGAAGCCCTTGCTCTCGTTGAACCACTTCACGGTGCCGGTTTGGGTCGTCATTTGAAAATATCCTATCGATAACAAATATGCGCCGCACATGCGGCCGCATGCAGCAACACTCAAGAAACGATCTGGGGATTTCTAACGATGCCCGCCGTGAGAACCACGTCGGGTAGGGAGGAAGAATCTCGAACAACCACTGTCTTGCGCATAACTGTGGGTAGGAATGTACACGAAATGCGTGCAGGCTCAGGCGGCGTGCACCGCATGGTCTTCGGCGCCTCTGTTCGCGGGCTTGCCGGACAATCGCCATCCGCCTGTCGCAAGGAGCCTGTTCGATGACTGCTGAAACCCACGCCACGGGCGCCTCGCCCGACTGGAAGCTCGACGGCGTGCGCGTCGTGGCCGCCAACCAGCTCGACGCCAACACAGCGCAAACGCCCGGCATGGACCGCAAGGCCGCGATCAACTTCGCGCGCGTCGGCGCGCAGAAGCTGTGGGCCGGCACGGTGCACATCCACGCGAATGCGAAGACCGTCGCGCACCACCACGGCGCGCTTGAGAGCGTGATCTACGTCGTGAAGGGCCGCGCCCGCATGCGCTGGGGCAATGCGCTCGAGTTCACCGCCGAAGCCGGGCCAGGCGACTTCATCTATGTGCCGCCGTTTGTTCCGCACCAGGAGATCAACGCCAGCGCCACCGAGGTGCTCGAATGCGTGCTGTGCCGAAGCGACGGCGAGGCCGTGGCGGTGAACCTCGACATCGATCCGGTCGAGAAGCCCGAGGCCGTGCGCTGGATCGACCCGACGCACCCGGCCTGACCGTGTGAGTCAAGGAAGCTTCGATGCGCGCGTGGACCGTTGACGCCGACGACATCCGCGTCGAAGAAGACTTCGACGAATCGCTCCTGCACCGCACGCCCGAGATCGACGCGTTTCTGGCGCCCGACCGCGACGACAAGTTCATCGTCATCGGCACCAAGGGCTTCGGCAAGACGCTGCTGCTGAAGGCCAAGCGCATTCTTTACCAGCGCGAAGGCAAGGCCGCGTGCCTGCCGCACGGCAACCTGCTCGACAAGCCCATCGGCGACAAGATCTTCGGTCGCGAGAGTCTGGCCTTCTTCGCTGCTGCGCCGTTGCCGTGGGCCAAGGTATGGCTCGCGGCCATTGCGCTGGCGGTTCTAAAGCACGCGGGCGAGACCGAGGGCCTGAAGGTCAGCCCCAAGCTGGGCGGGCTGATACGCGATGCGAACCTGCACGGCGTCATCGACCATTTCGTGCGCCTGCTCGACCTGACGCCGAGCGAACTGCAGCGCTGCGCGACCGACACCGACGGCCACCTCGTGCCCCGCCTGCGTGCGCTGAAGACCCCGGTCACGATCTTCATCGACGGCATCGACGAGTACTTCAGCAAGCACGTCGAAGACGTTGCCGTGAGCCCGAGCGTGACCGGCGAGCTGTCGCCCAACGTCTGGTACTTCTCGCAGCTCGGCCTGGTCGAGGTCGCGTATCAATTGCGGCGCATCAACCACCACCTCAAGGTGTTCGCGGCGATCCGCAAGGAGGCATATGCACGGCTGCCGCAGCGCACGGCGATGGCGCAGCAGTACCGCGGCAGCGCGATCGACATCGTCTACACGCCGCAGAGCCTGCGCGAGATCTTCGTCAACAACGTGCGCCTCGTGAAGGCCGACCGCATGGTGCTCAAAGAGCGGGTGCGCACCAACCCGCTCGAAGCCTTCCTTGGCCGCACCAGCGTGACCGACCCGTACACGCATGAAGAGGAAGACGCGCTCGAATACGTGTGCCGCCACACGCTGCTGCGCCCGCGCGACCTGATGACCATCGGCGAGCGCCTGGCTGCGATGCGCCCTGACGAGCGCCGCAACGAGCACCGCATGAAAGAGGCGGTGAACGGTGCCGCAACCGAGATCGCCCACGAGTACCTGGCCGAGATCGCGCCCTATCTCGGCCAGATCGACCTTGACCAGCTGTTGCAGCGCCTGCCCGGGCACATCCTGACGCCCCACGAGGTGCGGGTGCTCGCGGACGAGCACAGCAGTGGCGAGTACGTGTTCAGCGCGCTGTACCGGGTCGGCCTACTCGGCTATGTGCAGCACGACCGCGTGCGTGGCGAGTGGCGCCAGCGGTTCCTCCGCCCCGGCGAGGCCACGTTCGAGGCCGACGGCGTGCTGCCCGCCGCGTCCCACTACCTCGTGCACCCGGTGCTGTCGGACGTGATCGGGCGCGTCAACCCGGCGTACCTGGCGCGCACCGACCGCGCCAACGTGGTCGGCTACGACCGGCCCTGGCGCGAGACCGCGAGCGCCGACTTCGAGTTGCACGAGCGGCCGTGCTGCGTGCTCAAGGCCGACGTGCAGGGCTTCGGCAACCTGATGCGCGCGGGCACCGACGCGCCGGTACGCAAGGCGCTGGACGACGCGGTGCGGCAGTGGGCGCCGGGCACGGCGATCACCGAAACCGGTGCCGGCGATGCCGCGCTGATCGCCGACGACGACCCGATCGCATTGGCGCAAATGGCGCGCCACATGATCGACGACGTGTATCGATCGCCGGGCCAGCCGCGTCTACGCGTGGCGCTGCACTACGGCGTGGTGCAGACCCGCCAGCGTGACGGCGACATGGCGCAGGTGATCGCCGGTGGCGACGCGATACTGCTCGCGAGCCGCGTCGAGCCGGTGGTCGAGCCAGGGCAGATATGGGCCACCGACGAGTTCCGGCAGCAGCTGCAGGAGCGGCCGTCGCTGTGGCGCACGGTGCCGGTTGCTGGGCCCGGTGATCAAGAACGATTCAACGTGAAGAAGCCGGGCGCTGCCGAGCCCGACCTGTGGATTCGCCTGTACCGGCTGGAGTTCTAGACATGACAACCCCCACGTCGCTTCGCTCCTACCCCCCGAGGGGGCGCTCGGCCTCCTTGGGGCGGCCCGGCGGAGCCGACATGACAACCCCCACGTCGCTTCGCTCCTGCCCCCCGAGGGGGCGCCCGGCCTCCTTGGGGCGGCCCGGCGGAGCCGACATGACAACCCCCACGTCGCTTCGCTCCTGCCCCCCGAGGGGGCGCCCGGCCTCCTTGGGGCGGCCCGGCGGAACCGAATCATGAACCTATCGGTGCTCGATCAATCCGTGTCGGTGGCCGGCAGCAGTGAAGACGCCGCGATCCGCGACACGCTCGACCTGGCGCAGCACTGCGAACGCCTGGGCTATTCGCGCTTCTGGGTCAGCGAGCATCACGGGCTGCCGACCATCATCGGCAGTGCGCCCGAGATCCTGATGGCGGCCATCGCTGCGCGCACCACGCGCATCCGCATCGGCAGTGCCGGCGTGATGCTGCCGCACTACAGCGCGCTGAAGGTGGCCGAACAGTTCCGCGTGCTTGAAGCGCTGGCGCCGGGCCGCATCGACCTCGGCGTGGGCCGCGCGCCGGGCGGTGACATGCGCACCGCGCGGGCCTTGAACCCGAATGCGCACGCAGCCGCAGACGACTTCCCCGAGCAGGTGAACGACCTGCGCGAGTGGACCTCACCCGCCGCCCTGCACCACGGCATCACCGCCCACCCGCGTGGGCAGCATGCGCCGGAGATCTGGATCCTCGGCAGCTCGAACTACGGTGCGCAGCTGGCCGCGCACTTCGGCCTGCCGTACGTTTATGCGTACTTCTTCGTCGACGGCCAGGGTGCCGAGGAGGCGCTGGCGCTGTACCGCCGGCTCTACAAGCCGAGCACGCGCCACCCGGAGCCGAACGCCACCGTGTGCGTGTGGGCGCTGGCCGCCGACACGCACGACGAAGCACTGCACCACGCGCTCGGCCGCGAGCGCTGGCGCGTGGACCGTGCGCGCGGTGTGCTCGGGCCGTTGCAGTCGCCCGACGTGATCGCGGCGCGCGGCTTCAGCGCCGAAGAATGGCCGACCGTCGAAGCGATGCGCGCCAAGGCCTTCGTCGGTACCGGGGCGCAGGTGGGCGCGCAGTTGCGCGCCCTCGCCGTTGAGCTGCAACTCGACGAGATCGTGGTCAACACCTGGGCCCACGACCCGGCTGCGCGGCGCACCTCGTATGCGTTGCTGGCGCGCGAGTTCGGGCTGGTGGAAGCGTAGGCCGTGCAACTCATCGACTTTGAATTGCGCGGCGAGTACATCACGCTCGATGCGCTGCTCAAGGCCGCCGGCCTCGCGCCGAGCGGCGGCGTGGCCAAGAGAATGGTGGCCGACGGCCGCGTGCAGGTCGACGGGCAGGACGAGTTGCGCAAGACCTGCAAGATCCGCGCGGGGCAGGTCGTGAGCCTGCACGGCGCGCGCATCAGCGTGGCGGGGCCGCAAACATAGCCTCGGCTGCGCCGCCTCGCGTGGCGCGCAGCGCGCAGGGTCAGGGCTTGGCGCCCAGCCGCGCCAGCTCGAACCCCGCCGCGATGTGCTCCACGTACATCGTGATGCCCTTCGCGCGCGCTTTCTCGAAGGCATCGCGCGCCAACTCGGGCTGCTGCCGGTTCAATTGGTACTGGCCGATGTAGAACCACGCTTCGGCCAGCGCCAGCTCGCGGTCGTCGCCTTGCTTGCGGTCGACCTGCGCGAGCACCTGCTCCGGGCTCATCGCGCCGGCCAGCATGGCCAGGGCCGGGCGCGGCCAGGGGCCGCTGGGCTCTTGCACCGCCAAGGCCTGAAGATCGGCCGGAAAGGGCCTGCCAAGGCGTTGCAGCGTCCAGGCCCACCAAACACCCGCGTACAGCTTCTCGGTGGGCTCCTTGCGGTCGGCGACGGCCTTGGCGAAGTCTTCTGCGGCCTGCTCCAGCCTGCCTTCGTAGAACCGCGCGTGGCCGCGGCGGTAGTAGGCGTCGAACGCGGGCTGGCCGAGCGCCAGCGCCTTGCCGAAGTCGCTGGCCGCCTCGGCGAACCGGCCATTCGTCCAGGCCAGGTTGCCGTGGCATTGCCAGGTGCCGGCCAGCAGCGCGGCCTGCTTCAGCGCGTCGTCGGCATCTTTCTGCCCTTCGGCGGCACGGCCGATGTTGGCCAGCGCTTCGGCCCGCGCACACAGCGCGGCCGCGAGGTCCTCGCCCGCAAGCTGGCTGTTGGCCAGGGCTTGCGTGGTGCGGTCGACGACGGCGTGCGAGCGTGCGGTCAGCGTCTCTTGCAAGGTCTTGCGGCCGATGCCGAGAAAGCCGCCGTCCTTCACTTGGCTGCGCGCCACAGCCATCGTGCCGCCCACCAGCCGGTCGAGCTTCCTGACGTCGTCGAGCAGGCGCGCCACGTCCTTCGCGGGCACGGCCGGCGCCAGCGGTTCGAACTGCAGCGCCACGCGCGACACGTTGCCGCGAAAGCTCTGCGCGACCTCGGCATTGAACTGCCCGTTCACTACCCGCTGCGCACTGGGTTCGATCAAGCCGCTGACGCCGGCCGGCCACTGCACTTCGGCGCTGTAGATCACGGTGGTCGGGTACGACGGCAGCACCAGCGGCCAGTTGCGCGCCACCGCCGGCGGGTTCACGACCGACCCCTGCAGGTTGGTCGGCACGAAGCGCATCGTCCACGCGCCGTTGGCTTCTGTGGCGAGGCTCGGGACCTTGTACTTCGCGCGCACGGTGATGCGGTTCTGGTCGACCTCGTCGGCGATTTCCGGGGTACCGACGAGTGTGATGCCGGGGTAGCGCCGGTCGGGCCCGGTGAGCAGCGCGCGCTTCAGGCGCTCGGGGTCGAAGCGCGCGAGGGTCATGCGCATCTGCTCGGCCTGCAGGCCGACGAAGCGCTGTTGCAGGTCGAACTCGGCGTCGCCGCCGAACGCGGGCAGGCGGAAGGTCTCGCTCAACTCGCTGCGGAACAGTTCGCGCCGGTTCGGTGATTGCACGGTGGTCAGGGCAGTCACCTCGCGCGCATCGACGACCAGCACGCTCGCGTCTTCCAGGCCTTGCCCCATGCGGTCGAGCGGGCCGCGCTGGCCCAGGCGCGTCGGGTCGAGGTAGTAGTCGCGGCCGTCGATCCGGGCCTGCACCACCGCGTGGTCGAAGGCAAGCGGCGAGGCCAGCATGCCGCTCGGCCGCTGCGGTGCCCCCAGCGACGCCAGTACCGCGCGCGCCGGGATGCCGAGCGACTGCAACATGCGCATCAGCAGGAACGATTTGTCCTTGCAGTCGCCGTAGCGGTTGCGCAGAACCTCGGCCGGCGAATGCGGGCGGTGCGAGCTTTCACCGAGCGAGACCGAGTAGTAGCGGATCTCGGCCTGCACCCACTGCAGCGCGGCCGAGGCTTGTTCACTGCGCGACGGCAGGCGCAGCAGGCGCTGGATGACCGGCACCAACTCGTTGGGCAGCGGCTCGTCGGGCGGGAACAGGCCATCGGCCCAGCGCGACACCTCGCCCCAGTCGGCGAACTCGCTGAACTGCAGCCAGCGCAGCGGCGTGAAGCTGCGCGGTACCAGCGGTTCGAGCTCCACACCGGGCACGTCGCGTTCCTCGAAGCGCAGGCGCTTCATGCCGTTCGCATTGCTGACCTCGGGCGCAAGCGTCGTGGGCTTGCCATCGCCGTTCCACTTCCATTGCACGGTGCGTGCCGGCGCGGCGTTGAGCGTCACGCGGCGCAGTGCCACCGGCACCGGCCGTTCCCACGACACGGCATTTGCATACCGCCGCCCGAAGATCGGGTTCGCGCCTTCGACCGAGTACTGCATGTGCAGCGTGTCGCCCACGCGCACGTCGGGCAGCAGCATGGTCGCGGTGATGATGCCGCTGTAGATGCCTTGCTCCAGCCCCGCTTCGCGCTGCAGGAAGCGCACTTGCGCGCTCAATGTGTGGTCTATGGTCTCGGCACCGCGCAGGATCAGCGCCTTGTGCAGCACCAGCTTCTGGTAGGCCGGGTTGAAGTACATCGACACCTGGCCGATCTGGCCGAGCGCGGCTGCGTCGTTCACCTGCTGTGCCGAGTTGATCAGCATGACCGGCACGTCGGCAGCGAGCAGGTGGGTGTCTTCGAGCCGCACCAGCAGCCCGCGCCGGGTGGCGGGCAGAGGCGGCAGCGGCAACACATCGGCCCAGGCCGGCAGCGGCGCCCCCCGAACGAAGGCGGAGGCCGCAACGGCGATCTCTTTCAACGGCGTCTCGGGTGCGGCCGGCGCTTGCGCCAGGGCTGGCAAGGTGAGCACGGCGAGCAGCCACAGGGCGAGGCGGCGCAGCAGTCGGTGGGGTGATGAAGAAGACAAGGCAGGCCTGGCAGCAGCGACGCGAAACGACGATTGGCGATTGAAGCACACGGCCATACCCGAGTGCGGCTGGAGGGCGCGCCGCGGCGGATGCAACGCGATTGGCGGCATCATTCGGGGCATGACGACCCTGCTCGCGCCACTCATGACTGCCCCGAACGACCTGGTTGCCGCACTGCGTTCGCAAGGCCACGCGACGCTCGCCTCCGATGGCCTGTGTGCCCTTATCGACGTACCGGTTGCCAGCCTCGATGCGCTGCGCCCGAGCTGGGACGACCTGAAGCCCGACGCCTACCTGCGCGACGGTGGCCGCTACCGGCGCCGCCGCCACACCTGCTTCATCGCCGAGGCCGGCCGGCTGCGCCGCGTGCCGCACCGCGCGCATTGGCAGCCGCTTGAGTACAACGCGCTGCATGGCGGGCTGGAACGCTGGTTCGAGCCGATGGACGAGGCCGTGGTCGGCGCGCCGGCATGGCAGCGCTTGCTGCTGGGCCTGGCGGCGCCCTGCTTAGCGCTGAAGGGGGAGCAGCCCTGGTTTATCGAGGCGCATCAGTTCCGCATCGATACCACCGACGGCATCGGGCGGCCCACGCCGGAAGGTGCGCACCGTGACGGGGTCGACTTCGTGGCCGTGTTGCTGGTCAGCCGGGACGGCATCAAGGGCGCCGAGACGCGCGTGTTCGACGCCGACGGTCCGGCCGGCCTGCGCTTCACCATGACCGAGCCCTGGACCACGCTCTTGCTCGACGACGCGCGAGTGGTGCACGAGAGCACGCCGATCCAGCCCCTGGCTGGCGCGGGCCACCGCGACTCGCTGGTACTGACGTTTCGCGCTGGCGGGTTTCAGGGGCCGGCGGCTTAGCCCGGGTCAGTTGTCGCGCACGTCCGCCACCGGGTTGGCCCCGAAGTCGGCCCGGTTCAGGTAGCCCAGCACGCGCATGGCGGCATCCAGGGGCGAGGTGAGCTGGCCGGTGGCCTTCAAGGCCTGGAAGTTCGCCAGCTCCGGAAAGCCCGCCGCGTTGGCCGAACGCAATTGCACCTGCATGTCGGTGTCGATCACGCCGGGCGCGAGCGACACCACGCGGGCGCCGTTCTGCTGTTGCGCCTCATCGAGCGCGAGCGCGCGGGTGAAGTGGTCCAGTCCAGCTTTCACTGCACAGTACGACGCTTGCCCTGCCATCGCGCGCCGGCCCAGGCCCGACGAGATGTTGAGCACGCGCCGCTTCGCGGCCCAGCCCTGGGTGGCGCGCAGAAACGCCGCCGTCAGCAGCACCGGCGCCTCCAGGCCGACGCGCAAGGCCATCGCGAGTTCGTCCCCGGCAACGTTGTCGATGGGGCCGATGCGCGTCAGCGCCGCTGCGTTGTTGATGAGCGTGGCGCTCGCGAACCGGTCCGCGCTCAAGCCGCTGAACCAGGCCTGCAGGCGCTCTGCCGCAGCGCCCGCCAGTGCAAGGTCGACCTCCCACTGTTCGAAGTCGGCGCCAGCGGCATGGGCGCGTTGCGCAAGCTGCGAATTCGTGCGTCGCGAGATGCCGAGAAGGCGATTGCCCCGCACGAGCAACTGTTCGGCGATGGCTGCGCCCATGCCGCGCGAGGCGCCGGTGACGATGTAGAGGTGCTGCGTCATTCGTGAATCTCCGTCGCGCCAATGAAGAAGGGGCCGAAGCCCCTTGCGTGGAACAAGGCGCCGAAGCCCCTTGTGTGGTGTGTGCCCGGTGGCGGCAGCGCCACCCGAAAACGTCAGGCCGCAGCCATTTGCTGGATGCCGGCAATCGCCCATTCGCGGCTGCCGTCCACCGGCTTCACGAGGTGCCACACCTCGTCGAACGGTGCGGCCACGCCGTCCTTCTCTTCGCGGATCAGGCCGTGGTAGCGAACACTGACGATTTGGCGCTCGGCTTCGGTCGCGAAGTCGAGCACCTGCGCGTCGATCTTGACCACGTCGGTCTGCTGCGCGGCGCTGCCACGCTCTTGCAGGTCGAGCTTGACCGAGGCGAACATTTCGGGCGTAGTGAACCCGCGCAGATCGGTCAGGTCGGCGGTGTCGTTCGCCGCCTGCATGCGGATGAAGATCATCTTCGCGATGCGCTCGAAGGCCTCGGTGTCGAAGCCGGGCGGCAAGGTGTTGGCGGCGGTGTTCGCGGCCAGTGCCGGCGTTCCCAGCGCCGCCGAGGCGGGTGCCGCAGCGGCGAGTGAGGCGGCGCCCGTGTCCCACGCGGGCAGCGTGGTTTCGTGCGCGGCCGGCTGCTGCGTCGGAGCGCCGGCGCCGGCGCCCGCACCTGCGAACTGCATGCCGCCGGGTGCGGCCATCCCGGGCTGTGCGCGCGAGCCGCCGAAGCGAGCCATGGCGAAGCGGATGGCCACGAAAGCGAGGCCGGCGATCAGCACCATCATGATGATGTTGCCGAATTCGGCGCCCATGCCGAGGTGGCTCATCAGCGCGGCGATGCCGAGGCCGGCTGCCAGGCCCGCGAGCGGCCCCATCCAGCTGCGTTTCGGTGCCGGCGCGGCGGCAGCGGCAGGTGCAGCCGGTGCCGTGGGCGCCGCTTGTGCAGGCCTGGCCGGTGCGGCATTGGGGGCCGCCGACGGCATGCTGCGCTGCATGCCCGAGGAGCCGCCGCCGCCGATGCGCTTGGCCTCGGCCGAACCCGGCACGAACCCGGCTGACAACACGGCGAACGACAGGGCGAGGATGAGTGTCTTCATGGAAGCAGTCCGTTCTGGAGTTGACACGAGGCGACAGGGGAGCCGGCCACCTTGCACGTGCGCGAGGCGGATCATACGAGGCGGCCAAGCCCCTTCACCTCATGTGAGTTTCATCTGCGGCCGTGTCGCGAAAACGCAAGCCCGCGCCCGGCTCCCCAACTTTGTGGTTGACGCGCGCCGGCCTCGCGATCAGACTCGCTGCCGCTCTCTCCCCCATGCACCACGCATCGGCGGGTTGGCACTACCCTAACGACTTGCAGGAGGTGCTCCATGAAAACCACTCCCACTGTCACCGCTGCCTCGTCGGCCGTTGCCTGAGCCCTGCACCAGCGTTCATTTCCTGAACTCTGATCGACACGCGAGACCCCTTCTCGAGACACTCGCGTCCGGCTTCAAGCCTGAAGCCAACTGCTCAAGTCTGATTCCTGAACTGCTGCGCACCCCGCGCGGCTGACGTTTCCCCCGCCTTCCCCGGCGGCCCGGTTTGCCCAAAGCAAGCCCGGCCTTCTGGCGTGCCTTCGTGCGCGCCGAGCGAAACGAAAGTTCAGAGAACACACCACCATGATCGAGATCGATTTCGACCGCCTGCGCACCCTGGGCCTCACGCCCGCGGTGGCGCAGCTGGCCACATCCATTGCCCTTGCACAGGACGAGGCCGACTTGCAACTGATGCGCCTGACCGAGGTGCACCGCGAGACCGTGCAGC
>Ga0209724_1001010_pt1 | contig 26533 bp, 28 predicted proteins | sample grotaG_FD_184143 | JGI IMG/M metagenome (GOLD analysis project Ga0209724, IMG submission 184143) | Glacier valley bacterial and archeal communities from Borup Fiord, Nunavut, Canada, to study Microbial Dark Matter (Phase II) -... | ecosystem: Environmental > Aquatic > Freshwater > Ice > Glacier ...
GGATACGTTACCTGGTTCTCGACGATGCGCGGCGCCTGGCCCGGGTAAGTCGTGCGGATGATGACCTGGACATCCGACAGGTCGGGCAGTGCGTCGAGCGGTGTTCGCTGCAAGGAATAGACGCCCCACGCGGCGATCATCACGGTCGCGAGGAGCACCAGAAAACGATTGACGAGCGACCAGCGGATCAGCCTGGCAATCATGGCTTGCTCCCTGCAACGGGCTGGCCGTTCAAGCGCGCTTCGACGCCTTTCAGGCTCGCTTCGGAATCGATCAGGAACTGGGCCGACACGACCACACGCTGGCCCGGCGTCAGGCCACGCCTGATTTCTGTCTGGCCGGCGCTCTCGATGCCGGCGTCCACCTCCACCGGGCGGAACCTGCCGCCCTCCTCGGCCAGCATCACCACCGTGCGCTGGCCGGTCTGGATCACCGCTTCGGTGGGGACCAGCAACGACTTCCCGGCACGCGGGTCAGTGCGCTCGTTCAGGAACTGCATCTGCACCGACATGCCGGGCACGAGGCGTGAACCCGGGTTCACGAGCTCGAGCCGGGCCTTCAAGGTGCGGGTCGACGCGTTCACGTCCGGCAGCAAGGCCTGCACCTTGCCATTGAAGGTGACCCCTGGAACGGCCGGGCTCCTGGCCTGCACTTGGGCACCAGGCCGCACCAGCGCCGCCAGGCTCTCCGGCAACTCGGCATTCGCCCACACGGTGGCCAGGCCATTGATGCGGAACAGCGTGGCGCCGGGCATCGCTGTCATGCCTTCGCGGGCCGTCAACTCGACCACCACACCGCTGATCGGCGCCGTCAAGGTGATGCGCGGCTGCGTGCGGCCACTGCTCTCGACCGCTTGAATCTGGGCCTCGCTCATGCCGACCTGGCGCATCCGCTGCCGCGCCCCGTCGACCAGCGGTGCAAGGCCCGTGCCCTGCATGCGGCGCACCGAGAGGAACTCTTCCTGCGCCGCGATCCAGTCGGGCACGTACAGGTCGGCGAGCGGCTGCCCTTGGCGCACCGGGTCGAGCGTGGCGCGCACATGGAGCTTCTCGACATAGCCCGTGGCGCGCGCCTGCACGACCGCCTGGTCGCGCTCGTTGAACGCGATGCTGCCGACCGCCGACACCTGAGGTGACAGCGTGCCTTCGGTCACCTCTGCCGTGCGCACACCGAGGTTCTGCTGGATGCGCGGGCTCACCGTGACCTTGCTGTCATCACTGTCGGCATCGGCATAGACCGGCACCAGCATCATGTCCATGAAGGGCGACTTGGCCGGCTTGTCGAACTTGGTCCCCGGCACCATGGGGTCGTGGTAGTACAAGACCTTGCGGCCGGCGCCCGGGTCGACATCGCCCGCCTTGATGCCGGAGCGGATGTGCTGCCGCGTCGCTTCTTCGCCCTCGGCGATGCTCTGCGGCAGCTTGCTGGCGGCGGTCGTGCCGGATGCCGCGTCCACCGAAGCCAACGCGCTGGTCGGTGCACGGGTGGATGTGCCCATGCCCATGCCGCGTTGCATGCCGAGCGTGTAGAGGCCGTAGCCACCCGCGCCGAGGGCGCCTGTCGCCACCAGGGCGATCACGAGAGGTTTGAGTTTCATGCTGGGCTTTCGAAGGCGGTTCACGGGCGCGCCGCAGCGGGCGCGTTGCGGTCGACCGGCACGAGGTGGTTGAGTTGCGCCCACAGGCGCGCGGCGTCCATCTCCAGGAGCAGGCGTTCAACGCGCGTGTCGATCTCGCCGCGGCGCGCTTCGAGCACCGCCGTCAGCGGGCCGCTGCCGCCCCGATAGGCCGCTGTCGCCGCGCGCGTGCGCTCGGCGGCGAGGGGCAGCAGTGAAGCGTCAAACCGCGTCAACCGCTCCCTGTCACTGCGCCACTCCTGCAGCATCGCGAGGGCTTCCGCAACGTGCGCTCGCGTCGCCTCCTCGCGCTCGGCGCGCACCTGATCGACCCGCGCCAGCTTCGCCGAGACCTCCCGATCCTGCCGATTCTTCGGGTCCCACTGCAGCGGCACCGACAGGTTCACCGAGACCATGTTGGCGTACGCCGACCCACGCTGGCTGAACATCAGCTCGACGCTGACATCGGGCTTCTTGTTCGCCTGCGCCAGCTCGGCATCTGCCCGCGCCATGGCCTCTTGCCGCACCAGCACTTCGACTTGCGGGTGGTGGGCCAACTGCGCGTCCAATTGTTCGGCGCGCAGAGGCACGGCGTCGAGTGCGGGCGGCGCTGCGAGTGCTTCGGCAGCCGCGCGGCCGACCCACCGCGCCAGTTGCGTCGTGGCGGTGGCAATCTGCCGTTCGGCCCGCGCCAGGCGGTCCTCGATCTGGGCCACACCGGACCGCGCGGCGAACACATCGGCCTGCGAGCCTTTGCCGCCGCGATAGGCGGCATCGGCCGCGTCGATCTGCAGGCGGGCCTCGTCGCGCTGCAAGACCAGCACGTCGCGCACGCGCTCTTGGAAATGACGCTCCAGCCAGGCCACCGCGGTGTCGCGCTGCAGGTTCGCGAGCACCAGGTCGCGGCCGGCATCGGCAGCCTCGGCCTCGCGTTCGAAGCGCGCGGTCCGCGCCTTCCGTTTGCCTTCGCGCGGGAACTCTTGCATCACGCCGATCGAGCGCATGGTCATGAAGTCGCGTGAAACGCTGAACCGGTCCGGTCCGTCGACCGGCAAGTTGTTGAGGCCCACCTTCAGCGTCGGATCAGGGCGCTGGCCGGCAGCGACCGCCAGCTCACGCGAAGCGGCTGCCGCTGCCTCCTGCGCCGGCAACTGGCGGGAGCGCTCTTGCGCGAGCCGCAGCGCGTCATCGATCGTCAATGGCGCGGCGTGTACCCGCAACGCACTGATGTTCAACAGCAAGGCCAGCAGCAAGGCTAGCGCGATCTTGGATCTGGAAAACATGGCATCTCCTGACGAACGACGAGATCGAAGTTCGGCTCCACGTGCCGACGTTACCGTCAGGCCCGCAGCGCGCGCGGCGTCAGGAAATCAGATGCGGAAAACGCAGTGCAGGATGGCGTGCGGCGGCTCGGGCGCGGCAGCCAGACTGGCGTCCAGGGCCGGGCCAGACCGGCCTGAACCGAGCGCATCGAGTGCGTGCTGCGGCTCAAAGGGAAGCGGATACAGCAGTGTCGGAACGTCCACGCCCACCGCCGGCAGCGAAGCCGTGTCGGCGCTTTGCTGGCCCTGGTGGCAGTGCTCGGCACACAGGTGGGTCGGGCCGGCGCCCATCTGGTCACAATCCTGCGGCATGCTCGCGTGCTCACCGGCGGAGGCACCGCTCGATGCCAGCGCAGATATCGTTGTCGTGGCGGCCGCACTAGCCATGGCCATCATCCCCTCAAGGCCCGGGCAGGCGTAGCTCACCACGGTGAACTGCGCGAACAGCACCACCCCGACGAGCACGCGGCTGATTGCTTTGAGAAGTGCCTTGGACATTTTCACGCGCCGATTTTAGGTTGGAGCCCTGGGCCGTTGCAGTGGCGGTTCGTGCGTTGAGACTTGGAGCGGGTGAGGGGAATCGAACCGGCGTTTGTAGCACCCCGGAAACCTGCATTCTACGTCTGCGTAGCCCGGGCAAACAGCCCCGAGCCCGGTGAATTGGAGCACCCGATTGGAGTAGAACGCGCCCGCTCCAAATCCCGTGTTTTCGGACCCGAACGCAGCTTGTGAACTTGCTGGTGGTCGCTCGGTTGCGTGCCCTCCCCGACCTTCCACTCCGGTCAAATGGGCCGTCCAGTGCGCCAAGAACTGGACCTTCCAATTGCTTTTCACGCACCCGATGCGTGATTCGTCAACAACCTCTGGAAGATCCTCGATGCATCTCAATCCGAAATCCAAGCTCTATGGGCAGCCCGCCATCATGGTCCGCGACTTCCTCCGGGAAGTCATCGGGATGAGGGTCTTTGACACTGAGGACCTGTTCCGCTGGCTGGAGTGCAGCTCTGCTGAGGCGCACGCCGTGGTGGCGGGGCTGCTGGCCGACGCCTACATCGAGCCCACGACTCCAAGGGGCGGCGATCCGCGATATTGCCTCACCGTCAAAGGCACGCAGCTGGGATTGGCATCGTTCGCGCCCAGGCTGAAGCGCGCCGCCGCGGAGCAGCTTCTCGCAGCGGTGATCGCGAGGGCGGGAGCCACGGAGGCGCAGCGACCCTTCGTGTTTCAGGTCACGAAGATCGCGCTCTTTGGCAGCATGCTTGGTGACGCGGCATTCGTCCCTGAGTTGGACTTCCCGATGAAGGTTAGGTCCGCGTTTACGGACGAGACGCTGGCCGCTGCCGAGCAGCGTCGCATTGACCTCGCTGCTCACGGCGGCAAGCGCTTCCAGAGCATGGTGCATTTGATCGCGTGGCCGCGCTACGAGGTTGCCGAGTACCTCAAGGGTGGCGCGCGCTATGTCAAGTTCCACAGCTTCAGTGAACTCGACGAGCTGGGATGCCCGTTCAAGATCGTCTACGAGAGGCCCGAAGGCGACGCGACGACATAGTCGCCCCTGGATCCCGATGCGCGCATCGCGTATGCGAACGATGCCCGGGCTCACGATGACACCCTCTGGGACTCCTCACAACAAACTCCGACGCATCGCACGGTGACCCCCTATTGAGAGTGGCTGCAATTTCGTCGGCGAGCGCCAAGTGCGTCCACGTTGCATTCGGAGCCTCCCCTCGCGTGAGAATGGTTCTCGTCTCCATTAAATTGAACAACCCGGGGGCGACGACCAAGGACGGACTTGCTCAATACGGACAGAGGCACTCAAGGACAAGTCGATAGCGAGGCTGCTGCAGCCGGAGAGCGCAGCACTCGAGGTGGTTGCGCACGAATTTGGCGTTGAAGCGGCGACCCTGGAACGCTGGCGCGAGGATGTCATGACACTTGCTGTGATGAGAAGACGCCACCGGCACACCCCAGGGATGTCCGACTCTGAGCAGGTATGTCGAGGTGGTCGGAACGAGTTGTGCCGTTGCGATCACTGATCTTCGCTAGCCCCCTGCCCCAGGTTCTTTCGACCCAAGGCGTCTGTCTTTCACTGCCTGCAAGCCCGCGTCGCAGTCGAACACCGCGATCTCAGGAAGGTCGAAGTTAAGCCGGGCGACCGCCAGCACAAGCGCATCGGGAACCTCGTCCTTGACGTAGTGATCGAGCAACGCCCCGCCACCACGTGAATGCCCGCTGATTTGCGCGGGTTTGAGAGGGGACAGCTTTAGACGGTTCGTGCACTCGGTTGCAAGCGTCGACCGGAACGAGTGGAAGACCTTGCGACCGTTTCGCTCCCAGCCCAGTCGCCCGAGGTAACTGCTGAACCACTTCGTGGGTGCCTTCCCATAGCCCCGACCAATTCTTTGCGCCTGAGCGTCCTGTCATCCTGAGCATTTGCGACCTGGAGTTGTCCCCAACAGGGGTCGAAAGCCTGCGCAAGGCAAGGGCATTGACAATCACGTCTTCCCAGCTGGAGTTGGCGAAGGCGAAGGCGACGACTCTGGCGTCTCGAGTGGTCATCAACCCGAAGTCCCGGAAGCGGGTGTCCGAGGCAGTTGATGCGTACATCGTCGTGCGGTCGTTGAGCTGCAATGCCGACCAGGCGCGTCGTGTACGCGGTGCGCTTGACCTCTTCGTCGAGCTCGAGAGTGATCCGCTGCTTATTGAGGTCGACAGCGACCGCATGGAGACCTTCAGGGACCGCAAGCTCGTGACAGTGACCGGACACGCCAGCGTGCGAACGAGCCGCCAGCGGTTCAGCAGCAGGCCCACAGCGTGCAGGCGCTGGTCTTCGGTCACTTCGTAGAAGCGCTGGAGGATCTTGCCGGCGCTGGGCTGGGCGGCCAGCGTCACTTCCTGCGGGTCACGCAGGAAGCTGCTGCTGATCTGCATCAAGCCATCGGAGTAGGTGGCCGAGAACAGCAGCGTCTGCCGCAACTTGGGGCAGCGGCGGCCGATGGTGGCGACGTCCTCGGCGAAACCCATGTCGAGTATGCGGTCGGCCTCGTCTAGCACCAGGATGGTCATCGCACCCAGTTGCAGGCTGCCACGCTCCAGGTTGTCGACGATGCGCCCGGGCGTGCCCATCATGATGTGCGCACCATGTGCCAGGCTGTCGGTCTGCGGCTGGATCGGCGCGCCATCGCACAGCGTCAGCGCACGGGAGAGGTTAGATCAGCCCGAGCGTCGCACCAAAGCCGGCCTGATCTTGCACTGTGTTGCATGCCATCCAGCACAAACAGCCGCGTCCTCGCCGCCCTGGTGGCGTTGTAAAACCTCGCGATGCCCGCTGAGCATCGCTTTGGGTTGCCTACACCCAGTCGACGAGTTTGCCCTGTTCGTTGCGCGGCAGTTCGGCGCCCAGCGCAAAAGCGCGCGGGCGCTCGGCGGCGCTCAGCCGTGGGGCCAGCCAGGTGTCCAGCCGCTGGGTCAGGTCGGCGGTGTCGGCCTCGGGCCTAGGCACGACATAGGCCTTGAGCCGGGTGCTGTCGTGCGCGGCCATCAGCCGCACGGCGGCGTCGGCAACTTCAGGGTGTTGCAGCAGCAAGGCGCGCACGCGGGACGGGAACACGTTGATGCCGCCCACCTGCACCGCCTGGTCCAGGCGGCCGGCCACGCTGAAGTGGAGCTGGCTGTGCCACTTCAGCGCGTCCTGCAGCGCGAAGGTGCGCGGCGCTGTGTGGCCCGACAGGCGCAGCAGTTCGTGGGCCGGACCGTCCGGGCGTGTCCAGTGCGCCATCAGTTCGTAGGGCGTTGCGGGCGCGTCGCGCCAGGCGATGCCTGCGGTTTCGGAGCTGCCATACACCTGCACCAGCCGCTGTAGGCCGCGGTTGGCCAGCGCCTGCGCGGTCGCGTCGGGGCACGGCGCAGTGGACGTGGTGCCGACCACACCGGCGGGCAAGGCGCTGGCGTGGCGCGCCAGCAGCGCCCAGTGCGCGGGGTGGCTGACCAGCAGGTCACCTGCGGCCATCCGCCGGGGCAGGTTGTTGACGGTGACCCTGCGCACGTCTTGTACCGGCAGATGGCCCAGTTCGGCCGGCAGCAGCACGGTGAACAGAAATCCGTAGATGTGGTGTGCCGGCACCGCCGCCAGCACGCGGCGCAGCGGCTCTTGGTGAGCGCCGGTGAACAGGTTGGCCAGGAAGCGAGTCTCCTCCTGCAGGTCGGCCAGGGTGTGGGTGCAGGGTTTGGGCCGGCCGCTGCTGCCCGACGTGCGGAAGGTCACGCGCGCGTCGAAGTGCTCCAACGCACGCGTGGTGATCTGCAGCCAGTCGCCGAAGGTAGTTTGCGCGGTCAGCAGGTCTTCGGCGCCGCTTTCGTGGAGATGCAGCGCTTCGTTCAGAGCGGCCGCAACCGACATGCGCTCCAGCGAGTCCAGCCCCAGGCCGTCTTCGCCCAGCAGGGTGTGAAGCGGCCAGGGTCCGGCAGGCAGGGGCGCCGCGCCCGGGCGCAGGTGGGTGGCTTCATCGACCACCAGGTCGGCCATGAAGCGCGCCAGCGCGCCGGGTTGCTGGTGCCAGGGCCGCACCAGGCGGGAGGGTGTGGAGGGGGGGTGTTCCTGAAGGTCCATATCGTGATGTGCAGGGTTGACAGCCCGGGCATGCGTGGGCTGTGTCGACAGGCGGTGGGTGGTGGGGCGTGGATACACAGTTTTTACCCCGTCCTGGCTGGCTGCATCGCTGTCAACAACGCTGCAATTGCCCGTGTTCTTCGGCATGCAGGCTGCGCGACGGGCGCAACCCCGGCGGTGTGCAGTCCGTTGCAGCCGGCCACCCGCAGGGCGCGGCCCGGTCGCAGGCCCGTTCAGGCCTGACAGGCGTTGATCTGCAAGCGGCTGAGTTCAGCCAAATCCAGCACGCCGATCACCCGCCTGTCGGACTGGATGAAGCCGCGCAGCCTGGTCGCCTGCAGCCCTTCTGGCACGGTGCGCAGTGCGGCCCGGCGCGTGCCTTCGATGCCCGACACGCGCAGTGCCATGCGGCGGCCACTGTCGGGTTGCACGATCACATAAACATCTTCCTGCCGACGGACGTTGTTCACGTTGAACAGCAGAAGCCCGGCATCGGCGACGGGCATGGGCTCGCAGCCGTCGCGTGCGGTGAGCACGCTGCCGCGCACCCGCAAGTGGTCGGCGCTGCGCTGCTCGATCGATTCCACTGAACTCAAGGGCACGGCCAGCCAGCCGTCGGCCGATTCGTCGATGGAACGCACCACCAGATAGTCGTTCACCTTGCGCAGGCTGCACCTCACTTCCAGCCGGCTGCCGCGCCCTGCGGTCTGCACCAGGTTCAGGCGCACGTTGCGGATGGCGTCCGATCGCTGGTTGCGCGCATACACCACCGTGCCGTCGCCGTCGTCGCTGAGGGTGAGGATCACGTCGCTGGCGTCCAGGCTGATCTGAACTTTCAGGGTCACGAAGGCAGCCTGCTGGTCGGCCATGCGCTGTTCGGTGCTGCGGGTCAGCGCATTCGCCTTCAGGGCCAGCGCCCATTCCTCGCTCAGGTCTACCAGCAGGCGCGCCACGTCCGGCGGAAGGCAGGTCTTGCGGTCGAAGCCGTGCAGCTGCGGCATAACGCGCAGGGCAGCGCCGTCCAGCGCCTTCAGCAGGCGGGCTTCAAGCGCCGCGGCGATGTCGTCACCGGTCAGCACCAGGGCGCCTTCGATTTGCTCGACCACCACCTCCACGGCCTTGTCCAGTTCGCGCCGGGCTTCGGGCGCTTCAAGCTGAAGGTGTAGCTGGTCCTGGGCCATCAGCAGCGCTTCCACGGCGCGGTTGCCACTGTCGCTGGCGCTGCTCATGAGTTCGAACAGTCGGCTGTTCTGCTCGGCGGCGCGGCGGGCTGTCTCGTAGGGGTCTGTGCCGATCTTTTCCACCAGCAGCAGGCTGTCCGCGTCCAGGAACTGGCGCAGCGTCTCCAGCAGCTGCCCGAGCAGGGCGCCGGTGGCCATCAGGCCCGGCGAAGCGCCATCCTGCATGTTCTGGTACTGGATCTGCTGGTTGCAGCGGTTCCAGATCAGCCGCAGTTCCAGCCAGGCGTTGGCCAGGCTCTGGGGCAGTTCGTAGGTATCACCGTCGGGGCACACGTCGCGCAGGGCCTGCGTCACGCCTTCGATGTGGGCCAGGTAATGGTCGGCCAGTTGCCGGGGCCCGCCCGGCTCGCTGGCACCCATGTTGGCCAGCATCGAGTCCGCCTGCCGCCGCAAGGCGCCTGCGTCCAGCGCGGCGAGTACGCCTTCGAGTCCTTTGGGCATTGAATGCTGCTCGTCAAGCGGGCACGGCGGCCCAGCGCTTCAGGATCGCCTCGATGCGTGGGCGCGGAGCCGACAGCGCTCCCTTGGCCCAGACCTCGTCCAGGTTCACCGTTTCATCGCGCGACATCGCATGGTCCACCACGTTTGCCAGGTACAGCGCCTCTGACAGTGGTTCGTGGCGCAGTGCATGCACCTGGCGATGGTGGTTGCCGATGGCCGCTACCGCGCGCGGGCCCAGCTCCCAGCGTTGCGCGGCCAGGGCGCCCAGCGGTTCGTGCACCGCCGACAGCAGTGCCTGCACGAAGTCCGGCGGCAGGTCGATGCTGCGCCGGCGCTTCGCGCGCAACACCGACAAGCGATCAAAGACGATGAGCTTGCCGACGTCATGCAGCAGCGCCAGCGTCATGGCCTCGTCGGGGTTGACGGACAACGCCGGTGCCAGGCACTGGGCAATGGGGCCGGTGCGGATCATGTGCGACCACACCTGGGCCGTCATCGCGTTGTAGTGACCTCCTGGCAGCGACAGCAGGCTGCTGGCGCAGCTGGCAGTGAGCACCCCGCGGGCATTGCCCAAGCCGATGCGGTCCAGCGCCGCCTCCATGCCCAGCACGGGTTCGCGCCCGCTGCTGAAGGCACTGCTGTTCGCCGTGCGCAGGATGGACTCCATCAGGCTCGGGTCGCGCGCCAGATGGCTGACCAGCCGTGACCGGGGCAGATTGGGGTCGTCACACATGGCCAGCGCTTCACGCGCCGAGGCCGGCAACTGGCGGATCAACTCGTCGGGACCGCTTTCCAGAAGTTCGACTAGCGCCCGGGCGTCGGGCACGCCGGGTGCGTATTCATCCACCAGCTGGCTGCGCATCTCGCGTTGCGCATTCCAGTGCGCCAGCGGATCCAGGGCTGGCGCCGCAGGCCGCGCCAGCGCGGTAGCCGCAGGGGCTGCTTGTCGTTCGGGAGTGGCCGACGGCACAGGCTGCTGCAACACGCGCTTCGCTTCGGGCGTGGATTCTTTAGAGTGCCGAGGCCAGCCCAACAGCCCCCGAAGCAAGCGCAGCAGCGACATCACACCGTCTCAGCAGGGCTGACCACATCCTGGCGCAGGCTTTCCATGATGGACAGCGCCTTTTTGTTCAGGAACTGGATCTGGTTGGGTTGAAGCACGGACTCGATGCGCTGGAAGTGGTAAGCGCTGACGCTGCCGCGCACCAGGTCGATGGGCTTGGCCTCGCCATGGCGCATCAGGTCGTAGTTAGCCACGTCGTTGTGGCGCTGCCACTGCAGGCGCAATTCCAGCCACAGCGAGGCCAGTGCGCCGTAAAGCTCATCGGCGTCCTCGGGGTCGCACATGGCGTTGCCCAGGGCGCGGATCTGGTTGGCCGTGGAGTGGGCCTCTTGCTGAACGATGGTGCGGTCTTGTTCGGAGATGTTCACAGCAGCCAGGAACGCGTTCGTGTCGGCGGACACGGCGTCGGCGCCGGCAATGCCGGACAACCGTTGCGGAAGTTCGTATTTCATGGATGGATTCCGATGTTGGGGTTTGAAGCGCATGCGCACTGGTGGGCCCGGTGGCCCCTGTGCCCGGCTGTCAGGCGGCGCGCGTGTTCACGAAGACCCAGTTCGAGCCGGACGGCGCGTGGCGCAACATGCGGATACGCACGTTCGTCGGATTCATCTTGTAGGTGAAGGTGTAGTTGAACTCGAAGTCCAGCTCATTGCGCGCCACGCCGTCCTTGAACTTGCCGTAGACCAGGCGGTTGTTGGTGCAGGGCGCCACCTGGGTGAAGAAGTTGCTGCCTTCGGCGTTTGAAGTGGGCACGCCGGCCAGCTCAGATTCCCATTTGTTGTACAGCTTGATGACGCCCTGGTCGTCCACCTGGACAACCCCGTAGGGCTGCGCATCGGCCGCGTTGCGGTCGACGGATGGAATCTGCGAGATGAAATGAGGTGTAACGAAGGACATGGTTGCTCCAAACTGTGGTGAGGGGCTTGAGATGGAACCGGACTGGGGAAGACGCAGGGGTCCTTCAGCCCGGTGTGAGGAACAACTGATGAACTTCAGTTGAGCGATTGCGACACGAGCGCGTCGATCATTTCGCGCGCGCGCCGCTTTGTGGTGCGGATGTCGGACTTGAGCCCTTCGCATTCCTGCGTCAGGTCGTTGCGTTCGACCAGCAGCGCGGCAACCTGTTCAGTGAGGCTTTGCGCCATGTAGGCCGCGTCGCGGTGGCCCAGACTCAGGCCTTCGCCTTCTGCATACAGGGCAACAAGCTGGGCCTCAAGCGATTCCACAGTGGCATGCAGCGCAGCCACACCGGTTTCGGGCAGACCGGAACTGGATTCGTTCAGTTCTCGCTCTTCATAAAGGGCGCTCAGTTGCTGGTTTAGTCCGTCGATGGTGGCCAGCAGGCTGTCAGCGTTTTCGTCACCGGATTCGCGCGACGCATAGAGGTCGGTCAGTTGTGCGGTCAGGTTTTCCACGCTTTCACGCAGGTCGGCGATGGTGCGTGCGCTCAAGCGCTGCTTGTCCTCATAGAGGGCTGCCAGCGACTCATCCGCAGAGAAGGTGACGCCGTTCTCACGTTCCCTGTCGGCGTAGATGCACACCAGCTGTTGTTCCAGACTGGCCAGTGATTCCCGCAGTGAATCGATCGAATCTGTGGCGGCGTTGTGGTGTGACAGGTTCATGGGTGCACTTGGTTCTGCGGTTTCGATGGTCCGTGTCGCGAGCGCTCTTGCTGCGCTGCCGCTGCCGCTGCTGGCAGGCGCCGTCAGCCGCCAAGGAGAGGAATTCCGGTGGCCCCGGTATGGGAACAACACTGATTTCGGCCGCTCACGATGGACCTTGAGGCACTACGTGTGACTTTCGATCACCATTTCATGGCCACAGGCCGTGCATCGGCGTTAGCCTTGATGGCGCCGTGCGGTTGAATTTCACAACACAGCCGCCTGTCGAACCACTTGCATGACGTCATCCCATTCAAACTGCAAATCAGATGCTTCGGGCCCCGCGAAGGGCGCCTGGCGCCCCTTGTTGAGGGCGCGTCTTGTCGGCCGTGCCGAGCCGCTATTCATCGACGCCAGCGGTTTGCGCAGTGCGGCTTCCATCTGGAGCGGTGCGCAGGTATGGGCCCAACTGCTGCGCGCGCACCCTGACAATACATGCGTGGTGGTGTGGCAGGCGGAGCGTCTGGCCCTGCTGCAGCTGCTGGTGGCAGCACTGTGGGACGGCCGCACATTGCAGGTGGAGGCCCCTTCACGGGCGCCTTTGCCTGGCGCCTGGTGCCTGGACGGCAGGCAGGTGGCGTACGACGGCCAGACCGTGTGCTGCCTGGGCGATGGCGGCTGGCCGGATTTGGCCGGCCCGGCGCGCATGTCCACTCTGGACATGCTGGCATTCGCGCCCGCGCACGGCGACATTGCCGTGCGTGGCCGGCAGGCTAGCCACGGCGACCTGTGGCTGGCACTGGGCGTGCCGCTGGGCAATCAGCGGTCCGCACAGCCTGCGGCTGTGTTGCCGGTGCCGGTGCCGGTGCCGGTGCCGGTGCCGGTGCCCAGATCCGAGGTTCTGGCGCAGTTCGACCTGGCTTCCCTGGCCACGCCGCACGATGTGCTGAACGACGCCTTGTTGCCGCTGCTGCGTTGCACTGAGGTGTGGGAACGCGCGGCGCTGCCGACGGCCTGATGCCGCGCCGGCAAGCGGGGGGTGCCCCATCCTGCGGCGCTGGCCTTCTTGGCCGAGTTCGAACGCAATCAGAGGCAGCTCGCCCTGAATGAAACTGCCATGGCTGCCGCGCTGGCAACCAGACTTGTCACAGCAAACCCGGTCGATATCGACTCTTCGCGAGGAGGAATTGAGTCTTCAAGATCGTTTTGACGGCGCTATTCAAGTGATGACGACACACCGCACGCCCGATCATGGCGAGCTCCAACCGCCCATGAGCCGATCTGTAAATGTCCCCACAACCGATTGCCAAGGCGCACAGCGTCGATCCAGTGGTCTTCGACGGAAGTCCGCTCAGCATCGAAGACATCACTGACCTCGCTCACTGCCGCCGCAGCGCGGTACTCAGCGACGACCCCAAGTTCCGTGCACGAATCCAGGCTGGCGCTGACTTCGTCTCCAGGCTGCTGGCCGAAGACGGCGTGATCTACGGCGTCACCACAGGCTATGGCGATTCGTGCACCGTGGCCGTACCTCGGCACTTGGTGGCCGAACTGCCGCACAAGCTGTACGCCTATCACGGCATCGGCGCGGGCCGCCACCTGGACCCCGTTGAGACGAGAGCGGTGCTGGCCACGCGACTCGCGTCACTCTGTCGTGGCATGTCGGGGGTTGGGTTCGCCTTGCTTGAACAGCTCTTGGAGCTGCTTCAGCACGACATCCTGCCCTTGATTCCGGCCGAAGGATCGGTCGGTGCCAGTGGCGACCTCACGCCGCTGTCCTATGTTGCAGCGGTGCTGTGCGGCGAGCGCGAAGTGGTGTTCGACGGCCGCCGGTTGCCGGCCGCGGAGGCGCTGGCGGCGGTCGGCTTGCAACCGCTTCGGCTCCGGCCGAAGGAGGGCCTGGCGCTGATGAACGGCACTGCGGTGATGACTGCCTTGGCCTGCCTGGCGTGGCAGCGTGCAGATCACCTCGGCCGGCTGGCCACACGGATTACCGCGCTCAACGTGGTCGCCAGCGCCGGCAACGCTCACCACTTCGACGAGACCCTCTTCGACGCCAAGCCCCACCCCGGACTGCAGCGAGTCGCAGCCCGACTTCGCACAGACCTGGCAAGCGAAAAGCCTTCCCGCAACGATTCACGGCTGCAAGACCGCTACTCGCTGCGCTGCGCTCCGCACGTCATCGGCGTGCTCGAGGATGCGCTGCCGTTCTTGCGCCAGCAGATCGAGAACGAACTCAACAGCGCCAACGACAATCCGCTGATCGACGCGGAGAACGGCCGCGTACTGCACGGCGGTCACTTCTACGGGGGACACATCGCGTTCGCGATGGACGCATTGAAGACGGCGATCGCGAACATCGCCGATCTGCTCGACCGTCAACTGGCACTGCTCGTCGATCCGCGCTTCAACCACGGGCTCCCCCCCAACCTGTCTGGCGCAGTCGGCGAGCGCGCAACGATCAACCACGGCCTGAAGGCGCTGCAGATCAGCGTCTCGGCGTGGACCGCCGAGGCGCTGAAAGGAACGATGCCGGCCTCGGTCTTTTCGCGATCGACCGAGTGCCACAACCAGGACAAGGTCAGCATGGGAACGATCGCGGCGCGCGACTGCTTGCGGGTGCTTGAACTGAGCGAGCAGGTCGGCGCGGCCATGCTGATCGCGGCTCGTCAGGCGCTGGATTTGCGCCAGCGCATGCAGCCATTGCACCTGACGGCGTCGTTATCGTCGATGTTCGATGCACTTTGCAACGCGGTCGGCTTCGTCGAAGAGGACAGAGCGCTAGATGGCGACCTGCAGCACCTACTGGGCGGAATGCGCGCAGGTTTTTGGTGCCCGTATCGGGACGAGTCACCTCCTGCTCAGTCGAATCGCTAACGGCAGGGAATCAACGCGAGCCGCAAACCGGCCCAAACGCCGAACCATGTGACGGGCAGCGCACTCCTTGCCTTCGTCGTCACCGAGCTCTTGTCGATGAGGCAGCCGTCTTCTGGGAAACGAATGCTTTCGTTGGGGAATCGTCCAGAGCCCTCCAGAGCCGCCGTTGCTGACTGGCAGCGCATTGCCGACCTGCGACGGCCGGCTCTCGGAACGGCTCGCCCCAAACCGGCCAGTCAGGATGTGGTTTTGAACGTCAGCAAAGTGGCGTCAGGCGCACCCGTCGCTGGCGCTTGCCCCGCCTTCTATGCCAGCTTGAAACCGCCACCGCCTGCACCAGCTGGTGCGCCTGCTGACGCAAGCTCTCCGCGGCGGCGGCACTCTCTTCCACGAGCGCAGCGTTCTGCTGCGTGGCGAGGTCCATCTGCGTCACCGCTTGACCGACCTGGGTCACGCCCTGGCTCTGTTCCTGGCTGGCGACGCTGATCTCGGCCATGATGTCGGTCACTCGGCGGATCGAATGGACGATGTCGTCCATGGTGGTGCCGGCGTGTTCGACGAGGCCGTTGCCCTGCTCGACCCGTTCGACGCTGGTGGCGATCAGGCTCTTGATCTCTTTGGCCGCCTCGGTCCTGCGCTGCGGTGCGATGCGCGCCGAAGACAGGGTTTGCTCGCAGCGTTGTGCGCGGCGGGTCGACGGTCTGCTTTCGGCCGATCTCGCCCCGGCGCCTGCAGCGGTAAGCCCGGTCCCCCCATCAAACCTGCGGATGACATTCCCAGCCCAGGCGCCACTCCTTCTGGAAAGCCCCCGATGAGCTTCAACGACCTCAAAATCTCGACCCGCTTGGCGCTCGGGTTCGCAACGCTGGCGGCGTTGTTCTTGCTAATGGGTGCCTTGTCCATGGCCAAGATCACCGCAGTGGACCGCCTGTTCGACAAGGTCATGCACGAGCAGTACCCCAAGGTCGCATCGATGGTGGTGATCAAGGACAACGTCAATGTCACTGCGCGCGCGATGCGCAACGCCGTTCTCCTCAGCGACCCGGCCGAGACAGAAAAGGAGGCTCAGCGCGTTTATGCAGCGCGCAAGGCCATCGGCGCAGAAGTCGACAGGCTGGCCACCCAGATCCGATCCGAGAACGGAAAAAAGGGGCTCTCGCATCTGCTGCAGGTGCGCACGAACTTCGTCCCGCTTCAAGACAAGGTGATCGAGCCGGCGCGCCTCAACAAGGATGAAGAGGCCAGCGCCTTTCTGCTCAGCGAAGTCAGGCCGGCGCAGACGGCCTACTTCGAAGCCATCGACGACTTGACCAAAGTCGAGGTTGCCCGGATGAACGCCGCTGTCGACGAGGCCGCAGCCGCGTCGTCGACCCTCAAGACGGCGACGCTGGCCGGTGGCGCTATCGCGCTTGTCTCGGCTCTGCTGTTGGCCCTCTGGACCATCCGCTCGATCACCCGCCCGATCAACCAGGCCGTTGCCATTTCTAACTCGGTGGCAGCCGGCGACTTGAGTGTGGATTTCGACGCCAGCGGCAAGACCGAGACCGCACAGTGACCGCCCTGAAGGCCATGCAGGCCAGCCTTTCCAGGGTCGTTTCCAATGTGCGCGGCAACGCCGACAGTGTTTCCACCTCAAGCGCCGAGATCGCCCAGGGCAACCAGGACTTGAGCCAACGCACGCAAGAGCAGGCCTCGGCACTTGAAGAGACAGCCGCTTCAATGGAAGAGCTCTCCGCCACCGTGAAGCAGAACGCCCAGAGCGCCGTGCAAGCGAGCCAGCTCGCACTCGGCGCCAGCACCGTGGCAGCCAAGGGCGGAGACGTGGTCGCCCGGGTAGTAGAGACCATGCGGAGCATCAACGACAGCTCCAGAAAGATCGCCGACATCATCGGGGTCATCGACGGCCTTGCTTTCCAGACCAACATCCTGGCGCTGAACGCCGCTGTTGAAGCGGCGCGCGCCGGCGAACAGGGACGTGGTTTTGCCGTCGTTGCCAGCGAGGTCCGCAGCCTGGCGCATCGCAGCGCCAAGGCCGCCAAGGAAATCAAGAGCCTCATCGCGGCCAGCGTCGAGCGCGTCAACCAAGGTAAGGCCTTGGTCGATGAGGCCGGCGCCACCATGTCCGAGGTGGTGGCGTCATCCGGCGCGTGACCGACATCATGGGCGAGATCAGCGCGGCGTCGACCGAGCAGAGCCAGGGTGTGGCGCAGGCCGGAGACGCCATCACGCAGATCGACCAGGTCACGCAGCAGAACGCGGCGCTGGTGGAGGAAAGTGCCGCCGCAGCCGAAAGCCTGAAGGGCCAGGCGCGGCAACTTGTGCGAGCGGTGGCGGTGTTCAAGCTCTCAAGTCAGAGTGCGCATGCGGCCTCCGCACAGGTTGCTGCCCCGAGCACGAATGGGTCCGTCGTAGACCGCCGCGGCCCGAATCGGGCCAGGAATGTCGTGCGCCCGGCTTTCAAGGCCAAGCCGGCCGCGCGACCCGCCGCCCCTGCAGAAGTGAATCACGTCGCGGCCGCATCCGCGAAGACCGGTACCGACAACTGGGAATCGTTTTGAACGTGCTTGTCCAGCCAGAACAGAACCCCAATTTCAAAGGAAACTGACATGAACATGGCCGTTGAAGACCGCCGAATCGACGCGCCTGCAATGGCGCCAGCTGCTTCGTCGCCCGCCCCCGGCGCGGCGCGGGCGGTGGCCGCGATGCCCAAGGAGTGGCTCAGCTTTCGCCTGGGCGCCGAGGAATACGGCATTGACATCCTGCGTGTGCAGGAGATCCGCAGCTACGAGCCGCCCACGCGGATTGCCAACGCGACGCACTTCATCAAGGGCGTCGTCAACCTGCGCGGCGTGATCGTGCCCATCGTTGACCTGCGCCTGAAACTTGGCTGCGAGACGGCCGAGTACACCGACTTCACGGTTGTCATCGTGCTGAACTTGCGCGGACGGGTGATAGGGGTTGTGGTCGATTCAGTGTCGGACGTCATGGCGCTGGGCGCGGAAAACATCAAGCCTTCACACGATATGAGCGCGTCCATAGATGCTGGGCACATCATCGGCATGGGCTGCATCAAGAACGGCGATGTCGACCGGATGCTGATATTGACCGACATCGACGCGCTGATGAGCAGCGCCGAGATGGGGTTGACACACGATGACGGCAACGGCAGTGTTTGACTTGCTCAGCGCGCTGAACTCGAATGCCTAATGCTCGGTCCGGCACCGGCCAAGCCCAGCCGCTGACCCCAGCCGCCCGCTGGTTGCGGCGGGCTCAAGTCCCTGGCCGCAACGCCGAAAATCCGTACAGTGCCATTGCACCCTGCCCCTTGAAGGACTAGAAGATGAATGAATTGCTCTCCCCGGCGTTCGGCCAGAGCGATCTGCCAGTCCGGCTGCAGAAGATGGATGCCAGCGAGCTGAACACGCTGGAGTTCGGCGTCATCGGGTTCGACGCCGACACCCATGTCAGCCGATACAACAACCACGAATCGAAGATGACTGCGTTGTCGCCACAGCGCGTGCTGGGCAAGCCGCTGTTCACGGACGTGGCGATCTGCATGAACAACTTTCTGGTGGCCCAGCGCTTCGAAGACGCAGCCGCAGAAGGCAGTGCGCTGGATGCGACCATCGACTACGTCCTGACGCTGCGCATGCGGCCGGCCAAGGTCAAGCTGCGTTTGCTGGCCGAGCCGGGTGCGACCGTGCGTTATGTACTCGTGCTGCGGCCCTCCTGATGGACCCTGTGGAAGCGGATGTCGGTGAAGAACTGGAAGCGTTGATCCAGTTCATGTACCTGGCGCCCGTGGGGCTGGCGCAGACCGACCTGGACGGCGAGATCTCGATGGCCAACCCGCTGTCGGCGCAGTTGTTGATGCCGCTGTCGCGCAATGGCGAGCTGACCAACCTGTACACCGCGCTGGAAGGCGTCGCGCCTGATCTGCGCCATCTGGTGGCCGCTTTCAAGCCCGAAAGCGGCATGGTCTGCCAGGCGATGCAGTTGCAGATCAGTGCCGGCGTGCGCGGCAAATCCGACCCGAAGATGATGTCGCTGACGCTGATCAAGCTGGACGCCACCCAATTGATGGCGGTGCTAACCGACGTGACGCAGCAGGTCAAGCGCGAAAGACTGCTGCGCCAGAACGAAGCCTGGTTCCATGCCGTCTTCACTGGCATCACCGACTACGCGCTTGTCAGACTGGACCGTTTGGGGCGTGTCGACGCCTGGAACGAGAGCATTGGCCGGGTGACCGGGTTCGACGCCGCCGCCGTGGTCGGCCAGCCCTATTCGGTGTTCTATCCCGACGAAGCCACCACGCCCGACCGCCTGCTGGACCGCCTGCACGAAGCCACCGAGAACGGCTGGAGCCTGGACGAAGGCTGGCGTTCCCGGGCCGACGGCACCCGCTACCGGGGCAGTGCGCTGATCTCGCCGCTGCAAGAGCGCCCCGGCACGCCCCTGCCTGGACCGAGCCCCGCGGGCGATGACGATGAGATCAGCTACTGCCTGGTCATCCGCGACATCACCGACAAGCGCGAGGCCAGCGAACGGATGCGCCTGACCCACGCCAGCGACCACCTGACCGGCATCGCCAACCGTCGCACCTTCTTCGAGGCTGCCGAGATCGAGTTGACGCGCTGGCGCCGCCAGCCGCGCCCACTGTCCTTGGTGCTGCTGGACGCCGACCATTTCAAGGCCGTCAACGACCAGCACGGCCACGCAGCCGGTGACGCGGTCTTGCGCGACTTGGCCGCCACCCTGACCGCCAGCTTCCGCGATGTCGATGTGGTGGCCCGTGTCGGCGGCGAAGAGTTCGCCGTGCTGCTGCCGTCGACAGCCGCGGCCGCAGCGCTGGCCGTGGCCGACCGGGCCTTGGCAGCGATCTCGGCGCGCCACGTCGAATTCGACGGCGCGCGCATCGCGTACAGCGTCAGCGGCGGCGTTGCGGCGATGGACGAAGGTGTGACGGGGCTGGACGCACTGATGAAACGCGCCGACGAGGCCTTGTGCGTGGCCAAGAAAGCGGGCCGCAACCGCATCGCAATATGGGAACCGAGATGAGCGCAGCAACGATGTCGGCAGCGATGCCGGCGCCACCCGCCGACGATGAGCTGCAAGGCATGGACGCCGAAGAGGCGTTGATGCAGTTTCTTTACCACGCGCCGGTCGGACTGCAGCAGTTTGCAGCCAATGGCACGGTCGAGATGATGAACCCGATGGCCGCGCAGTTGCTGATGCCGCTGTTACCCGCGGGCGGACTCGACAACCTCTACAAGGTGCTGCACCGCGCCGCGCCGCAGTTGCGCCAGCTGGTCAGCGACTTCAAGGCCCGCAGCGGCACGGTCTGCGATGCGTTGCGCATGGCGCTGCCCGACGAACGGTCGGGCCGTGGCGAGCCGAGCGTGCTGGCCTTGAGCCTGATGAAGCTCGACGCCGGACGGCTGATGGCCATGGTCAGCGACGCCACGCAGGCGGTGCAGCCCGAACAGCAAGACTTGAAGCGCAGCCTCAACGCAGCGTCACGCGTCGACCGCCTGACCCAAATGCCGAACCGCGAGGTGGCCCGTGAACTGATCGCGCAAACCCAGGCCTGCGCCGCCAGCGACCCCGAACGGGCCTTCGCAGTGCTGTTCATCAACTGCGACCTGTCGGCGCCGATCCAATATTGACCCACCCTGCCGATCCAATACTGACCCGGGGATGGACGCTGACCGCGGGACGGCCAACTGTGAATAAGTGTAGGTCTATGCCTGGTTTGTCGAGCTCCTCGATGTAGCGCTGTTCGCGCGGGCGAAGACGTGAAGGCCGTAGGCCGTAGCGGATTCTCCCGCGCGGTCGCCGCTCAGATGTCGGCCGCTGGCGGCGGTTGTTTGTCGGTCCGACGGGCCTGCTCACGCGCCTTGATGCGCTTCTTGGCCACCGCGCTGCTGTGCAGGAACCGGTGGCTTTCGTTGCCCGTCTCGACGATGTGGCAGTGGTGCGTCAGCCGGTCCAGCAGCGCCGTCGTCATCTTGGCGTCGCCGAATACGCTGGACCATTCGGCGAAGTCCAGGTTGGTTGTGATCATGACGCTGGTGTGCTCGTACAACTTGCTCAGCAGGTGGAACAGCAGCGCCCCGCCGGCCTGGCTGAACGGCAGGTAGCCGAGCTCGTCGAGGATGACCAAGTCCATGCGCAGCAAGCTCGCCGCGATGCGCCCGGCCTTGCCTTGTGCCTTTTCCTGCTCCAGCGCATTGACCAGATCCACCGTCGAGTAGAAGCGCACGCGCCGGCCATGCCGCGTGATACCCGCCACCCCGATGGCCGTGGCCAGATGCGTCTTGCCCGTACCCGGCCCGCCCACCAGCACCGCGTTGTGCGCGGCGTCGGTGAACGCCGTCTCGGCCAGGCTGTGGATCAGCTTGCGATCCACCTTTGATGCCTCGAAGTCGAAGCCCGCCAGGTCGCGGTGCACCGGGAACTTGGCCGTGTGCATCTGGTGGCTTACCGAGCGCATGGCGCGGTCGGTGGTCTCGGCCTGCAGCAGGTGTTCGAGCAGCCAGCGCGAACTGTCCAGCGCCGCTCCACCGCCACCTCCCCCGCCTTGCTCGATCAGGTCGGACCATGCGCTGGCCATGCCGTGCATGCGCAGCTGTTTGAGCTCCACCGCCAGTTCACGCATGGTCGGCCTCCTCGGTGGCGGCGGTGCCGGGGCGCAGGCTGTCGTAGCGCTCTGTGTTGGCCAGCGGTGGCGTGCTCACCTGCAGCGCCGTGGCCGCACTCTCGGGCGCCGGCACGGCGGTCAGACGGCCCAGCACGTTCAGTCGCTCAAGCGCTCGTGGCCGGCAGCGATCTCATCACCCGCCACGACGACGATCTTGCCGGGGTACAGCCGCGTGCTGACCATCTGCCCGGCGAGTTCGCACGGCACCGAGTAGCGGTTGCGCGCCACCACCACCAGGCAGGTGCTGCTCACGCGCGCCGGGTTCTCCACGTAGCCGTCGAAGGGCTCGAACATCGGCATCAGGTGCGGCCGCTCGTTCTCAAGCATCTCGGCCACGCTGAAACTGGTCGTGCTCGGGATGGCGGACCTCCTCCCACAGGGCCCGGCAGCGGGCTCCCAGCCAGGCGTTGAGTTCCACGAAGGAGCCGAAGCGCTGCTGGGCGGCATCGATCCAGATGCGCCGCCTGCTGTCCTGCACGTTCTTCTCGACAACACCCTTCTCCCAGCCGCTGGCGACGTTGCATGGGCCACGTAGGGGCCTCTTCGTGGCCCTGTGTCGGCGTCGATCAGGTAGTGCGCGCACATCACGGCGAAGCGCTTGTTGACCGTGCGGCCCTTGCCCTTCCTGACCTTGTCCACGGCCGTCTTCATGTTGTCGTAGATGCCACGCCGGGCGATGCCGCCCAGGGCCGTGAACGAGCGCATGTGCGCGTCGAACAGCATCTCGTGGCCCTGGCTCGGGTAGGCCACCAGCCAGGGTGGCCCTGGCTCGGGTAGGCCACCAGCCAGAAGGCCCGGCTGGCGCACAGCTTCAGGTGCGAGACCTGCATGCGGTAGTAGATGCCGCCCACCACCAGGCCCTCTTCGCTCCAGTCGAACTGGAACGCCTCGCCGAGCTCGAAGGCCAGCGGCACGAAGGCCTTGGTGGAGATGGACTGCCCTTCACCCTGGCGCCAAGCACGCACGAAGTCGGTGACGCGGCTGTAGCCGCCGCCATATCCATCGGCCTTGATCTGGGTGTGCAGCGCCCGGGCCGTTCGCCGTTCGTGCCGAGGCCGGTGCGCGTCGACCTTCAGCGCCTGCTTGATCGATTCGTGGAACGGCGTGAGCTTGCCCGGCGCCTCGCTGCGCCGGTACCGAGGCTCCTCCAGCACCGGCGCCTTGAGCCACTTGCGTACCGTGTTGCGCGACATGCTCGTCAGCCGCACGATCTCCCGAACAGACTTCTTCTCGCGGAAAAACATCCGCCTGACCTTGCCAATCATTGCCATGGTGATCACTCGTTCTCCCCTGCTCAAGAAAGAGGCAGGGTAGGTTGAACACCCGGGTCAAATTTGGATCGGCACTATGGCTGTAAGTGGGTCAATTTTCGGTCGGCGTCAACACTCGTGCTGACTGGCGGCTGCGCAATGGCACCTTGCGCGCGAAGCACAACGAGCAGGTGCCCGAGCGCCGCGCTGTGATCGGCCCGGTCGTGTTGCGTGTGTCCAGTGCACGCGCAGCTCGGCAGGTGGTCGTCAAGGAAGATGGCGACCGAGACTTCGTCGATCCTGGCCAGCGGCAGCCGCCGGGTGCAGACCCAGCGCGCGAAGTGCGTCACCTCAGCGAGGTAGCTGGAAACGGTGTGTGCGGCGTACCTGCGCTCGGTCAGGTGACGCTTGAACGCGGCAACGTGAGGCCCGATGGGACTGGCGAGGAGCCAATCGACCTCGATGACGCGCAAGTGCTGAGCGGTATCCATGGTGATCTCCAGAAGTGGGATCACCAGTGCGCTCCGATGCCCAAACTATGTCCAGTTCGGCAAATGACCGTCCCGCCGAATACCGCGCCGATGCTGCCTCCGCGCGATCAGCGCCGAGTCACCTGTGCATAGTCGAGCCATGTGCATAGGGGTCGCTATGCAGAGCTCTCCATAGCGACCCATTGCAGCCAGTGGTCGCTGCGAGCTGCTGGTTGCAAAGCAGACCTTCATTCACCCTTGCGGGCGCTGCCCTCGGCCCGCACCTGCGGGTCAGCGATGACATTGAAGCGTAAGCCGGCATTGACGTCGCCTGCGCCAGCGCGTCGACCACCCCAGTGACATCCTGCGTGCGTCGTATGCCATCAACCCTGCACTTGGGGCCCTTGGGTCTACCGTGCCGCCGGCGTTGGTCCCAGGGCCCGCCCATCGCGGCAAACTGTTGATGGGCTTCGCAATGCGACGTGAGTGCGCCGCCAGCCGTCCCCGTAGAGTGAGCGAGCGCCGTCCAACCATTGGGCGGACCGGTAACTCGCTCGCGGAGCGGATGCGCCGATGCAGCATCGCCGGTCCAAGTTGCCGCACCGACGGCGCATTGCCGCATCAAAAATGCTACTCGCGCTGACCCGTTGCCTCACGTAATTTGCTACCCGTCGGATGGTCCGGCGGGGGCAGAACAACGTGACGAGGCAAATCAGCATGACAACACGCAAGGAGTTGGTCGAAGCACTGCGGGTGCGGTATGGCGGTGCGGCGTTCGGTGAACGGGTCAAGATCCTCGACGAGTTCGTGGCCCTGACCGACTATCACCGCAAGCATGCGATCCGAGTGCTACGCGACGAGGTTACAAAGACGAGTGCTGCGCGAGCGCGGAATCGTCTCTACGACGAGGCGGTGCGCCAGACGCTAACGGTGCTGTGGGAGGCGGCAGATCGGGTCTGTGGCAAACGGCTGAAGGCGCTGATTCCACTGCTGGTCGATGCAATGGAACGTCACGGCCATCTCGACATGGACCCGATCATCAGGACCAAGGTGCTGCAGGTCAGCGCGGCGACCATCGACCGCATGCTCGCCGCCGCGCGCTTGCACATCGACGGGCAGCGCAAGCGCCGCAAGGGAGTGGGCTCGGCCATCCGACGCAGCATCCCGGTGCGCACGTTCTCCGACTGGCGCGACCCGCCCCCCGGCTTCTTCGAGATCGACATGGTCGAGCACTGTGGCGGTCCGAAGACCGATGGCGACTACGTTCATACGCTGACCATGACGGACATCGCCACGGGATGGACCGAGTGCGTTGCCATGAGAATGCGGGAGCAAATGCTGATCGTCGGAGCGTTCGAGCAGGTGGCGGGCGTGCTGCCGTTCGCCATGCTCGGCGTGGACTCCGATAACGACAGCGCCTTCATGAGCGAGAGCGTGTTCGATTACTGCAAAGGCCACGGCCTCGTGCAGACCCGCTCACGAGCCTACAAGAAGAATGACCAGGCCTGGGTAGAGCAGAAGAACGGCTCCATCGTGCGCAGGCTGGTCGGGTACGGCCGTCTGAGCGGGGTCGGAGCGACGAAGGCCCTGGCAACGCTGTACGCCTCATCTCGCCTGTACGTGAACTTCTTCCAGCCATCGTTCAAGCTGAAGTCCAAGAGGCGCGACGGCGCCAGGGTGCACAAGATCTATTTCACACCGGCAACGCCTTGCGATCGGCTTCTGGCTCATCCCAGCATAACGACGGCGATCAAGACGCAACTGAAGGCGCAGTTCGAAAGCCTCGACCCGGTGCGGTTACTACAAGACATTCGGGGGGCGCAGCAGACGCTGAGCGAGATCGCAGCGTATGGCGCGCCAAGCGGTGCTGAGCCAGCAAGATCGCCGGACGTCGGCACCTTCCTCGAGAGCCTGTCCACGGCGTGGAAGGATGGAGAGGCCCGACCCACGCATCGCAAACAGCCCGGCGCCAAGCACTGGTGGCGGACAAAGGTTGATCCGTTCGCCGACGCGTGGCCGCTTGTCGACGGCTGGCTGATCGCCGAGCCGTCCGCTTCGGCCAAGGAGTTGATGAAGCGATTGGCAACGATGTTCCCAGAAGCCTATGCCGGCAAAGCGCAGTTGCGGACGTTGCAACGCCGGGTCAAAGGCTGGCGCGCCGAGCGGGCGAAAGAAATGATCCTGGGCAGACTGCGCAAGCCGACTGTCATGCCGGCCGAAGTGTGAAACAGCCGCGGGAAAACTTCGCGCCCGGCAGGCTGGCTATGGACATGTGGACGATGCGCCTGCGGCGCACCGGCTGCGACCGTGGACAACGCGCCGCTGCGCGGCCTGCGTTGCCCACCGCCGCAGCCTTCGACCACATGCCCACAGCCTTCGACCATTGAATTAAAGAGGTAAAAAAGAGCCGAAACGACAACCGGCCGACGGGTAACGTTCCTCCGTGAGGCAACACGACCGGACACTCAGGCCGTCGCAGATGTATGTGCTGAACTGGATCAGGTTGTTCGGACAGAACGCACAGCCGTGAGCGCACAAACTCGCCGGGTAATTGCTCTTCTGCAGCCGTTCAGCGGTTCTTGAAGCAGCCCCGCTGCGATTCCACATCGAATCTATCGTAGCGACCGCCCGCCAGCGCGGCCACGAAGCTGGCGACGCTTGCGCTGCGCAGCGGCAGGAAGCCCACGCCGGCTCGGGCGCACAGCTGCTTGATATTGGTCGCCGAGTCATGGTCGATGCAATCCACAGGGAACACCACCAACTTGGCCCGTGGGATGGCCTCGGCCCGCAGACCCTTGCGGTCTTCGATGCCGCCATCAAGTCCAAGTCCAATTCACTACACATACGGCACCGGGGCACCAAAGCGGCCGTGAGCTTCAACCAGTCCTGGCCGGCGGCGCGGCACTGAATCAGCTCGTAAGCGAGGACCGAGCAGATGATTTGGCATCGCAGCTACTTCAATTGTTTGAGGTCGTCAGCGGTTTGTCGTACCGCACGTCTTCGATCACCGGGGGTCGGTCAGCCGCCCGGGCTACACCGCGCCGAGCCACGTCCGACCATTGACGAGCAATGGCGGTCAGTCAGCTCCAGCTTCCGTACGCGACGCTCGGCTAGACACGGAGAATGGCGGCCACTGGTCCCCCTCCGGGCGGGCCCTGGTGCTCGGCGCCCCCGGAGACGAACAGCGCCGTGTGCCCGACCACCGAAGCCAGCACGCCGCCGACCACCGCTCTCGCGTGGCGTGTGGCATTGATGTCCGAATCATTGAGCATGGTGTGGCGACGACCGCGCACTTCCCCGCTCGGACTGGCCTCGGCCTTGGCGAGCAGGTTCACGAGTTGGCG
>Ga0209724_1001011_pt1 | contig 26533 bp, 23 predicted proteins | sample grotaG_FD_184143 | JGI IMG/M metagenome (GOLD analysis project Ga0209724, IMG submission 184143) | Glacier valley bacterial and archeal communities from Borup Fiord, Nunavut, Canada, to study Microbial Dark Matter (Phase II) -... | ecosystem: Environmental > Aquatic > Freshwater > Ice > Glacier ...
TCGACGGCGAAACGACGATGCCCTTGTCGGCAAGCAGCTTCAGGACCTGGTCTGCTGCGTCGAAGGGCGCGGAGAGGGCGAAGCCGCTCGCGAAGGTCAGCCCCAGTCCGATCAGCCAGGCACGGCTGCGGCGGACAAAGGCGGTGGGGAGGCTCGGCATCGGCGCGCAGCATAGGCGAGACAATGCGGGCGAGTCAATGCGCGGGCCGTGCGAAGGTGGCGCAGCAGTAATTCACGGAGTAACACGATGTTCAAGGCGTTGATGCTGGACAAGGACGACACGGGCTTTCGCGCTTCGGTGCGCACGGTCGATGAAGCCGGCCTGCCCGAAGGCGATGTGCTGGCCCGCATCGAGTACTCCACGCTCAATTACAAAGACGGCCTCGCCATCACGAACAAGAGCCCGGTGGTGCGCAACTGGCCGATGGTCGCGGGCATCGACGGTGCGGGCACGGTCACCCAGTCGAGTCACCCGGAGTGGAAGCCAGGCGACCGTTTCGTGCACAACGGCTGGGGTCTGGGCGAGACGCGCTGGGGCTGCCTCGCGGAGCGCGCGCGGTTGAAGGGCGACTGGCTGGTGCGCCTGCCGGCAGCATTCACGACGCGACAGGCGATGGCCATCGGCACGGCCGGCTACACCGCGATGCTGTGCGTGCTCGCGCTCGAGCGCCATGGCGTCGCAGCCGGCGACGGCGCCGTGCTGGTGACGGGTGCGACGGGTGGCGTCGGCAGCGTCGCGGTGGCGCTGCTCGCAAAGCTCGGCCACCGCGTCGTCGCGGCCACCGGCAAGGCGAGCGAAGGCGACTATCTGCGCGAGTTGGGAGCGAGCGAGGTGATCGACCGCGCTGAGCTCGCCGCACCGGGCAAGCCGTTGCAGAAGGAACGCTGGTCGGCGGTGGTCGACGCGGTGGGCAGCCACACGCTCGTCAACGCGCTTGCGCAAACACGCTACGGCGGCGTTGTGGCGGCCTGCGGGTTGGCGCAGGGGCACGACCTGCCGGGTACCGTGATGCCCTTCATCCTGCGCGCCGTCACGCTCGCCGGCATCGACAGCGTGATGGCGCCGCTGCCGTTGCGCGAGCAGGCGTGGGCCCGACTGGCGCGCGACCTCGATCCGGCGCGGCTCGAGCTCATCGTGGAAGAGGTTCCTCTCGAAGGCGCGATCGCGAAAGCGGACGCCTTGATGAGCGGCCAGGTGCGCGGCCGCGTCGTCGTGCGGATCTGAGCCTGCGCCGGGTCGAATTCGAAGATCAGCGAATCAGTTGCGACAGGCGCCTGAACTTCGGATGCTGGCTCGTGCCGAGCCACTCGAAGATCACCATCTCGGTGGTCACGACGTCGGCGCCATGCGCCCGCGCGCGCTCGGTGGCGAGGCTGCGGTTGTGGGGGTGGCGCGAGCCCACCGCGTCGGCCACCCACTTCACCGCATGCCCCGCCTCGAGCAGGCCGAGCACGGTCTGCAGCACGCACACATGCGCTTCACATCCGGCCACGACGAACGTGTTGCGGCCTGCGGGCAAGCGCTGGAGAAAGCCTTCTTCGGCGGTGGCGGCGAAGTGAAACTTGGCCAGCACCGTATCGCACAGCGCGCCGACTTCGGGCACGAGCGCGCCGAGCCCGTCGGGGTTCTGCTCGGTGCCGATGACGTGGACGCCGAGCTCGCGTGCCGCGGTGGCGAGCTGAACGCAGCGGCGCACCACCGCCTCGCCTTCGTGGATGGCCGGCATGAGCCGCGCCTGCGGGTCGACGATGAGCAGCGTGCAGTCGTCGGGCAGGCAGGTGGCTTTCATGCGTTTCTCCTCGCGTTCGCTCTGCCGATTCTCCGCCAGCACAATCGGTTCGCCCGCCTGACGAACCCGCCGATGCGCGAACGCCCGACATGACCGATGCCTACGCACGCTTTCACCATCGCTCTCTCGGCGAGCGCGATGCGTTCTGGGCCGAGCAGGCGCGCCTCATCGACTGGGAGCATCCCTTCGAGACCGTGTGCGACGACAGCCGGCCGCCGTTCGTGCGCTGGTTCGCCGGCGGCCGCACCAACCTGTGCCACAACGCCGTCGACCGCCATCTCGCCGCGCGTGCCGCACAGCCGGCGCTGATCCACGTCTCCACCGAGACCGGCAGCGAACGGATCTACAGCTACGGCGAGCTCCATGCCGAGGTGCAACGCATGGCGGCGATGCTGCTCGGCCTCGGCGTGAAGCAGGGCGACCGCGTGCTCGTCTACATGCCGATGATTCCGGAGGCGGCCTTCGCCATGCTGGCCTGTGCCCGCATCGGCGCCATCCACTCGGTGGTGTTCGGCGGCTTCGCGAGCCTGAGCCTCGCCAACCGGATCGACGATGCCGAGCCGGTGGTGATCGTGAGCGCCGATGCCGGCAGCCGCTCCGGCAAGGTCATTGCGTACAAGCCGCTGCTCGACGAAGCCATTCGGCTGGCCATGCACAAGCCGAAGAAGGTGCTGCTCATCGACAGAAGCCTCGCTCCGATGTCGCCCGAGCCCGGCCGCGACGAGAGCTACGCCGCGCTGCGCGAGCAGCACCTGAACGCCGAGGTGCCCTGCACCTGGCTCGATGCCACGCACCCGAGCTATACGCTCTACACCAGCGGCACCACCGGCCAGCCCAAGGGCGTGCAGCGGGACACGGGCGGCTATGCCGTCGCGCTCGCCGCGAGCATGAAGCACATCTTCCAGGGACAGGCCGGCGAGACCTACTTTTCCACCAGCGACATCGGCTGGGTCGTCGGCCACAGCTACATCGTCTACGGCCCGCTCATCGCCGGCATGGCGACGATCATGTACGAGGGCCTGCCGATCCGGCCCGACGCCGGCATCTGGTGGAGCCTGGTCGAGAAGTACAAGGTCACTGTGATGTTCACCGCGCCTACCGCGATCCGCGTGTTGAAGAAGCAGGACCCGAGGCATCTCGCGGCGCACGATCTCTCGTCGCTGCGCGCGCTGTTCCTCGCCGGCGAGCCGCTCGACGCGCCCACCGCCACGTGGATCGCCGAGGCTCTGGGCAAGCCCGTCATCGACAACTACTGGCAAACCGAGAGCGGCTGGCCGATCCTCACGCTGGCACGCGGCATAGAGCCGATGGCCACCAAGTTCGGCAGTCCCGGCGTGCCGATGTACGGGTTCGACGTGCGCCTGGTCGACGAAGCCACCGGCCAAGACATCACCGAGCCGAACACCAAGGGCGTGGTCGTGATCGAAGGCCCGACGCCGCCCGGCTTCATGCAGACCGTGTGGCGCGACGACGAACGTTTCGTGAGCACCTACTGGAAAAGCATCGAGGGCCGCACCGTCTACAACACCTTCGACTGGGGCTTGAAAGACGCCGATGGCTACTGGTTCATCCTGGGCAGAACCGACGACGTGATCAACGTGGCGGGCCATCGGCTCGGTACGCGGGAGGTCGAAGAGAGCATCTCGAGCCATGCCAACGTGGCCGAGGTCGCGGTCGTCGGCGTGGCCGACGCGATGAAGGGACAGGTCGCCATCGCATTCGTGATCGCGCGTGATGCCAGCGCCCTGGGCGAGATGGCGGCGCGGCTGCGTCTCGAAGGCGAGATCATGAAGACGGTCGATCAGCGTCTCGGCGCCATCGGGCGGCCGGCACGCGTGCACTTCGTTTCGATGCTGCCGAAGACTCGTTCCGGCAAGCTGCTGCGGCGCGCCTTGCAGGCGCTCGCCGAAGGGCGCGACCCCGGCGATCTGACGACGATCGAAGACGCTGCCTCGCTGCAGCAGGCACGCGATGCGCTTGCGCTCGCCGTGCCGGGCCGGAGCCCGGCTTGAGCGAGACCTCACCTTTTGGAGATTCGATGCGAGCGAGTTGGATCGCCGGCGCTGCCGGCACCTTGGCCACGGCTTCGGCCATCGCGGCAGCGCCGGCCACGCTGTCCGGGCCGGCCTTCCCGCGGTATGCAAGTGCCGCCGAAGTGGTGGCGGCTTGCGACGCGGGCCTGGCCGGCGCGAACGAGCGTGTGCGTGCGCTGGAGCAGAGGCCGCCGGGGCCGGGCTGGCTGGGCGCCTTCGACGACATCACTGCCTACGTGAACGACGCCAGCGGGCCGGTGTCGCTGGTGATGAACGTTCATCCCGACAAGTCGGTCCGCGACGCTGCACAGGCCTGCCTGCTGCGGTGGAGCGAGTTCGATTCCACGCTCGGCCAGAACGAGACGCTCTACCGCGCCGCACTGAAGGTCGAGCCGCGCGACGCCATCGATCGTGCCTATGCGAGCGACGTGATCGATGAATTCGAAGACTACGGTGTCGGTCTGGCCCCCGAGGCGCGACAGCGTGCCAAGGTCTTGAGCGACCGCATTGCTGCGCTCGGCCAGCAGTTCGGGAGCCGCATTCGCGATGCCGACGTCGTGCTCGCTTTCGCACCTTCCGAGCTCGCCGGCGTGCCGGAAGCGGTGTGGCAGGGCAAGCCGCGCGATGCCGAAGGTCGGGTGCTGCTGGGTCTCGAGTCTCCCGTGTACCTGCCCGTGCTGGAGTACGCGCGGTCGGCGGGCGTGCGCGAGCGCATCTGGCGTGCCAAGCAGAACGAGGCCGGCGCCGAGAACCTCGAACTTCTGAAGGAGCTAGGCCAGCTGCGCCGCGAGTACGCGCGCCTGTTCGGCGCCGCCAGCTTCGCCGAGTTCCAGTTGCACCGACGCATGGCCGGCAGCACTGCCGCGACCGACCGCTTCCTCGGCGACGTGAAGGCCGCCGTGGTCGATCGCGAACTGCGCGATCTCGAAGAGCTGCGTCAGGCCAAGGCCCGACATCTGGGCGCACCGCTGGCCGAGACGCGACTCGATCGTTGGGATGTGGCGTTCTACGCCGAGCGCGGGCGGCTCGAACGCTATGCCGTCGACCAGGAAGCGTTTCGCACCTACTTCCCACCGGAAGAGAGCATGCAGTTCGTGTTGCGCATCGCAGAGAAGCTGTTCGGCGTGCGCCACACGCAAGTGCCCGCGGCCTTGTGGCACGCGGACGCGAAAGCGTATGCCGTGACCGATGTGGTGAGCGGCAAGCCAGTGGCCACGCTGTACGTCGATCTCTACCCGCGCGAAGGAAAATACAAGCACGCCGCGGTCTGGTCATTCCGGCGCGGATCAACGCGCAACCAGCGGCTCCCGCAGAGTGCGCTCGTCGTCAACCTCGATCGAAAAGGCCTGACGCTGGCCGAGCTCGAGACGCTGTTGCATGAGGTCGGCCATGCGCTGCACAACAACCTTTCGGCCACGCGCTACGTTTCACAGGCCGGCACGTCGGTCCAGCGCGATTTCGTCGAAGCGCCTTCGCAGATGCTCGAAGACTGGGTCTTCGACAAGCGCGTGCTCAAGCTCTTCGCCGAGGTCTGCCCGACGTGCACGCCGGTGCCCGACGCGATGATCGAGCAGGCGCTCGCCGCGCGCGCCTACGGCCAGGGCCTGCGCACCGCGCGCCAGCATCTCTACGCCGCCTACGACCTGGCGTTCTACGCCGCCGATGCGCCCGACCCGATGGCGCTCTGGCAGCAGATGGAAGGCGCGACGCCGCTCGGCTACGTTGCCGGCACCATGTTCCCGGCGAACTTCGGCCACATCGCCAGCGGCTACGCAGCCGGCTACTACGGGTATCTCTGGAGCAGCGTGATCGCCCTGGATCTGCGCACGGCGTTCAACAAAGACCGGCTCGATCCCGCCGTCGGCGCCCGTTACCGTGCCACCGTGCTCGCCAATGGCCGCCAGTTCCCGCCGTCCCGACTGCTGCGCGATTTTCTGGGCCGCGAGACCGATTCGAGAGCGTTCTTCGAAGACCTCGCCCGGTGACTTGGCGCGCCGCCCGATCACCGCGGCGCAGGTAGCATCGCCGGCTCGTCGCGCAGGCCATGCGCGGCCCGATTGAGATGGCTTTCATGAACAGTGGTTTATTGCCCATGCACCGCGACCCCGTGCCGCACTCTGCGCGCACGTTCGCATTGCTCTTCGGATTCGTGTTCGCACTCTGTCTCGCACTGACTGCCCAGGTGGCCACGGCCCAGCCCAAGCCTCGCATCGAGAAGGCGGCCGACCTGCCGCGCTTCAGCTACGCGGTCGAAGGCAATGTCGAGGAATTGACACGCTCGCCCGAGCGCTTCGCGCCGTTCGCGGCCGCGGTGCGCAAAGACACCGAGGCGGTGCTCGCGGGCTATGACATCGCCGACAAGGCCACCCGGCGTAGCCTCGTCGGCACGCTGGCGCGGCTCGATTTTCTGGAGGGTCGGTACGACAGCGTGCTGGCGCGTGTCGCCCAGATCCGAGCGTTGCAGGACAAGCCGGCCGACAAGCTGGTCTCGGGCTCCCTGATGCGCGCATCGGCGCTCTCGGCCAAGGCCAACGGCGCAACCGGCGAGGCCTATGCGCGCGGCGTGGCCGACGCGCTGCAGCGCGAGCTCGGCGCCGCGCCGTATCCGCTGATCGAGAACGACGTGAAGAGCGGCAAGGCCGGCGCCGAACTCATCGGCGAGACGCTGATCCTCGGCCAGGCGCGCGAGGTGATGCAGCCGATCGTCGATCGCAGCGGCGCGATCAGCTCCGACTTCGCGCCGGCGATCGTGAACGCGCGCTACGCCCTGGTCGCCGTGCTGCCGCTGAAACAGACGCTGGTGGCTTTCTACGGTGGCTTCGTCGGCTCGCACACGGTCGCCAAGACCGACATCTGGGCCGATCGCGACGTGGCGTTGAAGCCGGCGCAGATCAAGGCGCCGGTGGTCGTCGCGGTGTGGGACAGCGGCGTCGACACGCGGCTGTTCGGCAGCCAAATCGTGCGCGGCGCAAGCGGCCCGGCGGTGATCGCGTTCGACAAATATTCGCGGCCTGCGTCGGGCGAGCTGTTCCCGCTGCCGCCCGAGCAGCAGGCACGCGCGGCGCAGCTCGCAGCGCGCACCAAGGGCTTCTCCGATCTGCAGGCGAGCATCGACAGCCCGGAGGCGAGCGAGGTCAAGTCCATGCTCTCCAACCTCACGGCCGCGCAGTACCGGCCGGCGATCGAAGAGCTGCGAATGACGGGCAACTACTCGCACGGCACGCACGTCGCAGGCATCACGCTGGCTGGCAACCCGGGCGCGCGGCTCGTGGTCGCGCGGATCGACTTCGGCTACACGCTCAAGCCCGATCCGTGCCCGAGCGGCGAGCAGTCCGAACGCGACGCGGCAGCAGCGCAGGCGTACGTCGATTTCATGCAGAAGATGGGCGTGCGCGTCGTCAACATGAGCTGGGGCGGCGATGTGTCGAGCTACGAGTCGGATCTCGAAAAGTGCGGCATCGGCAAAACGCTCGAGGAACGCAAGTCGCTGGCGCGCACGTATTTCGATGCGAACAAGGCCGCCCTGACCCGTGCTTTTGCCAGCGCGCCCGGCATCCTCTTCGTTACCGCGGCGGGCAACAGCAACAACGACGCGAGCTTCATCGAATCGATCCCCAGCGGCATCGTTCTGCCCAACCTGATCACGGTTGGCGCGGTCGACAGCGCCGGCGAGGAGGCGCCGTTCACGAGCTACGGCCCGACCGTCAAGGTGCACGCCAACGGCTACCAGGTGGAAAGCTACATCCCGGGCGGCACGCGCGTTGCGCTTTCAGGCACCTCGATGGCTTCGCCGCAAGTTGCCAACCTCGCTGGCAAGCTGCTTGCCGTGCGCCCCGAGCTGACGCCGGTGCAACTGATCGGCATCATCTCCACCACGGCCGATCGCTCGGCCGATGGCCGCCGCAATCTCGTCAATCCGAAGAAGGCGCTGGCGGCAGCGATGGCCGCAGCCGGCTGACCGGCCGGAAGATCAGAGCACGTCGCTCGCGAAGTCGGCCAGCCGCGAGCGCTCGCCGCGCGCCAGCGTCACGTGGCCGGAGTGGGCCCAGCCCTTGAAGCGGTCCACTGCGAACGTCAGTCCCGAGGAGCCTTCGGTGAGATAGGGGGTGTCGATCTGCGCGAGGTTGCCCAGGCAGACGATCTTGGTGCCCGGGCCGGCGCGCGTGATCAGCGTCTTCATCTGCTTGGGCGTGAGGTTCTGCGCCTCGTCGATGATCACGAACTTGTTGAGGAAAGTGCGGCCGCGCATGAAGTTCAGGCTCTTGATCTTGATCTTCGAGCGCACGAGGTCGTTGGTGGCGGCACGGCCCCATTCGCCAGCGCCGCCATCGGTCTTGGAGAGCACCTCGAGGTTGTCGTCGAGCGCGCCCATCCACGGGCCCATCTTCTCTTCCTCGGTTCCCGGCAGGAAGCCGATGTCTTCGCCCACCGGCACGGTGACGCGGGTGACGATGATCTCGGTGTAGCGGCGGTCGTCCATCACCTGACTCAGGCCCGAAGCCAGCGACATCAGCGTCTTGCCCGATCCGGCCGTGCCGGTGAGGGTGATGAAGTCGCAGTCGGGGTCCATCAGCAGGTTGAGGGCGAAGTTCTGGTCGCGGTTCCTGGCCGTCACGCCCCAAACCGCGTTCTTCTGGTGCGTGTAGTCCTTCAGCGTGCGCAGCACCGCGGTCTTGCCGGTAATCTCGATCACCTTGGCGTGGAGCGCAGGCGAGCCCGGCGTCTCGAGGAAGACGAACTCGTTGATCACGAACTGGCCGACGATCGGCCCGCCGACGCGGTAGTAGGTGAGGCCGCCCTGCTGCCAGCTCTCGACCGTCTTGGCCTGCTTCTCCCAGAAGTCGGCCGGCAAGGGCAGGCTGCCGGTGTAGAGCAGGTCGCCGTCGTCCAGCGTCTTGTCGTTGAAATAGTCTTCTGCCGGCAGGCCGAGCGCACGCGCCTTGATGCGCATGTTGATGTCCTTCGACACCAGCACCACGTCTCGCCCCGGCTGCTGCTCGCGCAGCGCTTTCACGACCCCGAGGATCTGGTTGTCGGCCTTGCCCTGCGGCAGGCCCTCGGGCAGGCTGACGTGGATCAGGTCGGTCTGGAAGAACAGCTTGCCGCGCGCTTCGCGGTGGCCGGTACGGTCGAGCGCCAGGCCCTCGGACCTGCCGCTCGCGTCCCGCGTGGGCATGTTGGCGGCGAGCGCGTCCAGATCGCGGCTCACCTGACGAGCGTTGCGGGCGACCTCGGTCATGCCGCGCTTGTGCCCGTCGAGTTCCTCGAGCGTGATCATCGGCAGATACACGTCGTGCTCTTCGAAGCGGAACAGCGATGTCGGGTCGTGCATCAGCACGTTGGTGTCGAGCACGAAAAGCGTCGCGGGGCCGCTGCCGCGCGGCTTGCGGGCGCGCGATGGCGAAGCGTCTCGAACCGACCTCGACACAACGGGAGCCGGCGCGGCAGGCGGTGCCTTCAGAAGCGCCGGCGCCGCAGGCGTTGCCGGCGCGGCGGGCATGCGACCTTCTTTCGAAAGCTCGAGGCCGGTCTGGGCCATCGGCTCGCCGGCGGGCTCGGCCCGGCGCGTGCGCTTGTTGCCAGCAGGCGCTGCTTCGGGCTCGAAATCGGCGCGGCTTAGGACGTCGGCACGCTTGGCCGGGGGCTTGGGCAGGGGCATGGAGGCACTCGGATGCGACAGCGGGCGCTGCCAGTGGCGTGGATGCTGGCCGACTGCGGGGCGCAGCCGGAAATCAGCCCGTCTTCTTGATCGCCTTGACCGCCTTCAGCACTTCCTCGACGTGGCCGGCCACGGTGAGCCCGCGCCATTCGCCGCGCAGCATGCCGGTGCCGTCGATCAGGAACGTGCTCCGCTCGATGCCCTTGACCTTCTTGCCGTACATGATCTTGTTCTTGACCACGCCGAACATGTGGCAGAGCTTTTCTTCAGTGTCGGCGATGAGCTCGAACGGCAGCTCGAGGGCCGCCTTGAAACGGTCGTGCGACGCCATGTTGTCGCGCGAAACGCCGAAAAGCACCGCACCGGCCTTGACGAATTCCTTGTAGTGGTCGCGGAACTGCATGGCCTCGGTGGTGCAACCGGGCGTGTTGTCTTTCGGATAGAAATACAGGATGACGATCTTGCCGGCGTAGGCTTGGGGTGTGAATTTCACCCCTCCGGTGGCGAGCGCTTCAAAGTCCGGAACGGGTTTATTGAGTGCAGGCGTCATGAAGCTCGTGAGTCAGCCCCGACGGGGAGCGTAACGGCGAATTATAGGGCTAGCCCCTCGCGCGGCCGGGCCGCAGAGCGTCAGAGGCGACCTGCGGTGGCGGGCGCGAACAACAAGCCGGCGACGACCGAACGCCCTTCGGCATACAGCACGTTGTAGGTGCGGCAGGCGGCGGCCGAGTCCATGGTCTCGATGCCGATGCGGGCTTTGATCAACGCCTGGATCAGCGCTGGCGGCGGGAAGCGGATGCGTGCGCCGCTGCCGAAGATCACGACTTCCGGGGCCAATGCGGCCAGGCGCACGAAATGGTCGGCGGTCAGCGCTTCGAAGTTTTCCGCATCCCACGCCGTCACCTTTCCGCGCCACGGAACGATCACGCTGTGCGTGTGTTCGACCCCTCCGACCACGACGCCTTCGGGCCCATGTCGGGCGATCGCGTTCTGGCCTTCCATCCGGTCTGCGAGCATCTTCATGGTCAAATATTAAGCTCCGTTTTCGAAAGCCCTGCGTGCAGCCCGTTCTCAAGTCAGCCAAGCTCGCCAACGTCTGCTATGACATCCGCGGGCCGGTGCTCGAGAAGGCGCGGCAGATGGAAGACGAAGGCCAGCACATCATCAAGCTCAACATCGGCAACATCGCCGCGTTTGGGCTCGAGCCGCCCGACGAGATCGTGCAGGACATGATCCGCAACCTGCCGAACGCGGCGGGCTATACCGACTCCAAGGGTTTGTTCGCGCCGCGCAAGGCGATCGTCCACTACACGCAGCAAAAGCGCGTCAAAGGCGTGACGGTCGACGACGTGTTCCTCGGCAACGGCGCCTCCGAACTCATCACGATGAGCATGAATGCGCTGCTCAACGACGGCGACGAGGTGCTGATCCCTTCGCCCGACTACCCGCTGTGGACGGCCTCGGTGGCGCTCTCGGGCGGCACGCCCGTGCACTACGTCTGCGACGAGGCGAGCGACTGGATGCCCGACCTCGCCGACATGGCCGCGAAGATCACGCCGCGCACCCGGGCGCTCGTCGTGATCAACCCGAACAACCCGACCGGTGCGCTCTATCCAGACGACGTGCTGCTGCGGATCGTCGAGCTCGCGCGGGTGCACGGCTTGATCGTGTTCGCCGACGAGATCTACGACAAGACGCTCTACGACGGCCACATCCACACCGGGATCGCTTCGCTTGCAGACGACGTGCTCTTCCTCACCTTCAACGGCCTGTCGAAGAACTATCGCTCGTGCGGCTACCGCGCTGGCTGGATGGTGGTCTCGGGCGAGAAGCGCCATGCGCGCGACTACATCGAAGGCCTCGGCATGCTGGCCTCCATGCGCCTGTGCTCGAACACGCCCGGCCAGCTCGCGATCCAGACCGCGCTCGGTGGCTACCAGAGCATCGACGATCTGGTCGCACCCGGCGGGCGCCTGTGCCGCCAGCGCGACCTCGCGCACAAGCTGCTGACCGAGATTCCGGGCGTTACCTGCGTCAAGCCGAAGGCGGCGCTCTACATGTTTCCGAAGCTCGACCCGGCCATGTACCCGATCGCCGACGATCAGCAGTTTGCCTACGAGCTGCTGGCCGAGCAGAAGGTACTCATCGTGCAGGGCACCGGTTTCAACTGGACCGCGCCCGATCACTTCCGCGTCGTGTTCCTGCCCAACTCCGACGATCTCACCGACGCGATCGGCCGCATCGCGACCTTCCTCGACCACTACCGCACGCGGAACTCGCGATGAAGCCGATCCTCGTGGGGCTGCTCGGCGCGGGGGTGGTCGGCGGTGGCACGTTCGCCGTCTTGCAGCGCAACCAGGAAGAGATCCGACGGCGCGCCGGGCGCGAGATCCGCATCACGCACGTGGCCGATCTCGACACGGCGCGCGCCCGGGCCGTGGCGGGCGACGCGGCCGAGGTGCTGGCCGATGCGCGCGTGGTGATCGGGCGCGGCGACATCGATGTGGTCATCGAGCTCATCGGCGGCACCGGCATCGCGAAGACGCTCGTGCTCGAGGCGATCGCCGCGGGCAAGCACGTTGTCACCGCCAACAAGGCGCTGCTCGCCGTGCACGGCACCGAGATCTTCGCGGCGGCACGCGAGTGCGGCGTGGTGGTGGCATTCGAAGCGGCGGTGGCCGGCGGCATTCCGATCATCAAGGCCCTGCGCGAAGGGCTCACGGCGAATCGCATCGAATGGATCGCCGGGATCATCAACGGCACCACGAATTTCATCCTGAGCGAAATGCGCGACAAGCGCATCGACTTCGCCACGGCATTGGCCGATGCGCAGAAGCTGGGCTATGCCGAAGCCGACCCGACCTTCGACATCACCGGTGTCGACGCTGCGCACAAGGCCACGATCGTGAGCGCGATCGCATTCGGCATCCCGGTGCAGTTCGCCAAGGCGTACGTCGAGGGCATCGTCGAGCTGCAGGCGGCCGACATCGCGTATGCCGAGCAGCTCGGCTACCGCATCAAGCTGCTCGCGATCACGAAGAGGCGTCCGGCCGGAGCCGCTGGCGCGGGCGGTATCGAGTTGCGCGTGCACCCGACGCTGGTGCCATCGCGGCGCCTGATCGCCAACGTCGAGGGGGCGATGAATGCCGTGATGGTTCACGGCGACGCGGTCGGCACGACGCTCTACTACGGCAAGGGCGCGGGCGCAGAGCCCACGGCCTCGGCGGTGATCGCCGACCTCGTCGACATCGCACGCCTGGCCTCGGCCGACCCCGACCACCGCGTGCCGCACCTCGCTTTCCAGCCTTCGGCGATGCAGGACCTGGCGGTGCTGCCGATCGACGAGGTCGTGACCTCGTTCTACCTGCGCCTGCAGGTGGCCGACGAAGCCGGCGTGCTGGCGCGCATCACCGGCATCCTCGCCGAGCACGGCATCTCGATCGATGCGCTGCTGCAGCGGCCGAACGAAGGCGGCCACGAAGGCGCGACGCGCACCGACGTGATCATCCTCACGCACGAGACCGTCGAAGGCCGCATGACGAGAGCGATCGCACTCATGCAGTCGCTGCCGACCGTGCTGGCGAAGATCATCCGCATCCGCAAGGAAGACCTCGCGTGAAATACGTCAGCACGCGCGGCGAAGCCGAAGGCAAGGGCTTCGCCGAGATCCTGCTCGAGGGCCTGGCGCCCGACGGCGGGCTTTACGTGCCGGAGCGCTATCCGCGCGTCGATGCCGCCACGCTGAACCGTTGGCGCGGTCTCTCCTACGCCGGGCTCGCGTTCGAGATCCTCTCGCTCTACATCGACGACATCCCGCCTGCCGACCTGCGCCGCCTGCTCGACACGACCTACACCGCCGAGGTCTTCGGCACGAAAATCATCACGCCGCTGCGTGCGCTCGAGCCGGGTGTGTTCGTGCTCGGCCTTTCGAACGGCCCGACGCTCGCGTTCAAGGACGTGGCGATGCAGTTTCTCGGCCATGCCTTCGAGTACGAGCTGGCGCGGCGCGACCGCACGCTGAAGGTGCTGGGCGCGACCTCGGGCGATACCGGCAGCGCGGCCGAGCATGCGCTCAAGGGCAAGCGCGGCGTCGAGGTGTTCATGCTCTCGCCGCTGGACCGCATGAGCCCGTTCCAGCAGGCGCAGATGTTCAGCCTGCAAGAGGCGAACATCCACAACATCGTTGTCGAAGGCGTGTTCGACGACTGCCAGGATCTGGTCAAGGCCGTGTCGGCCGACCTCGCGTTCAAGCGGCTTCAGTCGATCGGCACGGTGAACTCGATCAACTGGGCGCGGCTGCTGGCGCAGGTCGTCTACTACTTCGCCGGCTACTTCCAAGCCACGCGATCGAACGACGAGCGCGTGAGCTTCGCCGTGCCGACGGGCAACTTCGGCAACATCTGCGCCGGCCACGTCGCCCGCATGATGGGTTTGCCGATCGAGCGGCTGGTGCTCGCCACCAACGAGAACGACGTGCTCGACGAGTTCTTCCGCACCGGCACCTACCGCGTGCGTGCGGCCGCCGAGACGCACGCGACCTCGAGCCCTTCGATGGACATTTCGAAAGCCTCAAACTTCGAGCGCTTCGTGTTCGACGGGCTGGGCTGCGACGCAGCTCGCACGCGAGAGCTGTTCGAGCAGGTCGAATCGCAGCACACGTTCACTCTTGCGGCGCGCGACCGCGACCGCGTGGCCGGCTTCGGCTTCACAAGTGGCCGCAGCACCGCTGTCGATCGGCTGGCAACGATCCGAAACGTTCATGAACGCTTCGGCGAAGTGATCGACCCGCATACCGCCGACGCGCTTTTCGTCGGCCGTGCGCACGCGGAACGGGCCACGCCGATGCTGGTGCTGGAGACCGCGCTGCCGGCCAAGTTCAATGCCACCGTGCGCGATGCTCTCGGCCGTGACGCGCCGCGGCCGGCAGGTTTCGAAGGCATCGAAGACCTGCCGCGTCGCTTCGTGTCGATGCCGCCCGACATCGCTCGTCTGAAGGCCTTGATCGCCGCGAGCGGCCCAACGGAAGCCTGCGCGTGAGCAGTACCGAACCGAGCGGTTCGCCGAGGCCACCGATGCTCACGCTGGACGAGGCACTGGGTCGCCTGCTCGGTCGCGTGAGTGCGCCCGAGCCATCGCGCGCCGAATCGGTTTCGACATTCGATGCGCTGCGTCGCGTGCTCGCCGCCGACGTGGTGTCTCTCATCGACGTGCCGCCGCAAGACAACAGCGAGATGGACGGCTACGCGATGCGCAGCGTCGACGTGCCCGCTGCCGGCACGGTGCTGCCGGTGAGTCAGCGCATCCCGGCCGGCGTGATCGGCCGAGCGCTGCTGCCCGCCACGGCCGCGCGCATCTTCACCGGCGCGCAGGTGCCGGCGGGCGCCGATGCGGTCGTGATGCAGGAGCAGTGCTCGGCGGTGGAGGAGGGCGTGCGCGTCGACGTGCCGCCGCGCGCGGGCCAGTCGATCCGCCGCCGCGGCGAAGACGTGCGCGAGGGCGTTGTGGTGCTCGTCGCGGGCCAGCGCTTGACGCCGCAAGCGCTCGGCATGGCCGCATCGGTCGGTGCCGGCACGCTGCGGGTAGGCGCCCGGCCCCGCGTGGCCCTGTTCTCCACCGGCGACGAGCTCGCCATGCCCGGCGACGAACTCAAGCCGGGGGCTATCTACAACTCCAACCGCTACACGCTGCGCGGCCTGATCGAGTCGTTCGGCGGCGAGTGCGAAGACCTCGGCATCGTCCCCGACCAGCTCGGCGCCACGCGCGATGCGCTCAGACGCGCGGCCGAAGGCAACGACCTCATCGTCACCTGTGGCGGCATGTCGGTGGGCGAGGAAGACCACCTCAAGCCCGCCGTCGAGCACGAAGGCAGGCTCGATCTCTGGCAAGTCGCCATCAAGCCTGGCAAGCCGCTCGCGTTCGGCGAGGTGAGGCGCCGCGACGGCTCGTCGTCGTGGTTCATCGGCCTGCCCGGCAACCCGGTCTCGAGCTTCGTCACTTTTCTGCTCGCGGTGCGGCCGGTGTTGCTCAAGCTGCAGGGCGCGACCGATCTCGCGCCGCTGCCGATTCCGATGCGCGCCGACTTCGCCTGGCCCAAGCCCGATCGGCGCCGCGAGTTCCTGCGCGTGCGTCGCAACGAGACCGGCGGGCTCGACCTGTTCGGTCACCAGGGCTCGGCCGTGCTCACGTCGACGATCTGGGCCGACGGCTTCGTCGACAACCCGTCCGGGCAGGCGATAGCGGCCGGCGACGTGGTGCGTTACCTGCCCTTCGCGGAACTGCTCGCTTGAACGTCCAGGTGCGCTACTTCGCTTCCGTGCGCGAGGCGCTCGGCGTGGGCGAGCGCGTCGAGGCGGGCGAGGGCAGCAGCGTCGCCGCGCTGCGCGATGCGCTGGTGGCGCGCGGTGGTGTGTACGCCGAGGCAATGGGCCGCGGGCGGGTGCTCCGCGCTGCGCGCAACCGCACGATGTGCGACGAGACCACGCCGCTGCAAGACGGCGACGAGGTCGGCTTCTTTCCGCCCGTCACCGGCGGCTGAGATGTCGAAACAGGCTGCCCGTGTCTCGATCGGTCCGGCCGACTTCGTTGTCGGTGCCGAGCTCGCCGCGCTGCGGGCCGGCGATGCGGGTGTCGGTGCGGTGTGCGCCTTCGTCGGTACGGTGCGCGACCGCAACGACGGCACCTCGGTCGCTTCGCTGGAGCTCGAGCACTACCCCGGCATGACCGAAGCGTCGATCGAGGCCATGATCGACAAGGCGTTCGAGCGCTTCGACATCCGCGCCGCACGCGTCGTGCATCGCATCGGCTTGCTCGCGCCCGAAGCGCAGATCGTGCTCGTCGCGGTCACGTCGGTGCACCGCGGGCAGGCGTTCCAGGCCTGCGAGTTCCTGATGGATTACCTGAAGACGCAGGCACCTTTCTGGAAAAAGGAAGAAGGCCCCGGCGGTGCGCATTGGGTCGATGCCCGCGTCGCCGACGACGAAGCGCTCAAGCGCTGGGGCATCGACGCTGGCAATGCCGGCGCACCACCCGGCGGCCCGCTCGCGTGAGCTCGACCCTCACGCCCGCCCACGCGTTGGCCGTCGCACTCGGCGGCGTCGTCGGCTGCCTGCTGCGCTGGCTGGCCGGCGTGTGGCTGAACACACGATGGGAGGCGTTTCCGCTCGGCACGCTGTTCGTCAACTGCATCGGCGGGCTCGCCATCGGCGCGGCGCTGTTCTGGTTCGAGCGCACGCCCGACGAGACGCTTCGGCTGCTCGTGGTGACCGGTGTGCTGGGCGGCTTCACCACCTTCTCCTCGTTTTCCGTCGAGTCGCTGGTCATGCTCCAGCGCGGCCAGTACGCGCTGGCAGTCGCGCACGCGCTGGCCCATGTGCTCGGCGCGCTGGTCTGCGCGGGCATCGGCTTTCGTCTCGCGAAGGGGCTGTTGATGGCTTGACGCAGGTCAAGCCCGGCGACTTGAAAAGGATGAAGCTGCGCCCCACCTCATTTCGATTCGAAGGAAGACATCCGATGCGAATCGACAAGCTCACCACCACGTTCCAGGAAGCATTCGGCGACGCGCAAAGCCTTGCCGTTGCGCGCGACAACCCGTACATCGAGCCGGTGCATCTGCTCTCGGCCATGCTGGCCCAGACCGACGGGCCGAAGGCGTTGCTCGCGCAGGCCGGCGTCAACGTGGGCAAGCTGTCGCAGGCACTCGAGCAGGCCATCGGCAGGCTGCCGCAGGTGCAGGGCGGTGAAGCGGTTCAGCCCGGGCGGGATCTGGGCACGGTGCTGCAGGCGGCCGAGAAGGAAGCCGGCAAGCGCGGCGATCAGTTCATCGCCAGCGAGATGTTCCTGCTCGCCGCTGCCGATGCGAAGAGCGCGATCGGTCCGCTGCTGAAAGAGCAGGGCGTGACGCGCAAAGCGCTCGAGGCGGCGATCGAGTCGGTACGCGGTGGCGAGAAGGTCGATAACGCCAACGCCGAAGGCCAGCGCGAGGCGCTGAAGAAGTACACGATGGACCTCACCGAGCGCGCCCGCGCCGGCAAGCTCGATCCGGTGATCGGCCGCGACGACGAGATCCGCCGCGCGATCCAGGTGCTGCAGCGGCGCACTAAAAACAACCCGGTGTTGATCGGCGAGCCGGGGGTCGGCAAGACAGCCATCGTCGAAGGGCTGGCGCAGCGCATCGTCGCGGGCGAGGTGCCCGATTCGCTCAAGAACAAGCGCGTCCTGGTGCTCGACATGGCGCTGCTGCTGGCAGGCGCCAAGTTTCGCGGCGAATTCGAGGAGCGGCTGAAGAGCGTGCTGAAGGAAGTGGCGCAGGATGAAGGCCGGACCATCGTCTTTATCGACGAGATCCACACCATGGTGGGTGCCGGCAAGGCCGAGGGCGCGATCGATGCCGGCAACATGCTCAAGCCGGCGCTGGCACGCGGCGAGCTGCACTGCATCGGCGCGACCACCTTGAGCGAGTACCGCAAGTACATCGAGAAAGATGCAGCGCTCGAGCGGCGCTTCCAGAAGATCCTCGTCGGTGAACCGACGGTCGAAGCCACCATCGCCATCCTGCGCGGCCTGCAGGAGAAGTACGAGGTGCACCACGGCGTCGAGATCACCGACCCGGCGATCGTCGCTGCGGCCGAGCTCTCGCACCGCTACATCACCGACCGTTTCCTGCCCGACAAGGCGATCGACCTCATCGACGAGGCCGCCTCGAAGGTCAAGATCGAGATCGACTCCAAGCCAGAGGCCATCGACAAGCTCGACCGGCGGCTGATCCAGCTGCAGATCGAGCGCGCTGCGGTGCTCAAGGAAAAAGACGAGGCCAGCAAGCGACGCCGCGAGTTGATCGAAGAAGAAATCGCACGCGTGCAGCGCGAAGGCGCCGATCTCGACGAGATCTGGAAAGCCGAGAAAGCCGCGGCGCAGGGCTCGGCGCAGCTGATTGAAGAGATCGAACGCACGCGCTTTCAGATCGAGGAGCTCACGCGCAAAGGCAACTTCGACAAGGTCGCGCAACTGCGCTACGAAACATTGCCTGCGCTCGAGAAGCGCCTGAAGGACGCTCAGGCGACCGAGCAGAAGAAGGCCGCTGACGGCGGCCGCCCTCAGTTGCTGCGCACCATGGTCGGCGCAGAAGAGATCGCCGAGGTCGTTGCACGCGCCACCGGCATTCCCGTGAGCAAACTCATGCAGGGCGAGCGCGACAAGCTTCTGCAGATGGAAGCGAAGCTGCACGAGCGTGTGGTCGGGCAAGACGAAGCCATCACGGCGGTCTCGGACGCGATCCGCCGGTCACGCTCGGGCCTCTCCGACCCGAACCGGCCGACCGGCTCGTTCCTGTTCCTCGGCCCGACCGGCGTGGGCAAGACCGAGCTGTGCAAAGCGCTCGCGGGCTTCCTGTTCGACAGTGAAGATCACCTGGTCCGCCTCGACATGAGCGAGTTCATGGAGAAGCACTCGGTGGCCCGCATGATCGGCGCGCCGCCGGGATACGTGGGCTACGACGAAGGCGGCTATCTCACGGAGGCGATCCGGCGCAAGCCCTACAGCGTGCTGCTGCTCGACGAAGTCGAGAAGGCCCACCCCGACGTGTTCAACGTGCTGCTGCAGGTGCTCGACGACGGTCGGCTCACCGATGGCCAAGGCCGCACGGTCGACTTCAAGAACACGGTGATCGTGATGACCTCGAACCTCGGCTCCCAGCAGATCATGGCAATGCAGGGCCAGTCAGCCGAGGCGATCGACGCGGCCGTCTGGGTCGAAGTCAAGAAGCACTTTCGGCCGGAGTTCCTCAACCGCATCGACGAGACGGTGGTCTTCCATGCGCTCGACCAGGACAACATCGAGGCGATCGCGAGGATCCAGCTCAAAGTGCTCGAAACGCGCCTCGAAAAGATGGACATGAAGCTCGACGTATCGCCGGCAGCTTTGGCCGAGATCGCCAAGGCCGGGTTCGATCCGGTGTTCGGTGCCCGCCCGCTCAAGCGCGCGATTCAGCGGCAGATCGAGAACCCGGTCTCCAAGCTCATTCTCGAAGGCCGCTTCGGCCCGAAAGACGTGATCCCGGTCGACGTCGAGGACGGCGCTTTCACTTTCGCTCGCGTGGTGCACTGAGCACCACGGCCGGCCGGGTCAGCCGGCCGACGCCTCGTCGAACATCGCGTCCATGCGCAGCACCTGCAGCCGCGCCAGCGTGAGATTGGCGCTGGTCTTGTCGAGCACGGCGTGCACGCCCAAGCCAGGATTTCTCGGCACGCCGCGCAAAAGCAGATGGTGCGCGCCGAGCGTGATCGCAGCTTCGGGCAATGCGAGGCCGAATCCCAGGCCGCGGCTGGCGGCGACCATCGCCGTGACGAGGGCGCTGCCGTGCGTGGCGAGTTCCTCGGGAGCTGGGTTGGCACCGGCGTGCGCGACCGGTCGACCGCTCTGGATGTCGAACACGCAGCAGCTGATCATGCCGTTGAGTTCGCTCAGCTGCTTGACGTAACGCTCGATCAATGTGGAAGGTGCGGAAGCTTCCGCGGCGCCGGCGATCGCCGGCATCGGCCGCATGTTGAGCACGACAGGTGCGGCGACCACGTCTTCCATCGGCAAGGTGTCGCCCGACGGGATGCTTGTCGCCAGGGGCGGTCGTTTGGGCTGATACGAGTTCGGCTTGAACGCACCCAACTCGGGAACACTCCGACCCTCACCCGGTGCCTGCTCGCGAAGCCGGCTCCAAGTGCCGGTGATGAAGGCCCAGGCGTCGGCCGGGCGCGCGACCTGAGGCGTGGTGCGTACGGCCACTCCGGTGCCGCGGCCGAGATCGAGCCCGTGAGTGACCAGCGTGCTGGCCGAAGCCAGCGGGAGCAGCAGCAGGTTCCGGTTCGACCACGGGCCGGCGATGATGTCGTCGTGCAGCGGCTTGAGCGCAGCAGCGATGGCATGGCCGGGCAACTCGCCGACCATCACCACGCCGAGCCGGCTGTAGGCCAGCAGCATCTTGGCGATCGCGTGCCGCGCCGATGTGTCGGCGTCGGCCTCGGTGGTGTACAGGCGCAGCGAGCGGTTGTCGGAAGTCGGCAGTTCGACGAATTCCAGCGTGGCCAGTGCTGTGCCGTAACCCTGGCGGCGGATCACGAGCTTTTGCACGGCGCGACCGCTGGCGGCAGCGATGCCGGCGAGCAGCTTGCGCGAGGAGGCCGTGGCGATGTCGTGCACGGCGATGAAGTCGGGCTCGAGGTGGTCGAATTGCTGCTGAAGTGCCTCTGCCGGTGCGCACGAGACGAAAAGCTCATGCTCGTTGCCGCCGATCTGCCGCCCGATCTCGTCTTTCGCGCCGGCGAGGTAGTCGCTCTCGTCGGTCAGCAGTTGGGTGGCGAGCGTGGTCTGCGCACGAGTGGACGCCCAGGCGTCGGGTGATTCCGAGCCATGACGCGTTCGCGCTGGGTCGGCGGCCGGGCTCGGGAACGAGGAGTTGGCGGCGCGTGGCCGGACTGCTTCGGGAGGTGCATGTTCCGGGCGCACCAGCATTTTGGTCGACTGCCACTCGTCGTGGTCATCGGTTGCCGCGACGGCCCGCGTCGCTTTCCACTCGTCGGCCGGTGGGGTGGCCGAACCGGTGCGGGAGGACTCCCAGGCAAACTTGCCGCCGCTGTTCGAATTGCTCATCGAATCCGCCCTCTGTGGCCCGGCCCGCAACGAGATGGCAGGGGCCTCGCCTGAACTTCACGGTGACTCCCACCGGCGATCTCGATCAAGTGTAAACCTCGTGTCTCGGCGTGATGCTTCCTTTGGCGGGGGAGAAGGCGCGGGATTGCGACGAGGAATACCGCTTCTCGCCGGATCGGTGGCTGCACCGGCACCCCCGGCCGCCTGTGCCGACAGCGCCTGTGGCTGGTGGAGGCACCGGGATATACTCGTGGGCTTCCCCCTTGCCGCTCAGGCCTTGACGAGGTCTGATCCCGAAAACCCGATTCGCGGGCGCTCGGACACGCGGCTTCCCCTGCGGGAATCCACAAGGAGTTTCAATGCGTCACTACGAGATCGTGCTCTTGATCCACCCGGATCAGAGCGAGCAGGTTCCGGCCATGCTGGAGCGCTACAAGACCACCGTCAGCGCGGGTGGCGGCAAGGTCCATCGAGTCGAGGACTGGGGCCGCCGCCAGATGGCCTACCTGATCCAGAAGTTGGCCAAGGCCCACTACCTCTGCATCAACATCGAGTGCGACAACAAGGCGTTGACGGAACTCGAGACGGGCTTCCGCTTCAACGACGCCGTATTGCGCCATCTCACCGTGGTGAAGGATCACGCCGAGACAGCGCCTTCGGTCATGATGAAAGCGGTCGACCGTGAAGAGTCGCGTCGGTCGCCCGACCGCGACGACTCGCGTCGGCCGGCGCCGCCGCGTGATGAGCCGGCACGCGCGCCACAGGAGGCGGCGAGCTGATCAACCGGCTCGTGCTGGAGGCACGGATTCTCGAGCGCGGCGCCTTGCGGTACACCCCCGCCGGTCTGCCCGCGCTGGACCTGAGTCTTGGGCACGAATCGGCAACGCTCCAGCTCGGCAAGCCGCGCAAAGTGTCACTCGAATTGAGGGCGCGCGCGGTCGGTGATCTCACTGACGCCTTGCTGACTGCCGAACTGGGGACGGAACACTGCTTCGAAGGATTTCTTGGCTCGCAACGCAACGGCCGAGGCGTCGTCTTCAACATACAAACGATCGAATTTAAAAGAGGTACCTGATATGCCCCCGCCACGTGGAAAAGGTCGGTTCTCCAAGGACCGCAAGCCCAAACGCAACACCCAGTCGCTGCTGTTCCGTCGCAAGCGCTTTTGCCGCTTCACGGTCACCGGTGTCAAGCAAATCGACTACAAGGACATCGATACCTTGCGCGATTTCATCAACGAGAACGGCAAGATTACGCCCGCTCGCCTGACCGGCACGCGCGCCTTCTTCCAGCGCCAGCTGACGACGTGCATCAAGCGCGCCCGGTTCCTGGCGATGCTGCCGTACAGCGACCAGCACAAGGTCTGAGGAGCACGCCATGCAAGTCATCCTGATGGAAAAGGTCGGCAACCTCGGCAACCTCGGCGACGTGGTCAAGGTCAAGGACGGCTATGCCCGCAACTTCCTCATCCCGACCCGTGCCGCGCGCCGCGCGACCGCTTCGGCGATCAAGGAGTTCGAGGGAAAGCGCGTCGAGCTCGAGAAGGTTGCCGCCGATCGCCTGACCGCAGCGCAGGCGCTCGGCGAGAAGATGAGTGGCCGCACGGTTCACATTACGCAGAAGGCCGGCGTCGATGGGCGCTTGTTCGGCTCCGTCACGAATGCCGATGTTGCCGATGCGCTCAACCGCATCGACTTCAAGGTCACCAAGGCACAAGTGCGCATGCCTACCGGTCCGCTGAAGACCGTGGGCGAGCACACCGTGACGGTGGCACCGCACGCCGACGTTGTGGTCGACGTCAAGGTCGTGGTGCTCGGCGAAACGAGCTGAGTTCGGATCGCTCCTGCAAAGGGCCGCACTCGCGGCCCTTTTCTTTTTGCACACCGCGTTGTGAACGCCCGGTTCATTCACCGCATGTGCACTGTGCATGCAACGGTTGTCCCCAGCGTTGTCCACCGCGGTCGCACTTCCCCGGACTTATGATTTCCCGATGTCGGCCATCTTCACTTCAGCGGATCACTCCAGCCATTCCAGCAACGACGACGAGGTCTCCCGACTGCGTGTTCCTCCGCACTCCGTCGAGGCCGAGCAGAGCGTGCTCGGCGGGCTGTTGCTGGACAACGGCGCATGGGACCGTTCGGGCGACCTCATCACCGAGGCCGACTTCTATCGCTTCGAACACCGGCTGATCTACACGGCGATCGCGCAGCTGGTGAACGCGACCAAGCCGGCCGACGTGATCACGGTGTTCGAGCAACTGCAAAGCCTCGGCAAGGCTGAAGACTGCGGTGGCCTCGTGTACCTGAACGCGCTGGCGCAGAGCGTGCCGAGTGCGGCCAACATCCGCCGTTACGCCGAGATCGTGCGCGAGCGCTCGGTGCTGAGGAAGCTCGTAGCCGCGAGCGACGAGATCGCCACCAGCGCTTTCAACCCGCAGGGCCGCCCGGTGGCGCAGATCCTCGACGAAGCCGAGGGCAAGATCTTTCGCATCGGCGAAGAAGGCTCGCGGTCTCGCCAGGGCTTCGTGAGCATGGACGCGCTGGTGGTGCAGTTGATCGACCGCGTCAACGAGCTGCACGAAAACGGCGCCGAAGAAGTGACCGGCGTGCGCAGCGGCTTCTACGACCTCGACCGCCTCACCGCGGGCCTGCAGCCGGGCGACCTGATCGTGCTCGCAGCGCGGCCCTCGATGGGCAAGACTGCGCTGGCGCTCAACATCGCAGAGCACGTCGCCGTCAAGGAGGGCCTGCCGGTGGTCGTGTTCTCGATGGAAATGGGCGCCTCGCAACTCGCCCTGCGCATGGTCGGCTCGCTCGGCCGCATCGACCAGCAGCACCTGCGGACCGGCGCCTTGCGAGATGACGAGTGGGGCCGGCTTTCCGAAGCGGTCGAGAAGCTCGGCAAGGTCAGCCTGTTCATCGACGAGAGCGGCTCGCTCAGCCCGACCGACCTGCGTGCGCGTGCACGCAGGCAGGCGCGCCAGTGCGGCCAGCTCGGGCTGATCGTCGTCGATTACCTCCAGCTCATGACCGGCAGCTCGGGCACGAGCGAGGAGAACCGCGCCACCGTGATCGGCGAGATCTCGCGCGCACTCAAGTCGCTGGCCAAGGAGCTGAAGTGCCCGGTGATCGCGCTCTCGCAACTCAACCGCAGCGTGGAGTCGCGCACCGACAAGCGGCCGATGATGAGCGACCTGCGCGAGTCGGGCGCGATCGAGCAGGACGCCGACGTGATCATGTTCATCTACCGCGACGACTACTACACCAAGGACGCGAGCAAGGAACCGGGCATCGCCGAGATCATCATCGCCAAGCAGCGCAACGGCCCGACCGACACTTTCAAGCTGACGTTTCTCAAGCCGCTCACCAAGTTCGACAACCTCGCTCCGGGTTCTGCCGGCGGGAACTACTGACGCTGGCGCGGGAGTGACCCACGCCCGCGCCGTTGGCGCGATGGTGATCGCGACGCTGCTCTGGAGCATCGCGGGAATCGTCACCCGCCATCTCGAATCGGTCGCGAGTTTCGAAGCCACCTTCTGGCGCAGTTTCTTCAACGCTGTCGCGCTGGTCGTGTTGCTCGGCTGGCTGCGCGGTTTGCGGCCTCTCGGCCGGTCGCTCATCGACGGCGGCGCGGTGCTGTGGCTCTCGGGCCTTTGCTGGGCCGTGATGTTCACGGCCTTCATGGTGGCCATCACGATGACCACCGTGGCCAACGTGTTGATCACGATGGCGATCGCGCCGCTGCTCACGGCCTTGCTTGCACGCATTGCGCTGGGCCACTTCCTGCCCCTGCGCACATGGGTGGCGATTCTGTTCGCGGGGCTCGGCATCGCGTGGATGTATGCGCACGAGCTCGGCGTCGCCGATGCGCGCAACGTCGTCGGCACGCTGGTCGCGCTGTTCGTTCCGATCGCTGCAGCGGTGAACTGGACGGCGATCCAGAAGAGTGGCCGCGGCGGCGGCGACATGCTGCCGGCAGTTCTGATCGGTGCCGTGCTATCGAGCGTCGTGACGCTGCTGCCGGCGTTGCCGTTCCAGGCCACCGCGCACGACCTCGGCTGGCTCGCGCTGCTCGGCGTCGCGCAACTCGCCATCCCTTGCCTGATCGCGGTCGCCGCTGCGCGCCGGCTCGCTGCACCCGAAGCGGCTTTGCTCTCGTTGCTCGAGATCGTGTTCGGCGTGAGCTGGACGTGGCTCGGGGCGGGCGAGTCGCCGGGTCAGCACGTGCTGGCGGGCGGCGCTTTGGTCGTGGGTGCCATGGTCGCCAACGAAGCGCTGGCGCTGCGCTCCCGCATTCGCGTGGGAGCGCTGCCGCAGGCTTGAAGCCGAACTGACCGACGTGACATTCGACCGCCCGGCAGGCACGGCTGCCGCTGTGTGACAGGAGATACTTTCACACTGCAACTTCCATCCCTGCGTCTGCCAACGAGCATGAGCGATCCCGCTGCCACTGCTGCACTGAACGCTGCTCAGGACAAGATCCGCACGGCCGCTGCCGGTGCAGTGATCGAAGTGGCGAACGCTTTGCTGGTGCTCATGAAGACGGCAGGCACCTACCGCGAGCGCGGCCAGTTGGCCTTCGCCCAGATCCACATCCTCGAGAGTCGCGACCTTTTCCTCAATTCGCTGGCGACAGCGCTGCGCGAAGGCATCGCCGAAGACATCTTGCCCAAGGCCGAAGCCAAGGCAGCGGGGGCCAAGACGGACTGGCAGTCGATCAGCCTGGTGGGCGAAGACCAGGTCGAAGAGCGCATCTCGTTCGAGCGCATCGGGCAGCTGATCACGCATCGCTGTGAGCACGAGCTGCGCGAACTCGACGGCTACATGAGCTCGCTGCTCCGTCACGAGTACGCCGAGCCCGAGCGCAACCCGCTGCGCGGCAGCGTCATCGGCCGTGCGCTGCACCAGGCGATCGAGAAGATCACCGACGAGCCGGAAGCGCAGAAGATCTTCGGCCGCGAACTCGGCCAGGCAATGGCCAACGCGATGCCCGCTTGCTACCAGGCGATCGTCGCGGAGCTGAAGCACCGTGCCGTGCGGCCGAGCGAACCGGCCATGCGGCAGACCGCCGAAGCTGCCGGTGCTCGAACCGCCGGTGCCGCGGCGGGCCCAGGCTTCGATGCAGCGCGCAAGGCCTGGGAGCAGTCGTGGCAGGGCCGCGTCGGTGCCGAAGGCTCGCCTCCGCTGCGCAGCTGGGAGCAGTCGATCCTCGGGCGGCACACCCACATCGATCCGCTGCCCGGAGACGTCGACCCAGAGGGCTCGGCGGCGTTGCTCGACCGGCTGATTCGCGGCGGCATGCCGGGCAGCCTGGGTGCGCAGCAACGCGGCTCCGGCGGCGCCGGCGCGCAAGCCGAGATCGAGCTGACGAACCTGCTGCGTCGGCTCAACGGCGGAGCCTCCTATCGCGGCGAC
>Ga0209724_1001012_pt1 | contig 26457 bp, 21 predicted proteins | sample grotaG_FD_184143 | JGI IMG/M metagenome (GOLD analysis project Ga0209724, IMG submission 184143) | Glacier valley bacterial and archeal communities from Borup Fiord, Nunavut, Canada, to study Microbial Dark Matter (Phase II) -... | ecosystem: Environmental > Aquatic > Freshwater > Ice > Glacier ...
ACGGGCGAGGTGCGCATCGCCAAGGTGCCGACGACCGTGCACAACCAGGCCTTCGGCGTGCTCGCCGCGCTCGACGCTGCCGGCGCCGACCCGGCCGCGCTCGAGGCCATCGTGCACGGCACCACGACGACGACGAACGCGATGCTCGAACGCAAGATCGCGACGGTCGGCCTGATCACCACGAAAGGTTTTCGCGACGTGCTCGAGCTCGGCCGGCGCACGCGGCCCACGCCCTACGGGCTGAAGGGCCGCTTCGTGCCGCTGATCGAGCGCCACCGGCGGCTCGAGGTGGCCGAGCGCATGGACGCCGAAGGCCGTGTGCTGGTGCCGCTCGACGAAGCCGGCGTCGAAGCCGCGGCGCGGCAGCTGATCGCGCTCGGTGCCGAGAGCGTCGTCATCCACTTCCTGCACAGCTACATCAACGCCAGCCACGAGCGGCGCGCGGCCGAGATCGTGCGCAGCGTCTGGCCGAACGGCTACGTGACGGCGGGGCACACCATCGTCGCCGAGTACCGCGAATACGAGCGCGGCACCACGGCCGCGGTGAACGCCGCGATCCAGCCGGTGCTGCACCGCTACATCGCGCGGCTGCAAGGCGAGCTGGCGGCGCGCGGGTTCACCAAGGAGCTGCTGGTCATGCAGGGCAACGGCGGCACCGTCGCGGCCTCGATCGTGGCCGAGCGCGCGGTCGCCACGGTGATGTCGGGCCCGGCCTCGGGTGTGATCGCGGCGGCGGTCACGGCGATGCAGGCCGGTTCATACGCGGGCGAATTCGGCAACGTCGTCACCTACGACATGGGCGGCACTTCGAGCGACGTGGCGCTCGTGCTCGCCGGCCAGCCCTCGGTATCGAGCGATCTCGAGCTCGAGTACGCGATGCCGATCCACGTGCCGATGGTCGACGTGCACACGATCGGCGCCGGCGGCGGCTCGATCGCCTCGGTCGGCGCGTCGGGCCTGCTGAAGGTCGGCCCCGAAAGCGCAGGCGCCACGCCGGGGCCGATCGGCTACGGCCGAGGCGGCACGCGGCCGACGATCACCGATGCCAATCTGGTGCTCGGCCGGCTCGACCCGGATCGGCTGCTCGCCGTCGAGCACGCCGTCGGGGTGGCCGATCTGCGCGCCGCGATCGAAGCCCAGGTCGGCATGCCGCTCGGCCTCGACGCCACCGCGGCCGCCGCGGCCATCGTGCGCGTGGCCAACGACAAGATGGCCGGCGCCATCCGCATGGTGAGCCTCGCTCGCGGCCACGACCCGCGCGACTTCGCGCTGTTCGCGTTCGGCGGCGCCGGGCCGCTGCACGCGGTGGCGCTCGCCAAGGAACTCGGCATCCCGAAGGTGCTGATCCCGGCGCGGCCGGGGCTCACCAACGCGCTCGGCTGCGTGGTGGCCGACGTGAGGCACGACTTCGTCGCCACCGTCAACCAGCCGCTCGAAGCACTTGCCGAAGGCCGTGTCGCGGCGGTGTTCGCTGGCCAGGTCGAGGCCGGACGCGCCCTGATCGCGCGCGAGAACGTGGCGGTCGAGGCGACTGTCACGCTGCACCGCGCCGACATGCAGTTCCAGGGGCAGAGCCACGTGCTGGCGGTGCCCGTTGCCTCTGCCGCGATCACGCTCGGCGAGTTGCGCGCGGCGTTCGAGGCTGCCTACTGGCAGCGCTTCGGCGTGGCGCTCGACGAGATCCGGCCGGTGCTCGTCAACCTGCACACGGCGGTGATCGGCAAGAGGAGGCCGGTGTCGCTCGCCGCGATCGCCGCGGCAAGACCGAAGGCGACGCTGGCCGAGGCGGTGCGCACCCAGCGGCCGGTCTGGTTCGAGGGCGGCTGGGCCCTGACGCCGGTCTACGTGCGCGAGCACCTGCCGGCAGGCGCGCGCTTCGAAGGCCCGGCGATCGTCGAGCAGCTCGACTGCACGACGGTGATCGAGCCGGGCGACCGGGTGGAACTCGATGCGATCGGCAATCTGATCGTGAGCGTGTGATGCGCGTGCTCGCGCCTGATGCGGCCAGCGCGACGCTCCTGGGCCGATGACTTCTCGGCTTCCATCAGCAGGAAGTCGACCGCGATTTCGACCGCGGCAGTCTTGTCGAGGCCCGTCAGGCTGGCCAGCCGCTCGATCTTGTCGACAACGGCCGGGTTGGCATTCTGGAGGGCCATGTGATTGAACGGGATGTCGATGACAACACGATGTGTACATTGCTTCATGGTGATCCATCGAACCCTCGGCAAGAACATCGCATGACCCTCGACCCCATCACTCTCGACCCCATCACCCTCGGCGTGATCCAGAACGGCCTGATGCAGGTGTGCAACGAGATGGATCTCGCCTTCGTGCGCAGTGCGTTCAGCCCGGTTATCGCCGAGGCGCTCGACCGCTCCGACGGCATCTACCACCGCGAGAGCGGCGAACTGATCGCGCAGGGAGAGCTCGGCCTGCCGGTCTTCGTGGGCACCATGCAGTTCACCGTGCAGGCGGTGATCGAGCGCGTGCAGCGATTGAAGATCACGCTCCATCCGGGCGACGTGTTCATCGTCAACGATCCCTATCTCGGCGGCACGCACCTGATGGACGTGAAGTTCGTGCAGCCGTTCTTTCGCGAGGGCCGGCTCTGGGGCTGGCTCGCCAACACCGGCCACTGGCCCGACACCGGCGGCATGGTGCCGGGCGGCTTTTCGGCCAACGCCACCGAAGTCGAGCAGGAAGGGCTGCGCCTGCCGCCGGTCAAGCTCTACAAGCAGGGCGTGATCGACGACGAGATCCTGTCGATCATTCTCAGCAACATCCGAATCGCCGACCAGCGCATCGGCGACATCAAGGCGCAGTCGGCGGCACTCGCCACAGGTCACGCGCGCCTCGCCGCCTTGCTCGACCGCTACGGCGACGCCACGGTCGACGCGGCCATCGCCGAGCTGAAGCAGCGCGCCGCGCGGCAGATGCGCGAGAAGATCGCCACCATTCCCGACGGCACGTACGAGGGCGAGGCCTTCGTCGATTCCGACGGCGTGGTCGACGAGCCCTTGCGCATCGCCATGCGCATCACCAAGAGCGGCGGCGCGAGCGTGGAACTGGCAGCGCTGAGCTTCGACATGACGGGCTCGTCGCCGCCGTGCAAGGGGCCGATGAACAGCGTGATCGCGACCACCAAGTCGTCGATCTATTTGGCTGTCAAGCACGTGTTTCCCGAGGCTGCGATCAACGCCGGCACCTTCGTGCCGCTGCACATCGTGGAGCCGCGCGGCACCTTCCTCTATGCCGAGTACCCGCGGCCGGTCTCGGGCTGTGCGGCCGAGGTGAGCCAGCGCATCGCGGAGGCGGTTTTCGCGGCGCTCGGGCGCGCGATTCCCGACCAGCTCTTCGGCGCGCCAGCGGGCACCAGCGGCAACCTCGGCGTGGGCGGCTACGACCCGGAAAAGAAACGCGCCTACGTGATGTACGTGATTTCGGGCGGCGGCTATGGCGGCAGCCCCGATGGCGACGGCATCAGCAACGGCTGTTCGACCATCGGCATCAGCAAGACCACACCGATCGAGATCATGGAGCAGCTCTACCCCGTGATCTTCGAGGAGTACTCGCTGCACGAAGGCTCGGGCGGTGCGGGCGAGCACCGTGGCGGCTTCGGAGTGAACTACCGGCTGCGCCTCGTGCGCGGCGAAGCGCGCGTCTCGATGGTGATGGACCACGGCCGCACCGGCCCGCCGGGCGCGCAGGGCGGCGGCGCCGGCGGCCTGAACTCCGTGCGGGTGATCCGCAACGGCGCCCTCTACGTGCCGCCGCATCTCTCGAAAGACCAGGACATCGAGATCCATGCAGGCGACGTGATCGCGGTCTCGACTCCCGGCGGCGGCGGTTACGGCGAGCCCGCGGCGCGGCCTCGCGACGCGGTTGCGCACGACGTGGCGCTCGGCTACTACGCGTCGGCCGAAGCCGAGCGTGCGTTCGCGAGCGCGGCGCTGAAAGCAGGCTGAAGCATGGCCATAGTCAGCCCCTGTACGCAGCTCTGCTCGCTCGACGCTGGCAGCGGCTGGTGCCTTGGCTGCCTGCGCAGCATCGACGAGATCGCGACCTGGGGCGCGCTCGACGATGCGGGCAAGGAGCGTGTGCTGGCGGCTCTGCCGGCACGCCGTGCCGCGTTGTCGGGCCAGCACATCCGATGCGAGCAAAGGCCGGCTTCATGAAGCACATCGATTTCTGGTTCGACCCGATCTCACCCTACGCCTACCTCGCGTTCGAGCGGCTGCCCGAGGTCTTCGCCGGCACGTCGTACAACGTGGCCTACCGGCCGATCGTGTTCGGCGCGCTGCTCAAGCACTGGGGCCACAAGGGCCCGGCCGAAATCGAGCCCAAGCGGCAATGGACTTTCCGACAGGTGCACTGGCTCGCCCATCGGCTCGGCCTGCCCATCGCCACGCCGCTGCGGCATCCGTTCAACTCGCTCGCGCTGTCGCGGCTCGCCTGGGCGTGCGCCGAAGAGGGTGGCACGCCCAACCGCTACGTATGCGAGTCCGTGCTTCGCCACGTGTGGTGCGGTGATGGCGCCGATGCCGAAGATCCGTCACGCATGGCCTCGCTCGCCCTGCGTCTGGCGCCGGCGGGCGACCCGCAGGGCGAAGCGGCCAGGCTGGCCCTGCGCGCATCGACCGAAGCGGCCGTTGCCGCCGGCCTGTTCGGCGTGCCCGTGCTCACGCTCGACGGCCGCAACTTCTGGGGTCTCGACGGTCTGGAGATGGCTGCAGCCGCGCTACGTGGCGACCCCTGGTTCGAAGCCGGGCACTGGGAACGCGAAGGTGCGCCGAGGGCAGGCATCGTGCGCGGATGACCGCTGCCGCCCAAGCACCCGCCTAGGGTTAGCACCGACTCATTCGACATTCATTTTTCAGTTTCGTGTCAGGAAGTGTCATCACCAGCCGCGACACTCCGCGCTTGCATCGCCGGGGGGCGATCGAACAGCCTGAGGAGGTTCAGCAGCATGGTCACGACAACGGTTCCCACCGCATCCACGGTCGGCAAGCCGATGACGCGCGAAGAGCGCAAGGTCATCTTCGCGTCGAGTCTCGGTACGGTCTTCGAGTGGTACGACTTCTATCTGTACGGCACGCTCGCCGTGATCATCGGCAAGCAGTTCTTCTCGAACCTCGATCCGACCTCGCAGACCATCTTCTCGCTGCTCGCGTTCGCCGCCGGCTTCATCGTGCGGCCGTTCGGTGCCATCTTCTTCGGCCGCCTGGGCGACATGATCGGCCGCAAGTACACCTTCCTGGTCACCATCCTGATCATGGGCCTGTCGACCTTCGTGGTCGGCCTCTTGCCCTCGTACGCCAGCATCGGCATCGCGGCGCCGATCCTGCTGATCGCGCTGCGGTTGCTGCAGGGCCTCGCGCTCGGCGGCGAGTACGGCGGTGCGGCCACCTACGTGGCCGAACATGCGCCGAGTGGCAAGCGGGGCGCGTTCACGTCGTGGATCCAGACCACGGCCACGCTCGGCCTGTTCCTCTCGCTGCTCGTCATCCTCGGCGTGCGCACGTACGTCGGTGAAGCGGCCTTCGCCGACTGGGGCTGGCGCATTCCGTTCCTCGTGTCGGTGGTCCTGCTCGCGGTCAGCGTGTGGATCCGACTCTCGATGAACGAGTCGCCCGCCTTCAAGAAGATGAAGGAAGAGGGCAAGACCTCGAAGGCGCCGCTGACGGAAGCGTTCGCCAACTGGAAGAACGCCAAGATCGTGATCCTGGCGCTGGTCGGCCTGACGATGGGCCAGGCGGTGGTCTGGTACACGGGCCAGTTCTACGCGCTGTTCTTCCTCACCGGCGCGCTCAAGGTCGACGGGCCCACGGCGAACATCCTGATCGCCTTCGCGCTGATCATCGGCACGCCGTTCTTCGTCCTGTTCGGCACGCTCTCCGACAAGATCGGGCGCAAGCCCATCATCATGGCCGGCTGCCTGCTGGGCGCGCTGACCTTCTTTCCGCTCTTCAACGCGCTGACCAACGCCGCCAATCCGGAACTGGCCGCGGTGCAGGAGAAGACCAAGGTCGTCGTCACCGCCGACCCCGACAAGTGCTCGTTCCAGTTCAACCCGACGGGCGTGGCCAAGTTCACCAGCTCGTGCGACATCGCCAAGCAGGTGCTGGCGGGCCGATCGGTGAACTACGAGAACGCGGTGGCTCCGGCCGGCTCGTTCGCCGTCGTGAAGATCGGCGACAAGACGATCTCGGGCTACGACCCCCAAGGCCTGGCCCCGGCCGAGATCAAGGGCAAGGACGATGCCTTCCGCAAGGAGCTCACCGAGGCGGTCAACGCCGCCGGCTATCCGGCCAAGGCCAAGCCGATCGCCTTCATGAGCGGGCAGTGGTGGAGCGTGGTGCTGATCCTGACGATCATGGTGATCTACGTGACCATGGTCTACGGGCCGATCGCGGCGATGCTGGTGGAGATGTTCCCCACGCGCATCCGCTACACCTCGATGAGCCTGCCGTATCACATCGGCAACGGCTGGTTCGGCGGCCTGTTGCCGGCCACCGGCCTGGCGATCGTGGCGCAGACCGGCAACATGTACAACGGCCTGTGGTACCCGATCATCTTCGCGGCGATCACCTTCGTGATCGGCACGTTGTTCATCCGTGAAACCAAGGACGTCGACATCTACCGCGACGACTGATCCTGGCGGCGCTCTTCCGAGCGCCCGCTGCGACTTCGAAGGCCGGCCGCGCGAGCGCCGGCCTTTTTCTTTGCTCGCGACCCTTTGCTCGCGACCCTTTGCCCGCGACTTTTTGCCCGCGACTTTTGCCCGCGGCGCGCTCAGCCGAAGTGGCCGGCGTGCCGCTCGCGCAGCACGTTCTTCTGCACCTTGCCCATCGCGTTCCTCGGCAGCTCGTCGACGAGGAAAAGTGCCTTCGGCACCTTGAAGTTGGCGATCTTCGACTTGAGCGCCGCCGTCATCGCGGCCGCATCGAGCACGGCGCTCGCGCGCGCCACCACGACGGCGACAACCGCCTCGCCGAAGTCGCCATGCGGCACGCCGATGACCGCGCTCTCGGCCACGCCCGGCATCGCGTTGATCACGCTCTCGATCTCGGCCGGGTAGACGTTGTAGCCGCCGGTGATGACCACGTCCTTGCTGCGGCCGACGATGCTGATGTAGCCGAGGTCGTCGATCCGTCCGACGTCGCCGGTGCGAAACCAGCCGTCGGTGGTGAACTCTGCCTTCGTCTTCTCGGGCATGCGCCAGTAGCCCATGAACACGTTCGGCCCGCGCACCTCGACGCCGCCGACCGTGCCCTCCGGCAGCGCGGCGCCGCCCTCGCCGGTGATGCGCAGGCCCACGCCGGGCAGAGGAAATCCGACGGTGCCGCCACGGCGCGCGCCGTCTTCTGCGCGATACGGATTGGAGGTGAGCATCACCGTCTCGCTCATGCCGTAGCGCTCGAGGAGGGTGTGGCCGGTGCTCGCCTCGAACTGCTCGAAGGTGTCGATCAGCAAGGGCGCCGAGCCGCTGACGAAAAGCCGCATGTTCGCGCATGCCACGCGCGTGAGGCCGGCCTCGCCGAGCAGCCGCACGTAGAGCGTCGGCACGCCCATGAAGACGGTGGCGCGCGGCAGCAGCGCGATCACGCGCTTGGCATCGAAGCGGCCGAGCCAGAGCATCTTCGCGCCCGCCAGCAGCGCGCCGTGCGAGGCCACGAAGAGGCCGTGCACGTGGAAGATGGGGAGCGCGTGGATCAGCACGTCGCCACCCTCGGCCGGCGTGCGCCATCCCCAGTAGTCCTTGAGCGTGAGGGCGTTCGACAGCAGGTTGCCGTGGGTCAGCATCGCGCCCTTCGAGCGCCCCGTGGTGCCGCTGGTGTAAAGGATGGCGGCGAGCTCGCCGGCCAGGCGGCGGGCCGGCGCGTGCTCGGTGCCGAACTGCGCGGCACGCTCGAGCAGGCTGCCGTCGCGGGCTTCGCCGAGCGTGAACACAAACGTGGTGCCGGCGGCGAACGCGAGCTGCGAGGCCCATGCGAAATCCTTCGGCGCGCACACGAACACGGCCGGCTCCGCGTCGCCCAGGAAGTAGGCGATTTCGTCGGCCTTGTAGGCGGTGTTGAGCGGCAGGTAGACATGGCCGGCGCGCAGCACCGCGAGGTAGAACAGCAGCGACTCGACCGACTTCTCCGCCTGCACGGCGACGCGGCTCGAGGGCGGCAGGCCGAGCGAATCGAGCGTGTTGGCGAGCACGGCCGTGGCGCGCTCGACGTCGCGCCAGGTGTAGACCAGGTCGGTGCCGTCGACCTCGATCGCGGCCGAGTCGAGATCGGCGGGGAAGCCTCCACGAAGGGCGACGAAGAGATTGGCGTTCGGCTCGCTCGCGTGTTCGGCCGCGTGTTTGGTTGCATGTGAATTCATGCCGCGATTCTTGCCCGCGTGCCGAGGCTGCGCGCTCCGGGTCGATCCGCTGCCTCGCTCGAGGGCGTGCCGATAAACTCGTCGGGTGGATCCGGCAACGCGTGCAAGCACCCGCCTCGCCGCGCGGCTGCTGTGCGCCGGCGCGTCGCTGTGCGCTGCCGCCGCGGCTGCACAGGCACCGGGCGGCGGTGTCGCCGACCCCTTGCCGCCGGCCGCGCCCGCTGCCGCGGCCCAACCTGCGAACGGCAAGGCCGAGCTCGCCCCGGTGACGATCACCGGCAATCGCCCCGACGACACGGCCGAGCGCCGCAATTCCACGGCCTCGAAGATCGTGATCGGCCGCGACGAGATCGATCGCTTCGGCGACAGCACGCTCGGCGACGTGCTCAAGCGCCTGCCCGGCGTCACTCTCCAGGGCCGCCCTGGCCGCGGAGGCGCGATCCGCATGCGCGGCCTCGGCAACGGCTACACGCAGATCCTGCTCGACGGCGAGCGCGTGCCGCCCGGCTTCTCGCTCGACTCCATCACGCCCGATCAGATCGAGCGCATCGAAATCCTGCGCGCGCCCACCGCCGAGACCGGGGCGCGCGCCATCGCCGGCACCATCAACATCGTCACGAGGGGCGGCTACACGAAGCGCGTCAACGACGTGAAGCTGAGTGCGGGTTTGGAGAACGGCGATCTGCAACCCGGCGTTTCGTGGTCGCGCAACTTCACGACCGGGCCGCTCATCGTCAACTACTCGCTGAGCGCCTACCGCTTCGCGCAAGACAGCAGCAGCACCACGACCACCGAAGACCGCGTGCTCGATGCGAACGGCAACGAAGGCAATGTCACGCTGGCGCAGCGCGACGAAGGCAGGGTGCGCGTGACCGGCCACGGCCTGCACGCCACGGCACGCCTGCAGTGGCGCCCGGAGAACGGTGCCGACTCGGTGACGCTCACGCCGGTGTTCTTCTACAGCCGAGTGAAGAGTCGTGGCGAAGGCGTGCTCACGCAGAGCGTCGGCGACACGCCGGCGCCCTACGACCACTCGCTCGGCGAGAGCCGCAGCAGCACCTCGCTCACGCGCCTCACCGGCGAGTGGACGCATCGTCTGGGTGGCGCCGCCATTGCGGGCAACGGGGCCGGCGGAGGCGACCGCGTCGAGACGCGCGCCGGCATCGGCCAGTCGCGCCGGCCCGGCCAAACGCTGCGCACCGAGCGTACCGGCGGCAACGTCACGCGCACGCTCGACGACTCGAGCGACTCGCACGACACCAGCGTCACCGCGAGCGGCAAGCTGGTGCGCACGCTGTTCGAGGAGCACAGCTTCGTTGCCGGGGCCGAGCTCGAATCGAACCGTCGTGCCGACGTGCGCACGACGCTCCAGCAGCCCGACCCGCTGCCACCGGGCTCCGGCGACAACTTCAGCGCCAACGCCCTGCGCATCGCGGCTTACGCGCAAGACGAGTGGAACCTCACGCCGCAATGGGGCGTACACGCGGGCTTGCGCTGGGAAGGCATCCGCACGCGCGGGAGCGTGGCCGAAGGCCAGCCCGACGCCATCAATCGCAGCGGCGTCTGGTCGCCGTTGCTGCACGCAGTCTGGAAGCCCGACCCAAAGAGCCGCGACCAGGTGCGCATGAGCCTCACGCGCAGCTATCGCTCGCCAATGCTCGGCGACCTGATAGCGCGGCCGGTGTTCAACAGCCGCTACCCCATCGGTGGTCCGAACACGCCGACGCAGGCCGACCGCGCCGGCAACCCCGACCTCAAGCCCGAGCTCGCCACGGGCATCGACCTCGCGGTCGAGCGCTACCTGCCCGGCAGCGGCCTGCTCAGCGCCAACGTCTTCCGCCGCGACATCACGAACTACATGCGCAGCGTGACGCGGCTCGAGACCGTCTCGTATTCGAGCGTGCCGCGCTATGTGCTGCGGCCGCAGAACGTGGGCAGCGCGGTCACGCAGGGCCTCGAGCTCGAAGCCAAGTTCCGCGCCAGCGAGTTGTGGGCAGAGGCACCCAAGGTCGACGTGCGCGCCAACGTGAGCGTGTTCTCCTCGCGTGTGAAGGAAGTGCCCGGCCCCGACAACCGGCTCGACCAGCAGCCGGGCGCCACCGCGAATCTCGGCGGCGACTACCGCTTTCCCGGCATGCCGCTCACGCTCGGCGGCAACGTCAACTGGACGCCGGGCTACACCACGCGACTGTCGGATGTTCAGACCGCCTTCATGTCGCGAAAGATCGTCGCCGACGCGTATGCGCTGTGGGTCTTCAACCCGGCGCTGCAACTGCGCTTCTCGCTCAGCAACCTGGCGCCGAGCGACTACCTCTTCGGCGCCAGCGTCGACGGTCCCGACATCCAGGGCCGCAACGTGCGTGAACGCTCCACGACCACGCAGCCGACCTTCGTCAACGCGCAGCTCCGGCTCGAGATGAAGCTTTAGGTCGCTGCGCTGCCGCGTTCAACCCTTCGAAAGCGGTTCGATCGCCTAGACTCGCGCCGCCCAACGGAAACCGCCCATGAAATTCACACTCTGCCTCGCTGCCCTCGCCACGCTCGTCGCAACGCCGCTCGCGGCCTTCGCGCAGGCCAAGGGCGAGATCCGCATCGCCCACGTCTACAGCAAGACCGGGCCGCTCGAGGCTTACGGCAAGCAGACGCAGACGGGCCTGATGATGGGTCTCGACTACGCCACCGGCGGCACCATGATGGTCGCCGGCAAGAAGATCGTGGTGATCGAGAAAGACGACCAGGGCAAGCCCGACGTGGGCAAGAGCCTGCTCGCCACCGCCTACAGCGACGACAAGGCCGACATCGCCGTCGGACCCTCGTCTTCCGGCGTGGCGCTGGCGCTGCTGCCGGTGGCCGAGGAGTACAAGAAGATCCTGCTGGTCGAACCCGCGGTCGCCGATTCGATCACCGGCGACAAGTGGAACCGCTACATCTTCCGCACCGGCCGCAACAGCTCGCAAGACGCGATCAGCAACGCCGTGGCGCAGGACAAGGAAGGCACCTCGATCGCCACGCTGGCGCAGGACTACGCGTTCGGCCGCGACGGTGTCAAGGCCTACAAGGAAGCGCTGAAGAAGGCCAAGGTCGTGCACGAGGAGTACCTGCCGCCGGCCACTACCGACTTCACCGCCGGCGCGCAACGCCTGATCGACGCGCTGAAGGACAAGCCGGGCAGGAAGGTGATCTGGATTCTCTGGGCCGGCGCGAGCAACCCGTTCAAGATCGCCGACCTCGACCTCAAGCGCTACAACATCGAGATCTCGACCGGCGGCAACATCCTTCCGGCGATGGTTCCGTACAAGCAGTTCCCGGGCATGGAAGGCGCGGCCTACTACTACTTCGGCATGCCGAAGAACCCGGTCAACGAGTGGCTCGTCGCCAACCATTACAAGCAGTTCAAGGCACCGCCCGATTTCTTCACCGCCGGTGGCATGAGCGCGGCGATCGCACTGGTCGAGGCATTGAAGAAGGCCGGTGGCGACACGAACACCGAGAAGCTGATCAAGACCATGGAAGGCATGAGCTTCGAGACGCCGAAAGGCAAGATGACCTTCAGGAAGGAAGACCACCAGGCGATGCAGTCGATGTACCACTTCCGCATCAAGGCAGACCCGGCGTTCGCCTGGGGCGTGCCCGAGCTCGTACGCGAGATCAAGCCGGAAGAGATGGCGATCCCGATTCGCAACAAGCGCTGATCGCCGCGCCGCGGCGCGGTTGCTGCCGGCCATGCTCGAGACGCGTGACCTCACCATCCGTTTCGGTGGCCACGTTGCCGTCGACGGCGTCTCGTGCGCGTTCGCACCGGGCACGCTCACGGCGATCGTCGGCCCCAACGGTGCCGGCAAGACGACGTACTTCAACCTGATCTCGGGGCAGCTGAGGGCGAGCGCAGGCTCGGTGCGGCTCGGCGGTGTCGACATCACGCGCGAGAGTGCTTCGGCGCGCACGCACCGCGGTCTCGGTCGCGCGTTCCAGCTCACCCAGCTCTTCGCGGGCCTGAGCGTGCTCGAGAACGTGCGGCTCGCGGTGCAGTCGCGGCGACGCGAGGGGCTGAACCTTTTTTCGGTGTGGAGCGACCGGCGCGAGACGCTCGAGCGCGCGCGTGAACTCGTCGAGCAGGTGAAGCTGCAAGCGAGGCGCGACGCGCTGGCGAGCAGCCTGCCGCACGGCGACCAGCGCAAGCTCGAAGTGGCCATGCTGATGGCGCTGGAGCCGAGCGTGTTCATGTTCGACGAGCCGACCGCCGGCATGAGCAGCAGCGACGTGCCGGTGATCCTCGACCTGATCCGCATGCTGAAGGCCGATGCGACGAAGACCGTCCTGCTGGTCGAGCACAAGATGGATGTGGTGCGCGAGCTGGCCGACCGCATCGTCGTGCTGCACAACGGCCGGCTGGTGGCCGATGGCGAGCCCGAAGTCGTCATCGCTTCGCCGATCGTGCAGCAGGCGTATCTCGGTCTATCGCCCGAGACGCGCCTGCCGGCCCAAGCTGGGCTCCCCCCTATCCCGGCCTTTCCCCACGAGGGAAAAAGGGTCGACCCGTCGAGCGCTCCGCGACCATGACAACTCCGCCGCTGCTCACGCTCGCCGGCGTGCACACGCACATCGCGGGCTATCACATCCTGCACGGCGTCGACCTCGCCGTGCCGGCCGGGCAGGTGACGATGCTGCTGGGTCGCAACGGCGCCGGCAAGACGACGACGCTGCGTACCGTCATGGGCCTGTGGGCCGCGTCTGCAGGCAGCGTGACGTTCGACGGCACGCGCATCGACGCAACTTTCGGCACGCCCGACATCGCGCGGCTCGGCATCGCGTACGTGCCGGAGAACATGGGCGTGTTCGCCGACCTCACGGTGAGCGAGAACATGCTGCTCGCGGCACGCGGCGCACGCACTTTCGACCGGCTCGACACGGCCCGCCTCGAGTGGCTGTTCGGTCTGTTCCCGGCGCTGAAGAAGTTCTGGCTCTACCCGGCCGGCAAGCTCTCGGGCGGGCAAAAGCAGATGCTGGCGATCGCGCGCGCGATGGTCGAGCCGCGGCGCTTGCTGCTGATCGACGAGCCGAGCAAAGGCCTCGCGCCGGCGATCGTGCAGAACCTCGTCGAGGCGCTGCGCGAGCTCAAGCGCACCGAGACCACGGTGCTGCTCGTCGAGCAGAACTTCCAGGTCGCGAAGGCGCTCGGCGATCACGTCGCGGTGATGGACGACGGGCGCGTCGTGCACCGCGGGCCGATGCGCGAGATGGCCGACGACGAGGCGCTGCAGCAGCGGTTGCTTGGGCTCTCGCTGGCGGCGCATTCGTGAGCGAGGCCGTGAGCGAGGTCGTGAGCGAGCCCGCGATCGCCACCGCGAGCGCATCCTCCGGCGACGCCACCGCGACGCACGCGATCCCGCGCACGCGCTTCGACGCGCTGCCGCTCTTGCTCGTGGCCGTGCTGGCGCTCGCCGCATGGCCACTCGTGGGCTCGTCGTCGACGTGGCTCACGCTGACGGCGGCCGGCCTGGCGATGGGCATGATCGTGTTCATCGCCGCCTCGGGCCTGACGCTCGTGTTCGGCCTGATGGACGTGCTCAACTTCGGCCACAGCCTGTTCATCGCGCTCGGCGCGTACGTCACCGCCAGCGTGTTCGCGGCGCTCGCCACCTGGACGAGCATGCCGAGCATCGCGCTGAACCTCGGCGCGATCGGCGTCGCGGTGCTGGCTTCGATGGCGCTGGCGGGTGCTGTCGGCCTCGGCTTCGAGCGGGTGATCGTGCGGCCGGTCTACGGCCAGCACCTCAAGCAGATCCTGGTCACGCTCGGCGGCGCCATCGTCGGCGAGGAACTCATCAAGGCGGTGTGGGGCCCGCAGCAGATCGCGCTGCCGCCGCCCGAGGCGCTGCGCGGCTCCGTGCTCATCGGCGAGGTGGTGGTCGACAAGCTGCGGCTCGTCTCGGTGGCGATCGGCGTCGTGGTGCTGGTAGCGCTGGTGTGGACGCTCAATCGCACCAAGATCGGCCTGCTCATCCGCGCCGGTGTGCAAGACCGCGAGATGGTCGAGAGCCTCGGCTACCGGATCAGGCGGCTGTTCGTGGGCGTGTTCGCAGCCGGCTCGGCACTGGCCGGCCTGGGCGGCAGTCTGTGGGGCATGAACCAGCAGATCGTGGTGCCGCAGATCGGCGCACAGGTCAACGTGCTGATCTTCATCGTCATCATCATGGGCGGGCTCGGCTCGACGGTGGGCTGCCTCGTCGGCGCGCTGCTGGTCGGGCTGATGACGAACTACGTGGGCTTTCTCGCCCCCAAGCTCACCATGTTCTCGAGCATCGGGCTGATGGTGGCGGTGCTGCTGTGGCGGCCGCGCGGGCTCTACCCCGTGACCAGCCGATGACCCTGGCGCTCCCACGCTCACTGTCGTTCGCCGCTCGCCGAGGGGGCGTGGTCTCCCTTGGTGCGGCCCGGCGGGAGGCCGGCTCGCCATGTTGAGACGTCTCCTCTCGCACGACCTGCCGCGCAGCCGCGTGCTCACGGTGGTGCTGATCGGGATCGTCCTCGGCCTCGCGCTCACGCCGTTCATCTTCCCTGGCACCCGGGCGCTGAACGTCGCGGCCAAGGTGATCGTGTTCATCGTGCTCGCCGCGAGCTTCGACCTGCTGCTCGGCTACACCGGCATCGTCAGCTTCGCGCACACCATGTTCTTCGGCATCGGCGCCTACGGCATCGCGATCGCGGCCACGCGGCTCGGGCCGACCTGGCCGGCGCTCGCCATCGGCACGGCCGCAGCGTTGGCGACGTCGCTCGTGCTCTCGCTCCTGATCGGCTTGTTCAGCCTGCGCGTGCGCGCGATCTTCTTCGCCATGATCACGCTCGCCGTGGCCTCGGCCTTCCTCACGTTCGCCTCGCAGCTCTCCGACGTGACCGGCGGCGAAGACGGCCTCACCTTCCAGTTGCCCGAGGCCTTGCGGTCGGGCACGCAATACGCCGCCGAGCCCTTTCTCGGCGCCTCGATCGACGGGCGCCTGCTCACCTACTACCTCGTCTTCATCGCCGCGCTGGTGCTCGTGCTGGCGCTGCTGCGCATCGTCAACTCGCCGTTCGGCCGCGTGCTGCAGGCCATCCGCGAGAACGACTTCCGCGCCGAGGCGATCGGCTACCGCATCGTCGTCTACCGCACGATCGCGAGCGTGGCCTCTGCGCTCTTCGCCACGCTGGCCGGCGTGCTGCTCGCGCTCTGGCTGCGCTACAACGGGCCCGAGACCACGCTGAGTTTCGAGATCATGCTCGATGTGCTGCTCATCGTCGTGATCGGCGGCATGGGCACGGTCTACGGCGCGGTGGTGGGCAGCGCACTGCTGGTGCTGGCGCAGAACTATCTGCAGGACGTGATGAAGCTGGGTGCGGGCGCCTTCGAGAACGTGCCCCTGCTCTCGCGCATCGTCTCGCCCGAGCGTTGGCTGTTCTGGCTCGGTCTCCTGTTCGTGCTCTCGGTGTATTGGTTCCCGAACGGCGTGGTCGGCCGGCTGCGCCAGCGCGCCGCGGCATGGCGCGCGGCCGTGGCCGATCGCGCGAGCGTCAAGGCGCGCTGATGCGCGTGATCGCGTCGCGCGTCAGCACATGGACCGCGCCGTCGATGCCGACGAGCAGGTCGACCGGCGAGCCGGCCGGCGTGGCGGCGCGAAGGGCATAGGCGAACAGCGGCGCGGTGACGCCGGTGGTCACGTTGGCCGGGCCTGCCGATGCAGGCCAGCCGTAGTTCGCACCGGCCGCGCCGAGGTCGATCTCTTCCCACGTGTCCTGCCCCACGTCGTTGATGTCGATGCGGCCGGTGCCGGGCTGCACCGCTCTGTCGCGCGACGAAGATGCGGCCGTCGGCGGCTTGCGCGAAGGCGGTGCCGCCCACTAGGCCCGTGACCCACGCGGTGTTGCGCGTGAAGCCGCGAGGTTGCGTGGCCGTGCCGCCAAACTGCACCGTCGCCGCCGACCAAGGCGAGACGCGGCCGGCTGCGTCGAAGGCGCGCGCCCAGAGCACGTGCTGGCCTGCTGCGTAGGCGCTGGCATCGAGCGTGGCGCTGTACGGCGCGCTGGTGTCGGGCGTGCCGATGGCCGTGCCGTCGATCTGGAACTCGACGCTCGCCACGCCGCCATCTGCCTGCGCTCTGGCGCTCGGCGTGAGCGTGCCGGTCAGGCCGGTAACGAGCGCGGCCGGTGCGGTGAGCGTGACGGCGGGCGGGCCGGCGTTGACGGGCGGTGGCGTGGTCGCGGAGGTGTCGTTGTCCCCACCGCCACCGCAGGCGGCGACGAGCAAGGCCGTGACGAGCGCAGCCGAGCAGCGGCGCAAACGAGGCGAGGCGTGCCTCGGAGCGATCCTGCCTCGGCGCCGATGCAGCGTGTGACGGAAGGCTTCGCCTCCGCGGCGCACCTCGGCTACGGCAACGCCTGCGCGGGTGCGGCGGCCAGGCCGCTGAAGGCCGAACCCGAGACCGAGCCCACGTCCCAGCCGCGATCGACGTCGAGGCCGGTGATGCGCCAGTCGTGCGCCGGCAGGCGGATCGGCGCGATCACTTCTTCGTACGAGCGCATCGGCCAGGTCACGCCGAAGAGACGGCGGTGATCGAAGGTGTCGACCATCGCCACCGCACCCTGCGTGGTCCGGAAGCCTTCGAGCGTGAAGCGGACACGCCGCATCAGGCCCGACTCGATGTCGATGCTCAGCGCTGCGCGGTCGAGCGACACGCGGCCGAGGCCGGGGCGGAGCCACACGCGCACGATCTCGCACGGATGCCCGTCGACGCGCTCGCTGCCGCCCTTCTCGCAGACCAGCGGCTGGCCGCTGCGCTCGGCCCGGTCGAGCACCCACAGCGGGCCGAGCAGGAACATGCCGTAGCCCTCGGCGACGAGCGCCGCGGCGGAAAGCGTGTCGGCATCGGCGGTCTGCATGCCATTGCGCCAGACGGCGATGGCGCCGGGGTGGGCCGGCGTGCCTTCCTCGCGTCGCCACGTCACCTGTTTCGTGCCGGCCGTGCCGCGGTAGGCCTGCGCGACGATGCCTTGCGCCGGCAGGATGCGTTCTTCCGAGCCGCCGCGATAGGTCTTGTCGACCACCGCCGGCTGCACCGAATCCACGAGCGGCCGCCACTCGCCTTCGTAGCGCACGTTGATGTCGTGCAGCCGCTTGTACGCGGCCCAGCCGTGCGCCTCGGCGCTTTGCCGCAGGCGGCGTTCCGCGTCGGCGTCGCTCGCGGCAGGCGCTGCCACGAGCGGCAGCGGGCTGGCGCAGCCGCCGAGCAGTGCGAGCGCGCCGAGCGAGCCGCTCGCGGCCATGAAGTCGCGGCGCGAGAAGCTTCTCGAGAGAAGAAGCGCATGGGGGTCGGTCGAGTTCAAGTTCACCATCCTTCGCTGCCCGGCTCGCCCTTGAAAGGGCCAGCGAGTTCGGGCGTGATCCAGCCACCATAGAAGCCACCGGGCTGCGGCACGACGAGCGCGCCGCCGACTCGGCAGGTCAACGCGCCGCCCGCGTAGAGCGCGACGCAATCGGCCAGCGCTTCGGCGCCCGCCAGCGGTTGCGGGTAGCTCCAGGCGATGCGGGCGAGTCGCTCGCCACCGGCCACCAGGTCCCAGTAGCGCGCCGGCCCCTTCCACTCGCAATACGAGCCGCCTCCCGCCGGCTCGAAGCGCTCGCGCGCGACGTCGGCCCACGGCAGGTAGAAGCTCGGCGGGTGCGCGGTTTCCAGCGCACGCACCGCGCGGCGCGTGCGGGCGATCTCGAGATCGCCCCAGTGCACCGTCACCTCGCGCGCGTCTGCGGCCAGTCGCGGCGGGCGTGGGAAGTCCCACACCGAGGTCTGATCCGGTCGCGCAACCGCGGCGAACGGCGGCCGCTCGCCGCCGCGCCAGCGCCAGTGCTCGCGCGCATCGCGCAGCCAGCTCGGCGACTCTTTCATCGGTGAGCCGGCCCGGCTTCGGGGGCGCGCCACGCCATGCCGCTGCTCCAGGCAATGAGCGCGAGCAGCCCGAGCTGGATCGGGATGCGCAGCACCAGCGCCCAGTACGGCACGTCGAACAGCTCGGGGCGCTGCAGCATGTAGATGTGCGCCGGCGTGACCGCGATCGTCAGCAGAAACAGGTCCCATCCGGCCGCGAGCCGGGTCGGTTTCCAGAGCAGCCCAGCGGCACCCAGGAGCTCGAACACGCCGCTCACCAGCACGGCCGCCCGCGGCCAGGGCACCCAGGGCGGCACGATGGACATCTCGGCTTCGGTGGCGGCGAAGTGGGCGATGCCGCCGAGCGCAAACCACAGAAAGACGAACGCCAGCCCGACGAATCGACCGCGTGCGATTCCCGGGGAGTGCGACGAGAGCGAAAGAGGCTCGAGCAAAGACATCGGCTGGTTTGCGGGACTCGCGTCCGGCGGCTTGAGACGCGGAGTGTGGCCCAACACGGCAGGCGCCCGACTTGCCCTTTCGTCTGCATATTTTCCGGCCGTATGATCCGGCCCCGCCGCACCGGCGTCTTTCCATCCACTCCCTGTCGCCGACCGCAGATCCTTCGATGACTCCCGTTTCCGGCGTGCCTGCTCCAACGCTGCGAACGCGGACGCCGCTGCCGGCGCGCGTGATCCTGGGCTTTGCGGCCGCGGTGCTCGCGGTCGCCCTCACGGCCTGGCTCTCCTACGCGGCCCTGCAGGAGCGTTCGACCACCGCCGAGCGCATTTCGCACACCTACGAAGTGCTCGGCCGCGTGCAGGAGATCTTTTCCGGAGTGCAAGACGCGGAAACTGCGCAGCGCGGGTTCCTGCTCACCGGCACCGAGGCTTACCTCGAGCCGTACAACGTGGCGAAGACGACGCTGCCCCAGCAGATCGAGGACCTGCGCGGGCTCACGGCGGCGAACCCCGACCAGCGCACGCGTGCAGAAGCGTTGGCGCAGGTGGCGACAGAGAAGCTCGTCGAACTCGGCGAGACCATCGCGCTGCGCCGTGCCGACAACGTCGAGGCCGCGCTCGCCATCGTGCGCACCGACCGGGGCAAGGCCTCGATGGACCGCATCCGCGTGCTCACCGCCGAGCTGCAGCGCGAGGAAGGCTACGCACTGGCCGCCCGCCAGCGCGACTGGCAAGTCGCGGCCAGAACGTCCTTCCTCGTGACCGGTTTCGGCTCGGCTTTGCTGCTCGCCCTGATCGGCATCGCGTTCTGGCAAACCCGGCGCAGCCACCACGAACGCGAGACCGAGGCCTGGCTGCGCAGCGGCCTGGCCGAGCTGGCGGTGACGATGCAGGGCGATCAGCGCATCGACGCGCTGGGCGACAAGATCGTCGAGTTCCTCGCCATCTACCTGAGAGCGCCGGTGGCTGCGCTCTACGTCGCCGAGGCCGACCGAAGCTTTCACCGCGTGGCCGGCTTCGCAGTGGCCGCCGGTGGCAACGCAGCCATCCGCAGTGGCGAGGGCCTGCTCGGCCAGGCCGCGAAAGAGTGCCGCACGCTGCACGTGAAGGACGTTCCACCCGGCTACCTGCCGGTGAGCTCGAGCCTGGGAAGGGCCGATGCGCGCGAGCTGCTCGTGGCCCCGGCGATGGTCGACGGGCGGGTCCACGCGGTCATGGAGCTGGGCTTCTTTCGCGCCGTCGACGAGGCGCAGCGCACGCTGCTCGACCGCATCTCGGAGGCCGTCGGCGTGGCGGTGCGCGGCTCGAAGGACCGTACCCGCCTCGAAGAGCTGCTCGAGGAGACGCAGCGCCAGTCGGAAGAGCTGCAGGCGCAACAGGAAGAGCTGCGCGTCAACAACGAAGAGCTCGAGGAGCAGGGCCGGGCACTGAAGGAATCGCAAGCCTCGCTCGAGGAGCAGCAGGCCGAGCTCGAGGCCAGCAACTCACAACTCGAGGAGCACTCGCGCCTGCTCGAAGACCAGCGCGACGAGCTCGTGGGCTCGCGCATCGCGCTCGAGACCAAGGCCGCCGACCTCGAGCGCGCCAGCCAGTACAAGAGCGAGTTTCTCTCCAACATGAGCCACGAGCTGCGCACGCCGCTCAACTCCACGCTGATCCTTTCGAAGCTGCTGGCCGACAACAAGGACGGCAACCTCACCGAAGAGCAGGTCAAGTTCGCGCTCACCATCGGCTCCGCCGGCAACGACCTGCTGGTGCTCATCAACGACGTGCTCGACCTGTCGAAGATCGAGGCCGGCAAGGCCGAGGTCACCTCGGATCGCGTGCCGATCGCGCGCCTGCTCGACACGCTCGGCAAGACCTTCCAGCCGATCGCGCGCGAGAAGGGCCTCACGTTTTCGGCCTGCGTGGCGCCGGGCACACCCGAGCGCATCGAGACCGACGGCCAGCGGCTCGGTCAGATCCTCAAGAACCTGCTCTCGAACGCGATCAAGTTCACCGACGTGGGCGAGGTCTCGCTGAGGGTCTCGGCCGGGCCGAACGAGACCCTCACCTTCGCCGTGCAAGACACCGGCATCGGCATCGGGCCCGAGCAGCACGCGCTGGTGTTCGAGGCCTTCCGCCAGGCCGACGGGAGCACCCATCGCAAGTACGGTGGCACCGGCCTGGGCCTCTCGATCTCGCGCGACCTCGCACAGTTGCTCGGCGGCGAGATCGCGCTCGAGAGCCAACCCGGCCGCGGCAGTCTGTTCACGCTGACGCTGCCGCAGGTCTACGTGCCGCCCGAGGTCGAGGCCGCCGAGCCGGTGGCCGCACCGGCGCCGGGCCGTTCGGTGCCGCGCCGGGCGCCATTGCCGGTGCGGCCAGCCGCAGCAGCACCGCAACGGGCTCGCCGCCCGACGACTGCGCCGGCGGTCGCGGTGACCGACGATCGCGCCGCCATCGAGCCTTCGGCGCGCACCATCCTCGTCGTCGAAGACGACGTGCGCTTCGCCGCCATCCTGCGCGACCTGGCGCACGAGATGGGCTTCCATTGCATCGTCACGCACACCGCCAGCGAGGGCCTGGCGGCAGCGCTCGAGTACCGGCCGAGTGCGGTGCTGCTCGACGTGAACCTGCCCGACTATTCTGGCCTCACCGTGCTCGACCAGCTCAAGCGCAACCCGCTCACGCGGCACATCCCGGTGCACGTCGCTTCGGTAGTCGACTATGCGCACGAGGCGCTCGAGCGCGGGGCCGTCGGCTATGCGCTCAAGCCGGTCAAGCGCGAGCAGCTGGTGGATGCGCTCAAGCTGCTCGAGGCCAAGTTCTCGCAGGGCCTGCGCCGCCTGCTGATCGTGGAAGACGACGCGGTGCAGCGCGACAGCATGCGTGCGCTGCTCGGCACCGCGGGCGTCGAGATCACGCTGGCCGGCACTGCGGCCGAGGCGCTGGCGCGGCTGAAGGAAACGACATTCGACTGCATGGTCGTGGACCTGCACCTGCCCGACCTCAGCGGCTACCAGCTGCTCGAGCAGATGGCCGACGCCGACGACCTCGCCTTCCCCCCGGTGATCGTCTATACCGGTCAGACGCTCACGCGCGACGAGGAGCAGGCGCTGCGCAAGTTCTCGCGCTCGATCATCCTCAAGGGCGCGCATTCGCCCGAGCGGCTGCTCGACGAGGTGACGCTGTTCCTGCACCAGGTGGAGACCGAGCTGCCGCCTTCGAGCCAGCGCATGCTCAAGATCGCGCGCGATCGCGAGGCGCTGTTCGAGGGGCGCCACATCCTGATCGTGGAAGACGACGTGAGGAACGTGTTCGCCTTGTCGAGCGTGCTCGAACCCAGGGGCGTGAAGGTGGCCATCGCGCGCAATGGCCGCGAGGCGCTCGATGCGCTGGCCAACTCACCGCAGCCCGGCAGCGAAGGTGCGATCGACCTCGTGCTGATGGACGTCATGATGCCGGAGATGGACGGCCTGACGGCCATGCGCGAGATCAGGAAGCGCCCCGAGTGGAGGCGGCTGCCGATCATCGCGCTCACCGCCAAGGCGATGAAGGACGACCAGGAGAAGTGCCTCGACGCAGGCGCCAACGACTACATCGCCAAGCCGCTCGACGTCGAGAAGCTGCTTTCGCTGGTGCGGGTATGGATGCCGGCCTGAACGCGCCGGCGGAGCCGGCGGCGGTGGCGAGCAGCGACTTCGAGATCGAGCTGCAGTTGCTGGTGGAGGCGATCTACCTCAAGTACCACTACGACTTCCGCTCCTATGCCCGCGCTTCGCTCAAGCGCCGCATGGTGACGGCGATGGCGCGCTTCGGCTGCAGCACGCTCTCGCAGTTGCAGGACAGGATCGTCCACGACCCGGCGGTGTTCGCGCCGATGCTCGAATACCTCACCGTTCAGGTGAGCGACATGTTTCGTGACCCCGGCTACTTCCGCGCGCTGCGCGAGCGGGTGCTGCCGCAGCTGCGCACCTACCCGTCGCTCAAGATCTGGGTGGCCGGCTGCAGCACCGGTGAAGAGGTGTACTCGCTCGCCATCCTGCTGCGCGAAGAAGGCCTGCTCGCGCGCACCATCATCTATGCGACCGACATCAACGCCAAGGCGCTGCACAAGGCCGAGGCCGGCGTCTACGAGCTCGAGCGCGTGGCCGGCTTCACCGCCAACCACCACGCCTCGGGCGCCCGGTCTTCGCTCTCCGACTACTACGTCGCCGGCTACGGCAACGCGGTGTTCGACAAGTCGCTGAAGAAGAACGTCGTCTTTTCCGACCACAGTCTCGCCACCGACAGCGTGTTCGCCGAGGTGCACCTGGTCTCGTGCCGCAACGTGCTGATCTACTTCGACCGCACGCTGCAGGACCGTGCGCTCGGCCTGTTCCGCGACTCGCTGGTGAGGAAAGGCTTCCTCGGCATCGGCTCCAAGGAATCGGTGCGCTTCTCGGCTCATGCGGAAGACTTCGACGAGCTGGCGCGCGAAGACCGCATCTACCAGAAGCGGGACGGCGCCGCGTGAGCACCGCACCGACCATCGGCCCGGTGAAGGCCATCGTCATCGGCGCTTCGGCCGGCGGCGTCGAGGCGATCGGTACGTTGCTGTCGGCGCTGCCCGCAGCGCTGCAGACACCGGTGTTCATCGTGCTGCACGTGCCGCGCGAGCGGCCGAGCCTGCTCGCCCCCATCTTCCAGCTCAAGTGCGCGCTGCCGGTGAGGGAGGCGAGCGACAAGGAGCCGGTCGCCCCGGGCACGGTCTACCTGGCTCCCCCTGACTATCATCTGCTGATCGACGAAGGCCCGCTCACCGCGCTCTCGGCCGACGACCCGGTCCACTACTCGCGCCCCGCCATCGACGTGCTCTTCGAATCCGCGGCCGACGTCTACCGTGCCGGCCTGCTCGGCCTGGTGCTCACCGGCGGCAACCAGGACGGCGCCGCCGGCCTCGCCGCGGTGATCGCCGCGGGCGGCCAGGGCGTGGTGCAGCTGCCCGAGTCGGCGCAGGTCCCGTACATGCCTGCGGCGGCCTTGCAGCGCAATCCGTCGAGCCGCGTCCTGTCGCTCGGCGACATCGCCGGCCTGTTCGCGGCGTTGCCCGCATGAGCCTGAAGGACGGCGTGGTGCCGCAGGCCGGCCTTCCCCCGGTCAAGTGCCTGCTCGTCGACGACCTCGATGAAAACCTGCTCGTGCTCTCGGCGCTGCTGCGGCGCGAGGGCGTGGAGCTGCTGCTTGCGAGATCCGGTCCCGAGGCGCTCGAGCTGCTGCTGAAGAACGACGATGCGGCGCTCGCCTTTCTCGACGTGCACATGCCCGACATGGACGGCTTCGAGCTCGCCGAGCTGATGCGCGGCAGCGAGCGCACGCGCCACGTGCCGATCATCTTCGTGACCGCCGGCGAGCACGACCAGCGCCGCATCTTCAAGGGCTACGAGAGCGGCGCGGTCGACTTCCTGCACAAGCCGATCGAGCCGCTGCTGCTCGAGAACAAGGCCGAGGTGTTCTTTCGCCTGCACCGCCAGCAGCAGCAGCTCGCGCAGCAGCTGCTCGAGCGCACCGAGAGCCTGCGCCTCTCCGAGATGCTGATGGCCATGCTCGGCCACGACCTGCGCGGGCCGCTGAGCGCGATGCTGATGTCGGCGATGGTGCTCGAAAAGCGCGCCGAGAACGACGCCTCGCGCTTGGCCGCCAAGCGGCTGCAGTCGAGCGGCAAGCGCATGAGCCGGATGATCGGCGACCTGCTCGATCTCACCCGCGCGCGAGTGGCCGGCGGCATCGCCATCGAGCGCCGAACGGCCGATCTTGCGGCGCTCGCGGAGCACGCCTTGCAAGAGTGCCAGGCCAGCTCGCCCGACCGCGCATTGGCGTGGCATGCATCGGGCGACTGCACCGGCGCGTGGGACGAAGACCGCCTCGCGCAAGTCGCCACCAACCTCATCGGCAACGCGGTGCGGCATGGCGACTCGGGCGCGCCGGTGCAAGTGAGCGTCGACGGCACCGAGGCCCGCTCGGTGGTGCTGACGGTCGCCAACGCGGGTGTGATCGTGCCCGGGCTGCTGCCGCACATCTTCGATCCGTTTCGCAGCGGCCGGCAGGCCTCGGGCGCATCGGGCGGTCTCGGCATCGGCCTCTACATCGTGCAGCAGATCGTGCAGGCGCACGGCGGCACGGTGACCGCGCGCTCCGACGCGGCCAGCGGCACCGAGTTCCGCGTCACGCTGCCGCGCGGCATGACCACGCTGGCCTGCCCATGAAGACGCCGAGCCGGCTGCAGTCGCTGCTCGACGAAGGCTTCATCGACTCCGTCTCGCGCCAGCTCATGAGCGGCAAGGAAGCGATGGTCTTCGTCGTGCAGTGCGGCGACGAGACGCGCTGCGCCAAGGTCTACAAGGAAGCCAACGCGCGCAGCTTTCGCCAGGCCGTCGACTACACCGAGAACCGCAAGGTCAAGAACACACGCCAGGCGCGCGCCATGGCCAAGGGCACGAAGTTCGGCCGCGAGGCCACCGAGGCCGCCTGGCAGAGCGCCGAGGTCGACGCGCTCTATCGCCTGGCCGCCGCCGGCGTGCGCGTGCCCAAGCCGTACAACTTCCACGACGGCGTGCTGCTGATGGAGCTGGTGGTCGACGCCGAAGGCGCCGCCGCGCCGCGCCTGAACGACGTGCTCTTCACGGCCGAGGAAGCGCGCACGCACCACGCCACGCTGCTGAAGGAAGTGGTGCGCATGCTCGTCGTGGCCGGCGTCGTGCACGGCGACCTCTCCGAGTTCAACGTGCTGCTCGCGGCCGACGGCCCGGTGATCATCGACCTGCCGCAAGCGGTGGATGCGGCCGGCAACAACCACGCGCAGCGCATGCTGCTGCGCGACGTGGCCAACCTGCGCGACTTCTTCGGCGGCTTTGCGCCCGATCTCCTCGGCGCCGACTACGGGCGCGAAATCTGGTCGCTGTTCGAGCGCGGCGTGCTCACCGTCGAGACGCCGCTCACCGGCCGGTTCACCGCACCGACGCGAGCGGTCGATGTCGGCAGCGTGCTGCGAGAGGTCGACGATGCGAAGGCCGAGGAAGCGGCGCGGCGCCTGCGCATGCCGGGCGGCTGAAACCCGCAGCTTCGGCTCAACGCAGGGCCGGGTAGGGATCGACCGCTTCGCCCTGCCACCAGCGCTTCTCGGGCCCGAGCCGGAACACGGCGAAGTGCAGGTGCGGCGCGTCGGGCGGCGCGTTGCCGGTCGTGCCCACGTAGCCGATCACGTCGCCGCGGCGTAGCGCCATCCCTTCCTTCACGCCGGCGGCGTAGCGGTCGAGGTGGGCGTAGTAGTAGCCGAAGACCTTCGCACGATCGAACTGGTAGATCGTGAGGCCGCCGGGCTTGCTCGTGAACAGCTTGACCAGCGTGCCGTCGGTCGCGGCGAGCACCGCGCTGCCGCGCGGCGCGGCGATGTCGATCGCTTCATGGCGATGGCCGGGTCGGCCTTCCGCGAAGGTGTCGCGCAGTGCTGAAGACGGCACGCCGGCCACGGGGACGAGCAGCGCGGGCAAAGCGTCTTCGGCGGCGCTGGCGCCGCATGCGTGCGTGAGCAGCGCTCCGAGCGCGACGCCACGCCACGTGCGATGCCACCCCATGCCCGTGGCCGCGCCGCTCACTCCCGCACGTCGACCACGAAGCCGGCCTTGGCCAGCGTCGAGAGGCGCTGCGCGTCCCAGTTGGTGAGGTGGATGCAGCCGTTGGTCTCTTCGCGCCCGAGCACCGCG
>Ga0209724_1001013_pt1 | contig 26433 bp, 23 predicted proteins | sample grotaG_FD_184143 | JGI IMG/M metagenome (GOLD analysis project Ga0209724, IMG submission 184143) | Glacier valley bacterial and archeal communities from Borup Fiord, Nunavut, Canada, to study Microbial Dark Matter (Phase II) -... | ecosystem: Environmental > Aquatic > Freshwater > Ice > Glacier ...
CAAAATAGCGCTCATAGAAAGCGGCAAAAGCTTGCGGGTCTTTCTTAGCCGCCTCTACCAATTGAGCCTCGTCGGCAACCTCAGCCATGCTAACCCTTCTTATTCGCGGAAGAAGTCCAGAACATTGCGGCGTTCCTCGGCACTCTCCATTACTTCCACGAAAAAGATTTGATTCCAGGGAAACAGAATCATTTTAGCATCTTTTTCAAAAAGACCTATCGGCTTACCGTCCCTTTTGCGGGGGTTGCTAAACTGGATAAAACTATCTTTAGGGTCGGGAAGGTCAGCCATATCCGCCACGAAAGCTTCCTGATTAAGAACATGAAGAATAACGGTTTTTGCCACTTTTCTACTCCGTTTGAACTACAAAAACCAAAAACATGGTACAAGATTTAGAGGATAGGCGGGGTCTCCCCGCCTCTGCGAAATTATACTGACAACTGATGACCGTTAAGATGGGCCAGCCCGATAGATTACTTTCAGGATAGCATTTCCTAGCCGAACCTCATCACCATCTTTAATCGGATAGGGTTGGCCGCGCATCATCACCTGACGGTTGATAAAAGTACGGTTGGTGCTGCCCAAATCGGTAATATAGGGCATCCCTTCCTTGAAAGTGATACAGGCGTGACGGCGCGAAACCCCTAGTTCAAGCGCGTCATCCGGCGACAAATCCACATCCGGCATCTCACCCGTAATCGCATCGCTACGCCCAATAATAATATTAGCTCGGTCAGGACAATCTACCCGCCGCCCGGTATTAAGCACCACCAGCTTTAAATCTGCTCGAATTGGCCCGGTAGTGCGCGAGCGTGACACTGCTCTGGGCTTGGAGGGAATGGGCGAATAAAGCGGTTCTGGCACATTATCCGGGTAGGAGGAACGATAGGTATCGGGGAAAGCACTGGTGTGCATCCCCACCGCCCCCGTCCCTGAACCGCGCACATCCTCCTCCAGACCCCAGGTAGAGGAGGCGGGATTCTGTAAATCTGAGCCACATTCGCTACAGAACAGCGTGCCATTCATTTGTTCTGACCGACAACTTGGACAGACTATCATAGTTTAGTCCTTATACTTCTTTTCTATCGAATTGATTGCCATCTAAAATAAACTCAACATTTCCACTACTGAACTCACTCAATCGAACCTGTCAGTCCCCGTGTACCATATTTAATCCGTTTTTTACCCTCGGCAGAGGTAGTACCACGTTGTTCCAGATTTTGCACCTCAGCTTTAACCTGGGCTGCCAGATCAACCTCGCCCATACTGAGCAGCCGCGAACCAACGGCGGACAATCGCTTTGTGCCACTTTCAATATCCCCGTTAGCGATATCCTGCCAGGCGCGGGCCTGAAGTTTAAAGGCTGAAATCTTTTCAATCAGCGTTTTGACTTCTGAATTAACCGCCGTTGGCTTACTTGGCTCGATAAAGTTAAACCCGATTGCCAGATTAACGGCATGTTTTTCGTGCCGCCCTTCCGTCTCACTATAATTAAGGCTTATATCCGCCATCCGATAAGCTCCCGCCGGACAGGGTGGCACCAAAGTTTCTATTAACAGTTTGTACTCGGTGCTCATACCCAACGGGCCAAGCATCACCACCCCCATACTGGTATTAGGATCAGTAGTTAGCTCTAAATCGCCAATATTAGGTGAGGTGCGATGTACTTGCCGAATTTTTGCCCCCGGCACAGGCCGATAAATTAAGGTAGCATCGTTAGCCAGGGTTGCGCGGAACTGGCTAATTTTTTGCATAAAAACCTTAACAATCTGGTCGGCAGTTTCAATATATTCGGAAGAACCCCCGCTACGGGCGGCGACTGTTTCCAGTAAATCCTCGTTCCAGTCCGCCCCGATGCCCATCGGATGAATTACAATTTTGTGGCGGGCGGCCTCGTTTCCCAGATGAACACAGCGTTCTGCGTCGCCATAAGTTTGCCCATCGGTCAATAATAACAAATAATTCAGGTCGGTCATTCCGGCAGCGGGCTTCATCTCGTTTATGCCGCTAAAAAGCCCCTGTGCCAGTTCCGTGCCACCTTTAGCATCAATTAGATCAATCTGGGATTTAATAGTCTCGCGACTGACCACCTTCTGACAATTTACCACGATAGTAGCTCGGTCATTAAAACTTATCAGGGTAAAATAGTCGTTAGAGGTGAGTTGGTCTACCACCCGTTTAGCCGCCGATTTAACCGAGAAAAGCTTTTCGCCGCGCATAGAACTGCTCTGGTCTATCACCAGACAGACATTAAGGGGGTTTCGCAGATTTTGGTGGGTTACGCCCGTCCGAATAATGAGCAGCAAATAAGCTAGTTGTTGCTCGTTAGAGGCCGAAAAGCTCTGGAAAGCTGGTATAAAGTCAAGCGAAACTAATTCCCCCGCCTCCGCCCCCGTAGCAGGAACAGGCAACAATTCGTCTTCGATTTTGTAGCCATCATTATCGTCCCGAAAGAGTGGGCCACTATATTCAGCCATAGGCGTAGGTCTTTCCGGGTAAGTAGTCAACCTTTAAAGCTTAACCACCACCACGCTTACGTTATCGTCCCCTCCGGCAGCATTAGCCGCGCGGATTAATTCCTGGGAGGTCGCTGCCGGGTCGTCATACGACTTCATAATACGTTCAATTTCTTCATCCGAAATCATATCCCAAAGCCCATCACTACAAATCATAAATTTGGAATACTCACTGACTATGAAAAAATCGCTGTCGGCATAGAAACCAAGACGTTGACCTAGAGAACGATATAAAACGCTGCGATGTTGACTTTCTTTGGCTTCCTGGGGGGTTAAAGCCCCATATTCTACTAAACGGGCTACCTGTGAGTGGTCTTTAGTAAGTTGTTTTAATTGATTGCTCTCCCGTTCCACACCATAAAGGCGGCTATCACCAATATGCCCGATATAGGCCATGTTGTCAATAATTGCAACACTGGTCAGGGTTGTGCCCATGTTGCCATGATTTGCAATGCCCGCCTCTATAATGGCCTGATTAGCTTCCTCAATCACATTAACCAGAATATCTCCCGGCAAATCCCCGGTTTTACCAGGGGTACGACCATCCAGGACGCGGAGGTAAAACTCTCGTAGCACCCCGCCCAGCGTAATCCGCACCGCCATATTACTGGCGACCTCGCCATTTTCGTGACCGCCCATGCCATCGGCGACGGCGAAGAAGCCAAACTGTTTTTCCTGGCTGGTATCGGTGCGCGGAACCATGCCCACAAAGGCCACCACACTATCCTCATTATTTTCCCGTACCATGCCCATATCGCTGGCATAGGCTATTTCTAGCTGTTTGCAAGCAAGGCGGCGGGGCGACGAGATTGTGGCATTCCCGGAGGGTGTAGTAATAACATCGTCCAACCTGGTGGTTGGCGCGCTCGTTGGGTAAGAAAAATCAATGTTAGGCAAAGGCTGCGTGGCATCATCCAGATTGGCTGGTCGCACGTTATAAAAAGTTGGCTCCGGCTCAACCGTAGCGGGCGCAGGTGTATCAACCACCGCTACCTCTTCCTTTTTTTTGCTACGGCAGGCCTTCTTTTTTTCTTCAGGCGGTTTGCTTTCGGCAGCATCTTTGTTGAATAGACTCATAATTTAATTAGCTCCTAGACTCAGTAGCAAGGGCGTAGAGCCGATTATCCAGTGAGCCAATATAAACTACATTGTTGGCAACGGCTGGCGATGAGGCTACAGCACCCTCGGTAGGATAAAACCAGAGCGCGTGCCCCTTTTCTGCGTCCAGGGCGTATACGTTATGGTCGGCGGCTCCAAAATAGACTACCCCATCTTCCACCCGGGGGGTACTGACTATCTGACTGCCCGTTTCAAAAGCCCAGAGCTTTTTACCCTTGCGATACTCATAGCAGTAGAGATTGCCATCGGTGGAACCAAAATAGACTTTGCCATTGTAAAAACAGGGTGAACTACGGATTTTGTTATCGGTTTTGGCTTTCCAAACTGGTGAGCCAGATTGGGCTTCCACGCACCAAAGATAACTATCATCTGAGCCAAAGTAAATAAAACCATCAGAATAAACCGGGCTGCTCAGCACACTCCCCAGCGTAGGAGACCTCCATTCAGTCTGTCCTTTGGAGCCTTCCAGCGCATATAGATTGCGGTCTTCGCTCCCAATATAAACCTTACCATTAAAGATAATTGGTGAACTACGGACTTTCCCCATTGTGCGCGACTTCCAGAGTTGCTTGCCCGTGCGAATATCTACGGCATAAACGTGGTTATCGTCTGAGCCAAAAAAGGCAAAGTTAGTATGCAGACGGGGTGAGCTGCGAATTGGCCCCCCGGTGGGGAACTCCCACATTTTTTGACCTTTGCTGAGGTCAAAAGCATACAACTTGTAATCCTCGCTACCTACGATAACCATTCCTTCCCCAATACAGGGGGTGGAACTAAGGCCGCCAGTAGTAGCCGCTTTCCAGATGAATTGCCCGGTTTTGGCATCTACGGCATAAAGGTTTGTGTCATAAGAACTGACAAAGACCATATTGCCCACTACCACTGGAGTTGAGCGAATTTCTTCTTCAGTCGTGAACGACCACAAACACTTGGTAGTAGCAAGGTTGTCGGGAATAGTTAGGTTAGCATCTTTGGCAACTTGCGCGTTGTTACGGCGGGCGGCGGGTGACAGATTAGCCTGGGCCATCACATCTTCGGTGCGCCGGGCGGTGGGGTTATTAGTGGTTACCCCAGCGGCGCGGGCCATATCAAGTTGCAGGTCGGTGGTGTGGATACCGAGGTCGCGGGTGACTTGTCCAGTCGGAACAGCCCCCTTCCCAATCGAAACCTGCCCACCCATCGAAGATTTTAGTTTTAGGAGGGCTGCCCGTAATTCCTCTACGCTGGCCCAGCGTTGGGCCGGGTCAAAGGCCAATGCCTTCATAACAATATTTTCCATGCCAGGGGAAACTTCCGGGTTAAGGCTACGCGGCTTGCGCTCATGGAAGGTGAAGGGAATTTCCAGGCGTGGGTCAGTATTGGTTAGAAGTTGGTGCAACGATGCTCCCAGCGCGTAAATATCGCCAACGGGTAAGGCCAAACCTTTATACTGCTCCGGCGGGGAATAACCTTCCGTGCCAATCATCGTGCCTTTTTTGTCGTCCATAAAGACTTTAGCAATACCGAAGTCAATCAACATTATGCGACCATCAGAGGTTAGCATCACGTTGGAAGGTTTCATATCACGGAAAACTATCGGGTCGGGCTTTCGATTATGCAAATAACTTAGCACCTCACAAATCTGGAGCGACCATTCCAGCACATCGCGCTCATTCATCGGGATGTTGGTGGCTTCCAGCACCGACTCAAGATTCTGCCCGTCAATAAATTCCTGCACCAGATAGCTACGTTCGTTGACATTAAAATAGTCGTAAATTTTGGGAATTGAAACATGGTTAAGACTGGCAAGCAGGTTAGCTTCCATCTCAAAACGTTGAATTTTATCCTTGCGGGCCGACGGGTCGGTAGAGACATCAAACATTTCTTTGACGGCACAAATCCGGGCGGTATGAACAAAGTGCATATCCCGTCCCCGGTAGACCGTGCTCATCCCACCGTAGCCAATAACCTGCTCAATTTCATAGCGGTCACGCAAAATCTGGCTACGAGCCAGGGTATTATTAGCACCCAGGCTATTACGCAGTGAGTCTAGCTGATTAGTAGCATCCTCACGCGGGGGTTGCTTGCCCGCACCATTATTTAGTTGTCCTGTGCCAATTTTTTTAATAATCATGCTTGATTGCTCTTGAAAATCTCATCCTCAAGCTTAACGAGGGGATTGTTACATTCCGATTTTTATAGACTTCCATTGTTGATAGTTACATTAATAATACCACAAATTATAAGGGAGTTTAGAGCCCTTTGCAATATCAAATCAGAGTTTCCAGATAGTGCTATGTACGCCACTTTCGGCTCCACAGTAGCCGCAACGGTCTTTCTCCAGACCTACGCTGCGGGCTTGGCTCTCGTAACGGGCAATAAGTAGGCGGTGACACTTGTGACAGAAGGTATGCCCACCCGCCGTATGGTCGTTACTGGTCTGAGGAGTGCCGTCGTCGCTATCCACTATCGCGAAGGCTTCCCGGTTTTGGTCATGGATATAAATGTAATTTAGCCCCACATCCTCGCCCAAAGCTTTCACCTTGCCCAACAACTCACTTCCCTCATCTATCGCCATTGAGAGATGCCAGGCGGTATTTTCGCCCAATACCTGTTTAATCCAGGCCGCTATCGTCCGCAATTCGGCCAGATTATCGTTAACGCCGGGGACAAGCCGGGTGCTGATTTCAAGGTGAATTTTGTATTTCTTTTGCGCCCGGTTAGCGTTCTCCAGGATTTTCTGGAACTGGGTTTGCCCGGTCAGCACCTTAAAAGTTTCGTCGGTGAAGGAGTTAATTTCAAATAACATCCCGTCCAGGTAGTGCCCCAGATTATCCAGGACATCCGGGCTGAAGTAGCCATTGGTAAGAATGCCGGTATACATGCCGTTGGCTTTTACCGTTCTGATGGCATCAAAAAGATATTCGTACCACATACTTGGTTCGTTGTAGCCGAATACTACGCCCCGACAACGTTGGTCAATGGTGAATTTGATAATGCGATCAATCGCTAATACCCGTTGATTCTCCGTAGGTGGGACGGCATATTGGTCTTCGGTACCAATCGCCGGGAAGTTTTGCCCAAAGCCCCCTAGCGAGAAGATTTTTGAACCGGGAAAAAAGTGAAAGAAATGTCGCCGCTCGATGGTTTCAAGGTCAGCCCGACTTAGCACGCCATAATTAGAGGTAACTAAAGCACCGCCGCGATTGCCCCGTACTTTGCAAACGCCCGCCATACCAGGGGCCAATACGCAGCCGACCTCACAAACTTTACAACGTACTACATCGCCGTCCAACGCTTCAAATAGCGCAACGGGTTTAATGGCTACGTATGAGATATTTGAGCCAGATTCGTTGGGGTCATTTTTTTCGGTCACAAATAGCCTGCTCTACTTAAACATCTGGCAATTTAGCATTGTCCAGGGCTAAAATTTATCTTTAACCGACAACTGCTAAAAGCCTTTAAGGATAGCCAGACTTGCTACCCAATTTTTGGACGACATCGCAAAATGCAAAGCTTTGGTAGCCTCGTTCCGCTATTATGTACTAAGCCACTCAGTCTGTCAACGGTTGATAGGAAATCTCAGGTCTAAAATCGAAAGTCAAAGGTCAAAAGTCGAAAAAGGAGTCAGAATAAAGCACAAAGAATAAAGAAGAAAGAATCCTTATAGACCCAGGCATAGACATATTACAAAACCACCCCTCAACCCAACCTTCTCCCCTAAGAGGGGAGAAGGAGCTATACCCTCTCCCTTGTACTCAGGGGAGAGGGCTAGGGTGAGGGGTCGCCAGAATTTCCAGGATTTTATTGTTAGTGCCCTGCATTCGACTTTTAACCAATAATTAACAACTAGTAACCAACAACTACCCCAAAGCCCTATGTTATAATTGGGGCGAAACAATTCTGCTTTTCAATTTAACTAAATCTTTTAAAGTATGCCCAGTTAGAGGGTTGTCACCCTGAGCTTGCGAAGGGTCTTGTTCAAAACATTGATATTCTTCGCTGCGCTTCAGAATGACAAGCTGCTAAGTAAAATAGGAGAAAATCATGCGTAAAGTCCGTTGGGGTATTTTGAGTACGGCGAAAATTGGTACGGCACAGGTAATACCCGCCATGCAAAAAGGTGAATATTCCGAAATAGTGGGGATTGCCTCCCGCGATTTGGCAGTAGCCCAAACGGTAGCGTCCCAACTAGGTATTCCTAAAGCTTATGGCTCATATGAAGATATGCTGGCTGACCCCGAAATTGAGGCGATTTACAATCCCCTGCCAAATCATCTGCATGTACTCTGGTCAATTAAGGCTCTGGAAGCGGGTAAGCATGTACTGTGCGAAAAACCTATTAGTATGAATGTGACAGAAGCCGAAGAACTGGCGGCAGCAGGTAATATCTACCCCCAGCTAAAGTTGATGGAAGCCTTTATGTATCGTCATCATCCTCAGTGGCGCAAAGCTAAAGAGCTGGTAGGTGAGGGGAAAATCGGCAAATTGCGGACAATTCAGTCTTTTTTTTCTTATTATAATGAGGATGGCAGCAATATTCGTAACATCGCAGATATGGGTGGTGGCGGGATGATGGATATCGGCTGCTACTGTACCTCGCACGCCCGTTTTATTTTTGGGGCAGAACCTCAGCGCGTGTCAGGGTTGGTGGAGTATGACCCACGTTTCCAAACTGACCGCCTTGCTTCGGGTATTCTCGATTTCGGCGATGGAGCTTCTTCGACCTTCACCTGTTCAACCCAGCTCACAAATTATCAGCGCGTGAATATATTCGGGACGGAAGGTCGGGTTGAAATCGAGATACCGTTCAACGCACCCATTGACCGCCCTAGCCGAATCTGGTTGGAAGACCAAAATGGCATCCAGGAGATTGCTTTTGAGATTTGCGACCAATATACTATTCAGGGCGATTTGTTTTCCCAGGCAATTTTGAACGATACACCTGTCCCGACCCCTTTTGCCGATGCGGTTGCCAATATGAAAGTAATCGAGGCGGTGCTAGAAAGTGGCAAGAGCGGAAGTTGGATTAACCCCAACCTCGCCTAACTGATAAACCTAACCCCTTTCCCAACCAGGAAGGGGGGATAGCTGTAGAGGTAAATATAGAGGTCTACCCTGAAACCAGGGAAATTTGTAGGGGTGGTTCGCTTGCCCCTCCTGTATTCAGGGGGGGTGAACCGCTCAGGTAACAACAATTAGCAGGGGGTTAGGTCAAAAACCCGACCCTACTCAAAAAAATTTATTTATAACGAAGGACGAAACTAAAAATGAGCGTATCACAAACAGAACCTCTAACAAAGGCTGGGACTAACCCTGAAGAAGCCCACCTGTTTAGCCCCCTCACCGTAAGGGGCATTACCTTTCGCAATCGCATATTGGTCTCGCCAATGTGCCAATATAGCAGCGAGGATGGTTTTGCCGACGATTGGCATGTCGTCCATCTCGGCAGTCGGGCGGTAGGCGGGGCGGCCCTGGTGATAACCGAAGCAATTGCCGTTGAAGCACGCGGGCGTATCAGTCCCCAGGATTTGGGTATCTGGAAAGATGAACATATCCCGGTGCTTGCCCGAATTAACGCCTTTATCAAGTCACAGGGTGCAGTCGCCGGGGCGCAACTGGCCCACGCCGGACGCAAAGCCAGCACCGCCCGTCCCTGGGATGGCGGCAAACCCATTCCGCCCACCGCTCCCAATGGCTGGACTCCCATCGGGCCGAGTGCCGTGCCCTTTAACCCTGAGTTTAATACTCCTCACGCTCTAACCAAAGAGGAAATTGCCGAGGTAGTGGCCTCTTTTGCGGCGGCGACCAAACGGGCGGTAAAAGCGGGTTTTGAGGTAATTGAGTTGCACGCCGCGCATGGCTATCTACTGCATGAATTTCTGTCGCCAATCAGTAACCAGCGCGAGGATGAATATGGTGGCAGTCTTGAAAACCGTTTCAGGTTTATTGTTGAGGTGGTGGGGGCTGTGCGGCAGGAGTGGCCCGCCGAGTTCCCCCTGATTGTGCGGGTTTCCGCCACCGATTGGCTCGACAATGAGCCCCAAAGCTGGAAACTGGCTGATACTGTGGCCCTTGCCAGAGTTTTGCGGCAGCACGGGGTGGATATGATAGACGTTTCGTCGGGTGGCAACTCCCCCGCCCAAAAAATTATTCTCGGCCCTGGTTATCAGGTGCCCTTTGCTGAGGAAATACGGCGTGAGTCCGGAATTATGACCGCCGCCGTTGGCATGATTACCGAAGCGGAGCAGGCCGATACTATAGTGCGAAGTGGTCAGGCCGATATGGTGGCTCTGGCGCGGGAACTGTTACGCGACCCCTACTGGCCCTTACATGCCGCCAGAATTCTTGGACATGATATTCGCTGGCCCGACCAATATCTACGAGCGAAATAGTTTTTGAGCCGATGTGTTAGATATTGGATTTCCCCTACAGCCTGCTTATCCTGTCTGTCCTTGTTAATATTTTTTATTAACTCGCCCTACATCTTTGGCAGAGAAATTGCTTAACACTAACTGGGGCAAATAAACCCTTTAGAATAGTGCTGAGATATTCTTATGAAGAAATATATCTATGCTAAAACAGAGAGGGAACAGACATATAATGAAGATGAATCATATTCGGCGTGGCACAGGCAAGCCCCTGCTGCTTATTCATGGAATAGGTGGGAGTTGGCACTCCTGGTCTACGATTCTCGATTTTCTGGCCGTTGAACGTGAGGTAATTGCGATTGACTTGCCTGGTTTCGGCGAGACCCCTCCTCTGCCCGGTGAAGTATCAATTGCTAAGTTAGCTGATGCCGTTACTTCCTTCTTGAAAGACCAAAATCTCACGGGGGTTGACGTGGTGGGTAGTTCGATGGGAGCGCGTCTCGTTCTCGAATTGGCAAGGCGCGGCGTGGTGGGTGCCACCGTGTCGCTTGACCCCGGCGGCTTCTGGCGGGGCTGGGAACTGTCTTTTTTCTCGACCTCGGTTGCCCTATCCGTTCGGCTGGTGCGCCTGTTGCAACCGATTATGCCATTTTTAACTGGCAACCCGATAACCCGTACCTTATTATTTGCTCAGTTCTCGGCTCGTCCATGGGCTTTGCCTGCCGATGTCACCTTGACTGAGATGCGTACTTTTGCGGCTTCACCCTCCTTTGATCCTTTGCTGCATCAACTGGTGAACGGCCCTGATCAACAAGGGGTCTCGGCAGGTTCGTTAACTAACCTACTGGTAATCGGCTGGGGTCGCCGCGATTTGGTTTGTTTGCCTCGGCAAGCGCAACGGGCTTTGCAACTCTTTCCCGATGCCCAACTCCACTGGTTTGATGCCTGTGGACATTTCCCCCAATGGGACTCCCCCCAGGAAACAGTCCGGCTGATTTTGGAGAGTACGGCTGATTCTGTTAGACTCCAGACCCCGGTTACTTTGGGGTAGTTGATTATTTCTAACCAACAACCTTTCAATCTGCTATAATAACCCTAACTAATTTCGCAGATAGTTAGGGTTATTAAATTTATGGCGCAAAAAGACAAATATTGCCCCTCCTGCCAACGAATTTATGAATCGGGAGATTGGACTGAACCAGACTGCCCTTTTTGTGAGGTGGCTTTGGTTGAGGTGGGTGGCTCACCAAATCGTCTGTCACCCGTTATAAGCACCGAAATCGCCTGGCCCGCCGGAGAAAAACAGGCGCGCGTGGCGGTTATTAACGGCTATCTCTCGGCCCAATTGACCAAAGCCCAGCTAGAATCTGCCGGAATCCCCGTGTTGCTACAGGCTAACAACGTGGACAGCATCTACCCGGTGGCAATTGGCCCACTCTCGGAAGTTCAGATATTTGTCCCTCAAAGTATGGCTGAGGAAGCGATGGCAGTCTTACACCAGTCTAAATAAAATTTAATGAAATATTACTTGTAGTCTTTGTTTGATTTACGTTATAATAAGTTTAAACCAATGCTCAAAACCCACTCAATAATCCTATACACTAAACCAGGCTGCCATCTTTGTGAGGATGCCAAAGCCGCCCTGGATAGCTTGCGGGGCGAGTTTGAGGTTAGTCTTGAGGAAGTTAATATTAACGAAGACCCGGCTCTTTTCGAGAAGTACCAATATTTAATACCTGTGATGGTAGTGAACGAAAGAACCGTACTGGAAGTGCGGATTGATGCCCGGAAGCTACGACGGGCCTTACAGGTAGGTTATGGCCCGACCTACCGCATAATTCCCAAAAGCGGTAAATAGTTGAGTTCAAATTTGCCAAAACGTTATAGTCGAAAATAGGTGTAAGAGAGTTGAGCACAATTAGCAACCTAGCCAAACCAGTCTGGAATATCATAAAAAACCCTCTAAAAACCTTGCGTCGCCAGAAGGGGGTCGCCAAAAAATTAAACCCTTTCAGTCTGATTCGACGTATTGGCAACCTGACTCCTATCCCTTTCTGGTTTGCTCAGGGGCGGCGTGAATTACGCTATCGCTACCGGGATTGGGCTTCCAGCATATTATTTGTCCTTAGCAAGATTTTTTATCGGGTTGAGGTGCGTGGTCTGGAGAATTTCACCTACAGCCCCTCAACTATCATCGCCTGTGGTCATAAACGCGATGCCGATATTGCGGTGACTATTCCCCGCCTCTATACCTTCCGTTGGCCTAGCCGGATGCGCGAAATGCGCCTGTTGTACGAGGCCACCCGCGACGATTTTAACGAGCGCGGTTTTCTGGTCACATATTTGCCCTGGTTAGATTGGGCCCGACCCATCTTGGCGCGGCTGAGCGTGGCGCGGGGTATGCACGATTTACAGACCTGCCCGGTTAAGCTGCCCGACGAGCAGACCGTTAACCAGCTTTTGCAGGAAACTACCCGACTTGAGGGCAAGCTAACGGCAGTGGAAGCCATTAGCGATGAATGGCGCAAGAAATTGCTGGGGACTGAGGCTAATAACCCCAAACTGACCTTAATGGATGCAGTGTTACGCGCTCCTTATGAGGTTTTGACCCAATATGCTACCCCCCGGATGTTCAAAGAGCCCTTTGCCAGTCGTATTCGGGAACGTCACCACCAGACCTTGATGCAACAACTTCACTACATTACCCGAATTGCTGATAAAGGGGGCACGCTGTTTATTTTGCCGGAAGGTAAGCTCTCACCCGATGGGCGTTTTTGCAAAATGCGGGCGGCTCTTACCCGGGTTGTCCAGAATAGTCGGGCGGATATTCGGCTGCTGCCCGTCAACGTTACCTACGATTTTATGGATAGCGAGCCCCGCCCCAAAGTTATTATGATTGTGGGCGAGGAAATTCTGAGCATCAAGCGTTATCCTAAAAACGAGTTGGGCAATCTGGTGGCGAAGGCTATTCCTAGTCTGGTCTGTGTAACCATGAGTGGGTTAGGTAGCCGCTATTTGCTTGAGCAAGTAGAGCAGGGTGAAACTCAGGTGCGCTATCACCAGCTACGCGACGAAATTTGGGCAGAATTACAAAGGTTGCGCCTGTTAGATGTACCTTATGATACCCGTCTGGCTATTCGTCAGTGCTTTGAGGAGCGGCTGGAACGGTTTGTGGCCTATTGTCAGCGCAAAGGTGGTATTTTCACCGACGGGGTTGAGGATACTGCTGCTACCCTGCATCGGGGCGACTTCTGGCTAACTCTGGACAAACCTGCCCTTTTGCGTCAGGAGTGCCAGAAACCCGCCGACCACCCGGTACGCTACTGCTATAACGAGCTTATGAGCCTGTTAGAAGCACGGGATTTGATTGTTGAACTACCTATTGTTCCCGATAATGTGCTGGAGTTCAATCCCAAGCGGGGTAAATACTCGGCTGGTTAGCCTGCCCACATCCAGAAGATAAAGAGGAAAGCCCACACTGCCTGTACCAACGCACTTAGCTTGATATACTTTTTGGGGGCAATCTGGGCCAGCAGCATAAAGCAGGGGAATAGCACCACCAGATAGCGGGTCATACTCATCCACACAAAGCCACTTGTTCCGGCCCGCGTCAGGTAGACCAACATATTAGAGACCACAAATATCAGGTAATGGCGCGGTAACTTGCGTTGCCACCAGATTATCGCCAGACAGATAAATATCACCAGCGTAATCAGGTCTAAAACATTATAAATTAACAGATTGGCGTAATTGGGGTCGAATAGTCCCGCCAGACCCATCACAAAAGCCTCCCAGGGCCAGGCGAAGCGCACACTCCAAATAACCGAGAGATGGTTGCTGAAATTAGAGTCACCCAATATCAGGAAGACATAGCCAAAATAAAGAGCCAGCAAGCCCGGTGACAGAGCCAATGCAAAGGCTTCCCGCCCGATTTTGCGCCAATTCCAACCGCGTTGCTGCATATAAAGGTAGCCAAGCGGCAATACTAATACCAACCCCTGAATCCGGGTAATTCCCGCCAAAGCTGCCAACCCTGCCGCCAACCACCAGCGTTTTTGCTCGCCATAATAAAACGAAGCTACCGCCAATGCCAAAAAGAGCGACTCGGTGTAGCCGCTTGCCAGGAAAAAAGCACTTGGGAAAACCGCCATCCAGACTAAGGTTCTTTTGGCAATACTCTCGTCAAAAAGCTGGCTGGTCAGGCGATAAAGATAAACCAGAGCCACGATATAAGCCAGATTGGAAATTACCAGCGAGGCCAACATATACTGACCTAGCAACAGCCGTCCTAATACAGCGATTGAGACCGGGTATAGCGGGGGATAGTTGGTGGTGCCGTTGCCGATATCATAGCCCGTCATGGCGATGCGGATATACCAATTGGTGTCCCAGCGTTGCCAGGGCTCAAGAAATAAAAACCCCGGCCCCCAGAAATTCGGGTTGAGGTCGCGCAAAAGGCTAACCCCAAGCGGTGGTTCCGCCGGAGCGATTAGTACCAGAGCCGCCCCCAAAGCGAACAATAGCAAGCGGTGCGTAAGGAAAATTGTCCAGGCGTAGGCAAAAGCCGGATCATTCATCAGACGTTGCCAGAGGCGGCTTAAAAGCCCCTCCGAGCGTTCCAAGTTGGTTGCTGCCGATGATGCTAGAGTTGAAGAAGAACTTAGATATACTAAATGATTAGAGCCGGTAACATTAGTTCGGCTAGGTTGGATGATAGTTTGTTTGGAAGACGCAATTTGGCCGGGGACTCGCGATTTCAGACCGGATTCGTCTTTTTCGTTTTTCATTCTATACTGCCTCGCCAACTCGCTAATTTACCACTAATGTAATAGCAATTTTCGTGCGAGGCTTCACCTTTTTGTTCAGGGTCGCTATCCAGAACTAACCAATCAACGTTGTTTTGATTTTCCCCCGCTCCGCCTCGGTAAGTGGGGGTAGGGAAGCCGCTTTGAAATTTTCTTCTGCTTGTTGGGGAGTTTTAACCCCCACAATCACCGTAGAAATCGCCGGGTCGTCCAGCGTAAAACGTAAGGCCGATTGCGCCAGGGTGCGTCCGGGTTGTTCCAGGAAGCGCAATGAATCCGCCAGACGGGTTTTGTAGCTACGATACTGGTTGGGCCAACTCCCCCGTATATCACCTTCGACATATTTACTATCGGGGCGTTGTTTGCCGCTCAGGAAGCCATTGGCTAATGGTTCCCGCACAATTAGCCCAATGTCATTGTGTTGGGCCAGCGGGAATAGCTCTTCCGCCGGATTTTCGCTTTGAATCACTGATGAAAGGTTGTAAACTACCTGAATAGTAGCAGGTCGCCCACTTTTTATACTGGCGATGCCTTCCTGCACACTATGGATTGAAACTCCATAATGGCGAATTAACCCGGCAGTTTTCAACTCCTCCAAAACATCAAAAACCTGACCATCTTCGATTACCGGGCGGCTGGGATTATGTAACTGATACAAATCCACCCAATCGCGGCCCAACCGTTTCAGACTTTCTTGCAGAGCTTTGCGGATGTGGTCAGGCGAGAAATCCACAATTGTGCGCCCACTATAGAAGTTACCGCCTACTTTAGTGGCAATATAAACGTCTTTGAGTTTCCCGGCCTCTTTCAAGCCCTGCCCCAAAACTGTTTCGCTATGCCCAAAGCCATAAACGTCGGCGGTATCAAAAAAGTTACAACCAAGTTCGATAGCTCGCCCAATCGCCTTAATAGAGGTCTCGTCGTTGGTTGGGCCATAACTATTGCCATACTGATTACCGCCAATGGCCCAGGCTCCAAAGCCTAGTTCCGAGACTACCAGACCAGTTTTGCCAAGTTTTCTATATTTCATCCGCTTAATCCTATCCTCAAGGGCCAGATAAAAGGCCACTTTTCTACACTAACACTAATCTTGGTAAATTCTATCACAAGACATTTGAATCCGCATAGGTCGAAAGCCTTAACTTTTTATCTTGCTCATAATTAAGATTATTATAAAGGGCGGTTTCGGCCTTAGCCAACTCCGCTCCCAGGTAAGCAGCGTGGTCTAGTTGGGTTAATAACTTTTCGGCAATGGCAGTATGATAGACGACATCGGCGGCCCGCCCCCGGATAACATGGGTTAGCTTTTTTTCGCTGGTGAAATGTTCCAGCACCAGTTCATGTTTTTCCCGGTCAAGCTGGATAAAAAAGTAACCACCTGGGTCAAGCTGCAACCACTGGCGGCGGTGGGCTGGCAACTCGATAGCTTTATCCCCCGCCTTATCCTGCCATACAAATAATCCCTCGGCGGCGAAGGCCGGGGTGCGGCGGGCGGCGTAATCGGCTACCGTTCGGTCTATAATTTTAGGGTTCATTTCGTTGATTAAGCTAATCAGCTCGATTTGTTGGCGAAAAGTTTCTACCACCTCGCTGGGCAAATTGGTTAACTCCGCCATCGCCCCGGTTGCCCCAATGATTTTGCCCTGTGCGTCCAGGCCGTTTTCCGCCAGTTTTAAGATTGCTTCCCCAACCTTAAAAACGGGTGACTCCCGCCCACATAGTATCAGATAACGCAAGCGGGGATTCGAGACCACGTTGGTTATCATTTTTTCCACGCCCAGGTTAGGCGTGTAAACCCGCCCGATAATAGCCGCCTGTTTCGCGTTTAGTTGGTCAATCAGGGCGGTGCTACTGAGGGTACAGACCGCTACCGCGCTTTGGGGATTGCCAATTACAAACCGACCGGGTGAAGGCGGCCAATCCACTACCCGCCCCACGCTCCGTCGCCAGAATATGCCACTTTTCTCCCGCGCCTTCCAGTACAGGCTATTAATTCTATCCATATCTTTATTTGCCTTTTCTGACAGCCAACTCTCAGGGCAGGCACGGGGACCTGCCCCTACAATTATTTCCCAATACCGGGCGGGTAGACCCTGTTCCTACTCGGCACTTTTAACTCGGCCCTCGGCACTGGTTTTCCCTAACCCCTGTTCATGATACCATGAGATGCTGTTGTGGTTGGTAGTTGCTTTACGCTTTTCGTCCTAAAATTTCCGCCGTTGTACCTATGACAAAAACGCCAGGAAGCGGTATAATCTTATGTTGGAGCTTGAAATATCTGGCTGAAACCGTTTGGCCTCACGTTTATGTTTAGGGACTATTAATAAATTTGAAAGGAGCTATCGCCTCAAACAATTCTGAGCGCGTAACCACTTAATGAGCAGTAACCTCGAACTATTGGCTGGCAACCTGACCGAAATTACCAGTCCCCTTGCAACCATCGAAACAGCCCACCCTCTGGGCGCACTTCTGTTAGACGATAATCACTCTGGCCTGGGCGAATTCAAAGAAATTTGCTGGCAATACCTCCATAAACTACCCCTTGACCTTCAGGTTGGACAAATTAGCTGTTCGGACGAACCCCTGCAAAATCTGCGGAATTACGAATTTAATAGCCTGTTGTTTCAGAATGGACAAATGGCAGGGCAAATGATGGTAGCCCTTTACCGACCCAGTGGGGCAGATTCGCGTGAGGTTTATTTAGAACTGGAGCAGGGGCAAATCTGGGAGCGACGGTTGCGTCACAAAGGGCTTGGCAAGGCGATTATGCAAAATACCCTGGAGTTAGGGAAAGCTCTGGGAGTACGAGCGGTTACAACTTTCGCCATGAACGATGGGCGATATGTTTGGGCTCGGTTGGGTTTCAAGTTTGGGGATTATCTACCGGAGGAAAAAAAGGCTCGTTACTATCGCAAGGCTTTTCGGGCTTACTGTCGTCGTCAGGGGGTTACTCCACCGCCCGCCCGCGAAATGCGCCATTGGAATGCTCCAGAGTTTGCCCGTTTCGACCCTGGTGTTTTGGTATCAGTGGCTTTGGGTGGCACTCACGACCGCCAGCATAAAGTTGTGCCATTGGGGATGGCTTTTATGATGACTCGTCGCCCCTTTTTCCTGTGTTACCCACTTAATTAGTTGTTGGTAGACCTAACCCCCTAACCCCCTAGCCCCCTTCCCTAAAGTGGAAGGGGGAAAAGATTCTTAACTCGTTACTCGTTATTCTCTTCCGACAACTGACAACCGTCTACCGACAACCATTGATTACCAGTGATTTTTGAATTCATCCGGCAACCAGTTTGGGCTGGAGAGTTTTTCTGTGCCCTGTCGTCGCTCCAGGTCAGGATAGTAGTCAGGGGAATTGCGATTCACCGGGGGATTAGCCTTTTTACCATTAGCATTGACTCGTAGGGTTTCGGAATTAACACTCCCAACTAGCATTATCTGTTGGTCATCTTCCCCATATACCGCCTTTTTGGTTCGGCCTAATTCTTTACAAAGAAAATATACAATCATTCCAAAACCGAGACCGCCCACCAGCACCAGAATACCAACGGGTTTGCCAGAAGCAATACTGACCGCGACCAAGCTAACCACTGAAACCAGCACGAAGATTAGCGAAGTGGCGATAATAAATAATCTGAGTTTCATAAACTAATACCAACTTTCTAGACGACACTGTCTCCAAAAAAAATTAATAATACGTTAAGATTATAAACGACAGGATTGATGATTTCGTTGGTTGCCTTACGGCAAATGGCTCAGGGTGTAGGAAGTTAGTGTCGAGTACGAAGGTTTGGACGTAATCTATACCCCTGAAATCAGTTCCAGAATACCCCGCTTACATTACGAACCACCTTAACGTACCGTTAATTTTACTTAACAAACTGATTTTTATAAAGTGGCAAATCGCCCTATTTTGGGCAAAATGACAAAACTCATTTGGGCAAAATGTCTAGTTTTTACTAATTTTCACTTAAGGATGTTTTGCATCTGTCGCCAGCTTTCGAGGTCTATCAAATTGGTATTTAGCTGCGACCAACTGTAGATTAAAACTCCTAATAAAGCTAAGGGGGCGAACCAACGGGCGTATTTGGTTTCAAGCACTGGGGCAAAGGGAATCGCCAGCACAAAGGGGAAAGCAGGCAGGGCATAGCGAATTACGTCATCATGAAGCATAAAAACCGTTGGCAGGAAAAAGACTAATCCGACCCAAAAAATATCATATTGCTTGCGTCGCCATAGTAAAACTAGCCCTGCCGCCTGTAAAATGTAATAATAAAAAGTACCCTCGCTACGGGTATAGCTAATATCAAGGGAAAGTAGGGGCAGGGGATAGAGATGAGTAACTGACTCCGGGATGTGAAGGTAGGCCCAGAAGTCGCCATATCGCCAGCCGAAAAGCCCAAAAACGGTTACCAGGGCCAGTGGCATTGGCAATAAGCCCCAGACCGCCCGCCAGTTCAGGTTTTTGATTAACTGTAAAGCGTTTGTCGGCTGCAACCTTGTGCGCCACGCCTCCCACACTAGAAATAGTCCAAATCCCGCCAACAGGAAAAAGCCGTTAGGTCGAGTAACTACCACCCCCGCCCCCCACAGCCCCGCCAACCACCAGCGTTCTTGCTTGAAGGCATAGACTGCCAGTACCAAAAACATCAGGGTCAGGGCTTCACTGGCTCCCACACTATGGTAAATCAGCCAGCGTAGCGGCAGAAACAGAGCCAAAACCGCTATCCAGAGTGGTTGGCGGGAATAGCCAAAATCCCGCAGTAACCGATATAAAGCTACTCCAAAAATAACCGTTGCCCCAAAGTTAATTACGAACATACTGGAAACATAGCCAAAAAGCGGCGCAACTAACCGAATAAGTAGCGAATAACCGGGGAAATGAGTCGTCCAGTAGACTTGCGACCTGATGAAAAAGGCTGGCAACTGCAAAATGGGGTCGCTGGAATCATAAAGCGTTTTGGCGTTAACCAAATATTCTGGGCCATCCCAAAAACGCCCCAAATTGTCACAGCCGCCGTTTTGAATAATTATCACCCCGTAAAATAGCACCATCAAGCCGAAGTTGGCGGCAGTCAGGGTTAAAATCGCGGTCAGAGTCGGGCGCGGGGCAATCTTTGCTTGCCACAGTTTGACCAAGAGCGACCACAGGTTAGTTTTTGGGGATAAATCAGGTTTCCCTAGTGGCAAATTTATTGTGGCGGCCCCAAAGAACAGAGTCAAATAAATGCAACCAACCAGCCAAACCGAATAAGGGTTTTTATCTATTATGCCCATACCTGAAAGAATCAGGGTTGCTCCCGCCCCCAGCCCAAAGCCTACAATTGCCGAAGCTAAAGTTAAAAGATGAAGGATGGGTAGAAAGTGGTTAGGAGGGCTTGTTTCCCCCTTCTGACTCCTGTTTCCTATCCCCCAACCCACCAAAACTATCAAGGCCAATAATGGTAAGAGCCAGATTAACCACATCCGCTGCTCGATGCCCGCCCAGGCTTCATTTTTGTTGATTGCCACACTTTTGAGCATTATGCCGAGAGCCCGTGAGTCATTTTTGTTGGGGCGGAAGGTGGGGGTTACTAATTCGATTTTGAGTTGTTGAACATCGGTAGGCGGTGGGGTAAATTTCACTGATAAGTTTTGAAACTCTGGATTAGTGGGATCGGCCTGGATTTTAGCCACCTCCACCCCATTCGCCAGGATAGTAACGGGGTTATCTACGCCACCCGCTACTGCCGCACTCCGAATTTCAAAAGTCATTTCTAATGGTTTAAGCCCCGGAAAGTCGAATAGAATATAAGATTTGCCTTGCGTCCAGACATAACTGTTACCTGCATCGTCAGTTTGGGAGTTGAAGAAACCCCGCTCCTGTCCATCCGCCACAATTTTATTGAACTGGTTAGGCAAGTATCTAGTTTGAAGTTTAGGAGTGAATAATAAGAGGCTGCCAAAAACCAATGCAGCTATCAGCCCCGCCACTAGCCACAGCCAGAAGTTAAGGTTTTGCCAATAAGGGCTTTGTTTTAGACCGGGAGTGGCGGATTTAGTTAGCATCATTCAGAATGGAGTTTGTCCTGGTTGGTATTGCAAGTTTTCGATATTCTCAATTCTAGTTATATTATTTGAAACCTATGCATCATTATTTTACTAGACAAACGGGTTTTTATAAAGCGGCATACCCGCCAGTAACCAATACCCTGCAAAAAGAAATAAATACAGCCCCGCCAGCAATAATCCCCAAAATACCAGGGCGTTTAATTCCCCGCCCACCCCCACCTCCAACACTTGCCCAACCACCCATCCTGATGAGATTACTAATCCTACCCCTATCCCCAGAGCTAAAAGTGAGAAAATCCGCCAACGATAGGCTAACAACGACGCGGGTAAAAGCAGTATTAATGATATCAGCGAAAAAAAGGTAGGGCTACTATTTTCCAGAAAGGGTTGCCACTGGCTGGTAAAATCCAGGCGTGCGGCGGGAATTTCCAGGTTGTTCTGGGCCTCAATATTAAGGGTCAGATAGGCTACATCATCGGGCGGTAGGCGGAGAGGGGTAAAATTAAAGCGGTAGGTTTTAAGTTCAGGGCTGACGGGAATTGTTCCTACATTTTGCCTATTCAGGCTGAGGTTCGCGGGGCCACCTCTGGCGGTAAGTTCCAGCTTTATCTCGTGGTAGCTAAAGGCTCTGACCCGTATTTGCCCAATTTCGCCTACGGCAAGGCTATTTGCCGAGAAGCCGCTTCGTTCGATTTTAACGAATTCGTTAGGGCTCGTCAGACGACTTTCGCCTGTTCCCGGCAGCAGGGGGATTTCCAGCACCGGGCGCAAAATCAGCAAACTCGCCACAGCGACTATCGCAAGGATGAAGGATGAAAGATGAAAGATGAGGAAATACAGGGGATGGGTGGTAGGGGATGGGGGGCGGGAGGATGAAACAGGAGTAGTCAAAGTTGCTCCCCCTTCCTTGCTAGTGCAGAATCACAGGAGCTATTGTGCAAAGGTGGAGTTATACCCCTCTCCCTTTCAAAGGGAGAGGGTCGGGTGAGGGTTCGTCCAATGCACAACAGGTCTCTTGGAAATGCACTAGGGAAGGGGGCTAGGGGGGGTAGGTTTGTTTCCCCCATTCTGACTCCTGACTCCTGATTTTTCACCCTTCCTGACCCGACGTTCTACTAAAAACTTCTTCCAGTTGTTTATATCGCTCCACCCGCTCGTTATCGAATTCTTGAACAGCTTCCTGGTTCAGCTTGGCGTTTGCGGCGATTTCTGCGCCAAACGATATTTTTACCTTCTCGGGCCAACTTTCGGGCTGCCAGATTGCCCCTCGCATAAAGGCTTTGCCACATTGGAAATAACTTTCGGTAACTTTTAAGACCATCACAATAAAAGCTTTTTCCCGTCCGGTGGATAGTTGCTGGCAAAGTTGCTCATCGGTGGTAAGCTCCACTTTGCCATGAACCCGCAAGGTTTCGATAGTGCCGGGAACGATAAACAGCAACCCCACCTGGGGATTTTGCAAAATATTCTGAAGGGTCGAGATTAAATTGTTGCCCTTTCTTTCAGGCAGATAGAGCGTTTGTTCATCGCCAATCCCCACAAAACCCGGAAAGTCGCCGCGCGGGGAGATGGTCGGCATGCCCTCAGCATCGGAGGTGGCTATCAACATCAGGGGGGCTTGCCGAATATAATCCTGCGCTCCAGCAGTGAGAAAGTTATTGATTTTCAGGGGGGTAGTCGGTTTGGGTTCTCCAACTATCGCCCGTAAAGTTTCCAGGTCTTTTATTGTCTGCATATAGCCTCCTCTTTAAAAAGTAGCGAGTAGCGAGTAACGAGTAGCGAGCCTGACCTAACCCCCTGGCCCCCTTCCCTAAAGTGGAAGGCGGAAGAAACTGTTCCCTCTCCTTTTGGGAGAGGGCTAGGGTGAGGGGTGGTTTTAGCACTTTATCTTTTCAAATTCGCTGTCAAAAATCGGAAATCAAAATTTATCCTGTTTATCCTGTACATCCTTGTTATTTTTTCTTCTTATAATCTGTGGCTAATGGCTTTACCGATAACCGATAACCGACGACTGACAACCGCCTAGCGCAAAATATTTAGCATCGCTTCCCAGGTATCGAGACCCGCCAGCTTGTCAGGGTTAGAAATTACCGACCAACTATAGAAATAAATCGCGATTAACACCGGGATTGCCAGCCAACGGGCCAGTTTGCCACTTAGTTGCTCGGCGAAGGGTATTGCCAGAATTAGCGGGAAGGCTGGCAACGAATAACGCAAAATATCGGGGTGGCGCAGGAAGAAAGTGAAAAGCACCATACTTAGGCCAACCCAGAACAGGTCAAAGCGTTTCTGTTTCCAGAGCAAGGCCAACCCAGCCACTTCCAAGAGAAAATAGTAAAAAATACCGTTATTGCTATCCTGAAAATGCCCGAAATTCGGCATCGGGAAAAGCTCAAAATGTTTAACTTCTTCCTCAATACGGAAATAGGCCAGAAAGTCGCCATATCGCCACCAAAATATCAGGAAAGCCGCCAGTAACCCCACCGGGATAATCGCAATCCCGGCAATCGCCCGCCAATTAATAGTTTTTACCACATCCGCCACCGAGAAACGTTGCTCAGCCCAAAGTTTTTCGCCCGCCACCCATAACACCGCCAAAGCCAAACCAATTGCAAGCATTACCCCCGGTGGTCGGGTAAAGGCCGCCGCCGCTCCTACCAGCCCCATCAATACATAGCGTTCTTTTTTGTACATATAAATCGAGAGCGTGGCAAAGAGAATAAAAAGCGGCTCACTCGCTCCCACGCTATGATAAATCAACCAGCGCAACGGTAGCACCAATATTACCAGCGAGAGCCAGAAGGGGTACGGGGTGTACTTAAACTCGCGCACAAAAGCATAAAAAACCCCAGCCAACAAACTGGTAATAATGAAATTACTTAGCATTGGGGCGTAGGTAAAACTTACCAGTGGGGCAAGACCCATTAAAACCAGGGGATAGCCGGGAAAGTGCGCGGCCCAATAGGTGCGCGAGTGACGGGCAAAGTCGGCAATTTTTAGCAAAGGGTTTTGGGGGTCATACAGACCGTTGGCAATGAAGGTGTATTCCGGGCCATCCCAATAGCGGGCAAACCAATCCAGATTGCCAGTCTCGATATAGGCGCGGGCATAAAAGACCCCGGTAATCAAGCCGTTTGCCAGGGTCAAACCGACCAAAGCCCATAACAGCGGATGCGCCCGAACCTTCGGCTCTAGCCACAGATAAGCCCGTTGGTAAAGGCTCGTTTGACCTACTGGCAAATTAATCGTTATCGCCCCAAAGAACAGTGCTAAATAAGCGCAACCGACTAACCAGACCCAATAGACGGTTTTATCTATTACCCCGATGCGCGAAAGGATCAAGGTTGCCAACGTCGCAAAACCCAAACCAATTATTGCTGGAACTATGGTTAGAAAATTAATCAGGAAGATTGAAGGTTGAAACGGGAAATTTGACCATTTTCGGCTTCTGACACCCAACAAAACTATCAACACCAAAAAAGGCAAAGGCCCGATTAACCACGTTCGTCGCTCGATGCTAGACCACGCTTCGGTTTTGTTGACCGTCACGCTTTTGAGCATTGTGCCGAGGGCGCGTAAATCATCCTTGTTAGGCCGAAAGGTGGGGGTTACTAACTCGATTTTAAGCTCTTGGACCCCACCGGAGGGTGGGGTAAATCTTACGTTTAGGTTTTGGAACTGCGGATTTTTAGGATCAGGCTGGATTTTACCCACCTCCACCCCATTCGCCAGGATTGTTACCGGGTTATCCGGGCCACCAGCTACCGCCGCGCTCCGTATTTCAAAAGTGATTTCGATAGGTTTGCGCCCTAGAAAGTCAAAAAGGATATAAGATTTGCCCTGTGTCCAGACGTAGCTGTTACCCGCATCGTCGGTTTGGGGCTTGAAGAAACCCCGCTCCTGCTCGTCCACCACAATTTTGTCGAACTGCTCAGGCAAATATTTAGTCTGGAATTTGGGGGGGAATAGTACGATGCCGAAAAATACTAGCGCGGCGACTAACCCTGCCGTCAGCCATAGCCAGAATTTAAGGCTTTGCCAGTAGGGGCCTTGTTTCAAACCTGGGCTGGAGGTTTCGGTAAGCATGCTTTAGCCTAGAGCCTGTTCCAAATCGTGTAGCAAATCTTCGGTATTCTCAATTCCCACTGAGAGCCGGACCAGAGCCGGGTTCATCTCAATTGGGCTTCCGGCAAGACTGGCGTGGGTCATCGCGCCGGGATGCTCAATCAACGACTCTACTCCGCCCAGACTTTCGGCCAGAGTAAAGATTTTGGTTTTGGCAACCATCTCGCGAGCGACCTGCTCCCCCCCCTTCGCGATAAACGAGAGCATCCCACCAAAGCCGCTCATCTGTCTTTTGGCGAGTTCATGTTGAGGGTGACTGGGCAGGCCGGGATACATCACCCGCTCGACTTTGGAATGTTCCTCCAGGAAATGGGCTACCGCCATCGCGTTTTCCTGATGGGCCCGCATCCGTATCGGCAGGGTTTTGATACCCCGCATCACCAGCCAGCAATCGAAGGGGCCGGGTACACCGCCCACCGCGTTCTGGAAGTAGGCTACCTTGTCCCGCAACTCTCGGTCGCGAGTGACCAGCAAGCCGCCCACCACATCGCTATGTCCGCCCAGATATTTGGTGCTGCTATGGACAACGACATCCGCGCCCTGTTCTAAGGGGCGTTGCAGGTAGGGTGAGGCAAAAGTGTTATCCACAATCAACTTTACCCCCGCCCCTTTTGCCATCTCCGCCACCTGGTTAATATCAATAACCTTGAGCCAGGGGTTGGTGGGGGTTTCCAGCCAGACCATCTTGGTAGTGGTGCGGATTTTCCCGGCGGCTCGCTCCAGGTCGGTCAGGTCGGCCAAATCGTACTCCACCCCGTACTGGCTCAACACACGGGCAAACAGCCGGAAAGTCCCGCCATAGACATCATCACTCAGCACCACATGGTCGCCGGATTTCAGGGTATAAAGCAAGGTGGTAATCGCCGCCATCCCACTGGCAAACCCCAACCCATACGCCCCTTCTCCGCCTTCCAGCGAGGCGATACAGGCTTCCAAAGCACTGCGGGTGGGGTTGTGGGTGCGGGAGTATTCGTAGCCCTTGTGTTGCCCTACCGCTTCCTGGGCATAGGTGGAGGTCTGGTAAATCGGAACTGTAACCGCCCCGGTTAGGGGGTCGGCGGGCTGTCCAGCGTGAATAGCACGAGTCTCAAAGCCAGTTTTGTTGTAATCACCCTTCATTAAAATTTTCTCCTGATTATGCCGCTACGTATTTGCGGACATCCACCTGAACGCCAGCAGCCACCGCTGTTTCAGCTATTTTCAGTAATTCGTCAGTGGTTTCCTCGTCAAAATATTTTCCCCCACAATTTTGACATATTTCCGCAGGTACATCTTTAATAACCAAAGTTGTCTCGTCTCGCTCTAAAGTCATTGTTGCCCGACCCGGCTCGGTTTCACCATTATTACAAATTACGCATTTCATGGCCTTCTCCTTTTAAAGTCTGACTTGTCAAGGCTAAATTCCTAGAACGATTGCTAACCTTTGGGTAATATCATTTAATGCCGCATTATCCAAACTACCTAATT
>Ga0209724_1001014_pt1 | contig 26430 bp, 18 predicted proteins | sample grotaG_FD_184143 | JGI IMG/M metagenome (GOLD analysis project Ga0209724, IMG submission 184143) | Glacier valley bacterial and archeal communities from Borup Fiord, Nunavut, Canada, to study Microbial Dark Matter (Phase II) -... | ecosystem: Environmental > Aquatic > Freshwater > Ice > Glacier ...
TTATCGGAAGCGGAGGTATCGTGATCCACACCCCTTTCGGACCGGCAAGTCTGTTATTGAATTATTATAGCAGCAGCGATCCAAGGTTATATGTACAAGCCAGCTTTGGCTATTTGCTGTTTAATCGTCATGAAAATTAAAATGATTGCTAACTTGCGCTAAATATCGGCAGATTTCTGAAACTTTAGCTTGGAACGAGACCCGGAAATTTGCATGTTCTTAAAAAATAGTGTTCAAAAAATTTAAATTGTGATACCATGGTTGATATTGAAAAACTGAATGATACGTTTGGTATAGAAGGCAAAGTTAAACTTGCCAAAATGGAGAATGATCTGGTTTATTTAAGCATCACAAACAAATACGCTGACGCCAAAATCAGCTTGTATGGCGCTCATATTATGAGTTTCAGACCATGCAATTCGGAAGAGATTTTATGGATGAGTCCGGAAAGCAATTTTCAGGTAGGGCAACCTATCCGCGGCGGTATTCCAGTATGTTTCCCATGGTTTGGACCACATAAGATCGATTTGGCAAAACCGCAACACGGATTTGGCCGCCTGATGTATTGGGATCTTGTTGAAACAGCCGCCAAACCTTGCGGCGAAACACTCATAAGATTGCAACTTTGTTCATCAAAAGAAACAAAAGCGTACTGGCCCCATGATTTTTGCGCTGAACTCACGTTTATTATCGGACAAACGCTTGCCGTAAGCCTGAAAGTGACGAATCAATCGGCTGAACCGTTGGAATATACCTGCGCATTGCATTCCTATTACAACCTTTCTTCCATCGAAAATACAACGATAACAGGTTTGCTTGGTGCAAGTTATCACAGTCAGCTCGAACCTGGTGAATTTGTGCAGGAGTCGCCTAAAATTGAAATAGTGAAGGCTGAAACGCGCCATTATCACAACACAACCGCTGCTTGTACGATTGAAGACTCCCTTTTTAAAAGGAAAATCCGGATCGAAAAAGCAGGAAGCAAGATTACGACTGTTTGGAATCCAGGAAAAGAAACCTGCGTGACCATCAATGATATGCCTGACGATGCCTATCTTCATTTTGTTTGTGTTGAAGCAGTCAATGCGTTTGATGATGTGATCAAACTGGCTCCTGGGATATCACATACAACTTCAACGATAATCGGGCTGGAAGAATAAGTAACAATTTATAAAGATTTATTTATCAATATCGGGTAATTGAATATGAACAATTTGAATTATGGAGTAATTGGCAATTGCAGAAGTGCGGCCCTTGTATCTGAGAAAGGAAGTATTGACTGGTGCTGCCTCCCCGATTTCGATTCGCCATCCGTTTTTGCCAAACTTCTCGATAAAGAACAAGGTGGTTCATTCAGTATTGATGTTGATGACAGCTACACGATCAATCAGAAATATCTATACCGCACAAATGTGCTAAGTACCTGTTTCAATTCAACCGAAGGCTCTTTTGAAGTGATTGATTTTATGCCCAGGTACAAAACAAGCGACAGTGAAAATTATGCTTCAGCTGAGATTTATCGCTACATCCGGCTTATTTCAGGTGCACCGGTCTTTAAAGTCAATTATAGTCCGAAGCTAAACTATGCCATCGACGAAGTTTTTCATCTTACGGTAGAAGATCACATACGAACCTATTCAACAGAGCGTCCGACGAATTGCATTTATTTGTATTCAAGCTTAAATTCGGATGATATATTGGGGCATAAAAGCATTACACTCACCTCGCACCAGTTTCTGCTGATGTCGTACAATCAAAAATTAATTCCAATCGACATTAACAGGGTTTATCTTGAGTATCAACGCACCAAGGTTTATTGGCTCAACTGGACAAATCGTTCAAAGAAATACGATCTGTATACCGAAGAAATCGTAAGAAGCTTGCTCGTATTAAAAATAATGTCCTTCCAGTCGACTGGTGCCGTATTGGCAGCACTAACGACAAGTCTTCCTGAGACAATTGGTGAAGTGCGTAACTGGGATTACAGGTTTTGCTGGTTGCGCGATGCTTCAATGTCGATAGAAACCCTTCTGAAGATGGGGCATTACAGAACTGCACAACGATTCTTATTCTATATAAAAGGGATTCTAAAATCGAAGGATGATTCATTCCAGATCATGTACGGTATCAGGGGTGAAAGGGAACTAACCGAAGCCAACCTTGCTCATTTGGCGGGTTATGAAGGATCGAAACCGGTCAGAGTAGGTAATGCGGCCTATTTTCAACGGCAGAATGACGTATTCGGCTATTTGCTGAATGTTGTTTATCAGTATTACGTGTTTTTCCCCGGCACATTGGATGAAATTGAAGATATCTGGGAAATTGTTCGAAACATTACCGAAACAGTATCTACCCATTGGCAAAGCCCCGATAAAGGAATCTGGGAAATTCGTGGTGAAGAAAAGCACTTTGTTTTCTCGAAAGTGATGAGTTGGGTTGCAATGGACAGGGCAGCTAAAATTGCCAGCTTGCTCGATCGGAATCACCAGTGCGAAGCATGGCGAGGTATTGCTGATACAATTAAGGAAGACATTTTCGAGAATGGATGGAACAGTGATCTGCAAACATTTACCCAAACCTATGATAATTTGCATGTCGACGCTTCCTTATTACTTATGGAAGAATATGGTTTTCTTGATGCAGATGATCTGAAATATAAAAAGACAGTGATAGCCGTAAAAGACGGACTTCATCATGAAGGATTGATGTATCGTTATTTAAACGAAGATGATTTTGGCACGCCAAGTTCTTCGTTTACCATCTGTACATTTTGGTTGATCCAGGCGATGTTTAAGATTGGAATGGAAGAAGAGGCGAAAGTTATTTTTGATGATCTGTTAAAATGCGGTAATCATGTAGGGCTCTTTAGCGAAGATATTGATTTTGCAACAAAACGTCTTTTAGGGAATTTCCCGCAAGCCTATTCACACCTGGCATTAATTAATACTGCCGCCCTTTTCTCGAAACCGAAGTTTATTTCAAAGTTTATTAAGCCTTAATTATTGATTTTCGCTGGTCGCAGCAATCCTATCATCACCATTTGCCTGAATTCTTATTTTTGCAAACGAATCGGGGTAATTCTCATTGATAAAATCGATGAGTTTTTCCCTGATATTGGTTCTTAGATCCCAATTTTTAGATGCATCGGTGCTGCTTAAAAGAACGCGCACCTCCTTATACCTTTCGGTTGAATTGGTTACCTGCACATTGACAGTGCGCCCGTCCCAATCGGTATTTCCACTTAGCATCTCAGGCAGTACTTTACGGATACTTTCAACAGGAAGATTATAATCAACGTATAAAAAAATAGTACCTGTAATATCTGCATTCGATCGTGTCCAGTTTTGAAAAGGTTTTTCAAGGAACCAGGTTACAGGCAATATCATACGCCTTTCATCCCAAATTTTAACAACAACATAGGTCAGTGTAATTTCTTCAATCCTGCCCCATTCTCCCTCAACAATTACCACATCATCTAATCTGATGGGCTGTGTGATCGCAAGTTGTATTCCGGCCAGAATCATACCGATACTTTTCTGTGCAGCGAAACCCACAATAATCCCAATAACTCCGGCCGAGGTCAGCAGACTTAAGCCTAAGGTTCTTGCCTGATCAAAAGTTAACAATGCGACGGCAATAGCGATGGTTATAATGATCGAATTGGCAATACCCACAAATACATTAATACGTGTAAGCCGCTTTCGGGCATTAAGATTGTCGGATGCAGTGACATCGAGTTTACTTTGTAAATACCACGAACCGACTTGCACAAATTTAATCACAATCCAGGTCAGCGAAAAGATGAGAAAGAGTTCATTGAAATGTAATATATAAGGGAAAATAGTCAATTCACTTAAAAAGATGTGCGTGAATATCTTTAACAACACCCAATAAAGAAACCATAAAACAGGTATTTTAAATAAGTCGATGATAAAATCATTATGCCTACCCGGAGTCTGAAATACTTTTTTCCTGAAAAACAGAAACAGATATTTATAAATAAAGTACACTATCACGAGTAGTCCAAAAAACGAAACTGTCGCGACAATCAAATTTATTGTTTCAATGCTGAACGGTTTATCCATAAGCCTAATTTCTAATTTGGGATAAATCTACCAAATTTTTGGCTATTTTTGTGAATCACATACATTACTTTTGTTGTTAAACAATGCAAAAGCAACGTACAAAACTTTAATAGTATGGTTAATGAAACACAATTTAAAAGATTGGTTATTGCAGCCTATCGTTTGCCTTTTAAATTAAGTAAAGCAAAGAAAGGTTACAAAGCAATTCAAAATTCAGGAGGTCTTGTTTCGGCTATTCTTGCTTTGTCCGAAAACTTCAAGAAAAGTAATGCGGATTTAAAAAACAGTAAAATTGTATGGGCAGGTATTGCCGATGAATTGCCCGACGATGTTACATCCGATAGTTTAGAAAATGAAAATTTCGAGATTCTGCCTGTTGCAATCCCTGAGGAAGTAAATGATTTATTTTACGGTGGGTTTTGTAATAACCTTATTTGGCCACTGTTTCACTATTTCCCAACCTATGCCGTTTTTAAAACCGAGTATTTTAAGGCATATGAAGAAGCAAATCTGAGATTTTGTGAAGAATTGATAAAGACGATCAAACCCGGAGACTTTATTTGGATTCATGATTACCAGTTAATGCTGCTGCCCGAAATGATCAGGCAAAGAATGCCTGATGCGACCATTGGTTTCTTCCTCCATATCCCATTTCCATCGTTCGAAATATTCAGATTATTGCCGCGACATTGGCGCGAATCGATTATTAAAGGGTTACTTGGAGCCGATCTTGTGGGTTTTCATACCCATGACTATACCCAAAACTTTATCAAATCGGTAAAACGCACGACAGGATACGAATGTCCACAAAATATCATCTATACACCGAATAAACTTGTAAAAGCCGACGCATTTCCAATTGGAATTGATTATGATAAATTTCATGATGCTTGCCTGAAAAAATCTGTAATAGCAGAAAAGAAAAAGTTAAAGGGTCATCTTTCGGAACAAAAGCTTATTTTCTCCGTTGACAGGCTCGATTATTCAAAAGGTCTTCTATTAAAGTTGAAAGGATATGAGACTTTCCTTGAGATGTATCCTGAATGGCGATCAAAAGTCGTTTTCAATATGGTTGTTGTCCCTTCACGCGATAGTATTGGGAAATATAAGGAAATGAAAAAGGAGCTCGAATCGACAGTCGGAAGGATTAACGGCAAATATAGTTCAATTGCATGGAGGCCTATTATTTATCAGTACAAATCGCTTTCATTTAAAGAGCTGATTGCTCTTTACAATGTAAGTGAAGTTGGGCTTATTACACCTTTACGCGATGGAATGAACCTTGTTGCGAAAGAATATATTGCTTGCCAGGTTGGAAATGAAGGCGTATTAATTTTGAGCGAAATGGCCGGCGCTGCAGCTGAATTAAACGAAGCTATTATTATCAATCCTGTTGACAATATCGAGATGGCGGAAGCGATTTTCAATGCCCTTGAGATGGATACAGAGGAAAAGCACACACGTCTCGAAAGGATGAAAAACAGGATTTCGAATTACAATGTTTTTACCTGGGCCTTCGATTTCTTCAATCAGACTTACGAGACCAAAACGGAACAAAAATTGAGGAGTGTAAGGTTTGTGAATCAGAAGATATCATCACAAATCATTGCGGATTACCGAAAAGCCAGCCGAAGGATCCTTTTCCTCGATTATGATGGTACATTAGTTCCTTTTGCAAAGTATCCCGAACTGGCAATCGTTGAAAAAGACACATTAGAGATCGTACGTAAATTATCCGACGATCCCAAAAACCAGGTGGTGATCATCAGTGGCAGGGATAAGAAATTTCTTGAAAAGCAATTTGAAGGAATAAATGTCAGTTTGGTAGCCGAGCATGGCTATTATATTAAAAAGGGTGACGGCGAATGGGAAGCGACCATGAATACTGATGAGCAGTGGAAAGAAGTTGTGATACCCATCATGAATGAATATGTTAGCCGCTGTCATGGTACTTTTATTGAAGAAAAAACAGGGAGTATTGCCTGGCATTACCGCAATGCCGACTCCGAATTTGCACAATTGCGCCTGCATGAGCTAAGGGACGATCTGGCTGAAATCATTCGATATAAAACGGATTTAGAAATTCTTGAAGGACATAAAGTTCTGGAGGTCAAAAGTGGAAAGTACGACAAAGGACAAGCCGCCAATACCTTAATGATGGATCAAAAATTTAGCTTTGTATTTGCTGCCGGCGATGATAAGACCGATGAATTTCTTTTCAATGCATTACCCGATACTGCTTATACAATCCGCGTCGGTTTAAGTCCTTCGTTTGCAAAATATAACGTGACCGACATTCCCGTTTTATTGAAATTATTAAAAGAATTGCCTGAATAAGATTTCATTCATACGGTGGAAGCGAAACAAATGAACCCAAAACTAATTCGATTTTTATTTAGGTAATGATGATTCTGTTTAGTAGGTTTGCATCAACTTAATCTAAAATCGAATCTATGAAGTTTAAATCCGTCATTTATGCGGTATTCCTTTCCGGGTTACTGCTGAATTGCACAAAAGAGGCCAATAAAGTACTTGCAACAGTCACAATTCCAGAAATAACAAGTATTACAGATACCACAGCCACCTACAGTGCAGAAGTGACTTTCGATGGAGGTTCCAAAGTAGTATTGAAGGGTGTTCACTGGTGTTCTACAGATCCTATTCCCAATTTAACCGACAGTACAACCAACGATAATATCGGAACAGGTTCTTTTACAAATTCCATCGGGGGATTAAAGCCTGGTATTACGTATAAGATCTGGGCTTTCGCCTATACCTCAGCCGGCATTGCTTACAGCAGCGAGGCAACTTTTACAACATTAAATACAATTCCTTTTTGATTTTCTTTAAAAGAAGGATTCCAACCTTTTTCCAATATAAATGACCGGCTGACTGTTCAAAAATTGAACATTCAACCGGTCATCAAATAGCAAATTCCGATGAAATCTTAGCGATTATTCATCATCATCTTCCTCTTCGAATTCTTCGTCATCCTCGTCTTCATCATCAATCTCGTCATCATCCTCGTCATCTTCATCATCGTAATTATCCATAACGGATGATTTCCGATTCGATTTTCTTACAGGTTGATCCATAAAATCCATAGGATCACTAACTTCATCGTCAATCATTCTTTCAGCAATTCTACTCATGGCCAATTTTATTAAGATTAATTTTTTTCTAAAAATACAAATATATTTATCTGAAGAGAAAAAAGGAAGGTTTAATTTTCTTTAAAATCTCATTTCCGAAAAATACAATTCCTTGATATTGAAAACACGATCCTTTTCTACATTTCATCGTATAAATTCGACAGTTCAGCAACAGTTTTTTTGAGTCATAACAGCTTTGTTTCACCTTTGTGTCGTTAAACATGCAACGTCAGAACAATGAAACGATCAATCTTCTATATTTTCTTTAGCATCCTCAGCCTGAATACTTTTTCGCAGACGGTTATTACCGGGAAAGTAACGCAGAATCAAGGGGAATCATTACCCGGTGCCAATGTTTATTTACAAGGTACTTATGATGGAACCTCGGGAAACGAAAACGGTCAATTTATATTAAAAACAAAAAAGACAGGTCCGTTTGATTTGCGTGTTGTATTTATGGGCTACGAACCTTTCACGCAAAAATTGGATTTGAAAGGCGATACAATCCGGTTGAATATTCAATTGAAAGAAGCATTTAACCAGTTGAATGCCGTTACAATTACAGCAGGAACATTCGAAGCAAGCGACAAGAAGCAGGCCGTCACTATTACACCGCTCGATATGGTGACCACAGCGGGTGCCAAGGGCGATGTATTCGGCGCTTTGCAATCGCTTCCCGGAACAACAACCAATGGCGAATCTGGCCGGTTATTTGTAAAAGGTGGTGACAGCGAAGAATCACAAACCTATATCGATGGTTCGCTCGTTTATGTCCCTTATAATTCCTCAGCACCTAATCTTTCCACGCGTGGCAGGTTCAATCCGTTTATGTTTAAGGGAACGATTTTCAGTACTGGTGGTTATTCCGCAGAATATGGACAGGCACTTTCTTCGGTATTGCTGCTAAATACCAACGATATGCCAGCTGAAGATCAGCTCGATCTCTCGTTTTTGTCAATAGGTGCCGAAGTTTCTGGAACTAAATTATGGAAAAACGGTGCTGCAACAGGATCAATGACATACAATAATCTTTCACCCTATATGAGTATATCGACTCAGAATTACAACTGGATTCATGCTCCTAAATCGGCAAAGGGTGCAATAAGCGTCAGGCAAAAAACAGGAAAAACTGGCATGTTCAAGTTTTATTCGAGTTTTAACAAAGACGCCTTTACGATCAATCAGGAAAACCTCGAACCGGGCGGCAGTCCGTTTGATTATCGACTCGCGAATGACAATTATTTTATGAATGCCTCGTGGAATGGCCACCTGGGCGAGAAATGGGCAATGAATTCGGCAGCATCGTTTACGAACAACCACGATGATATCCGTTTCGACCAAACGACAATTGGGAAAAAAATAGTTGGTATGCACCTCAAGAATGCCTTTACTTATCCCTTCACCGAAAAATTCAGCCTTAAATTTGGAGGTGAATTCTTTGCCAAAACATTTTCGCAAAACGTCAGGATGCCATCCGAAATACATGACAATAGTTTTACGAATCAAATACTTGCCGGATTCACGGAGGCGCAGCTGTACGCGTCATCAAAATTTGTAACCCGCATTGGAGCGCGCGTAGAATATTCTGATTATCTGAAAAGTGTTAAATTCTCACCGCGACTTTCGACAGCTTACAAAGTGACCGACAATAGCCAATTTTCGCTTGCATACGGTTGGTTCTATCAAAATCCCGTCGACGATTACCTGCTATATACCAATAAATTGAATCCGGAACGTGCCGATCATTACACGTTTAGTTACCAGTCGTCGATCAATAAACGAACGCTTCGGGTTGAGTTATATTACAAAGATTATAAGGATTTGGTAAAGACGAATGGAGGTGCGTTTTATTTGCCAACAAGCTATACAAACCTTGGAAGTGGTTATGCCAAAGGGCTGGACCTGTTCTGGAGAGACAACAAAACAATCAAAAACGGCGACTACTGGATTTCGTATTCTTATCTCGACACCAAACGCGATTACCGCGATTTTCCGGAAAAAGCGGTACCAACCTTCGCAAGCAAACACAATCTTTCGGTGGTTTACAAACATTGGCTGAGCGGTTTACGATCGTTGGCAGGTGTCAATTTCAAATACTCTTCACCACGAGTTTACAACGACCCAAATTCACCCGTTTTTAATGGAGAGCGGATGTTACCCTATCGAAGTCTCGATCTAAGCTGGAGTTTCCTCTACCGGAAAAACATCATCATTTACGGTGCTGTGACCAATGTTTTAGGCTTCAAAAATGAATTTGGCCGCAGATATGCAAATACCACCGATGCCGGTGGAAACTATCCCAGTGCGGCCATTGAACCCAGCTCGAACCGGTTTTACGTTGTTGCCTGTTTTATTACGCTGACCCGAAAGGGCGATGCCAATCAGCTGGATAAGATTGAATAGAATTAGGAGTTAAGAATTATAAGAAGTGAGTTGTAAATTTATTTATCAAGTAGTAATTTTAGAAATAAACATTAAACATTTTATCATGAAAAAAATCATCTTATCACTTGCAGTATTGCTTGTTAGTTTTGCCTCAATGGCACAGAAATCAGAGTTTATTCAAACCATGGCCGAAACACTTGGCCAGTTTTCAACCTGTAAAAATGTAGCCGACTTTCAGGCTTTGGGCAACAAATTCGAAATGATAGCCAATGTCGAAAAAACAGAATGGTTGCCACTTTACTACCAGTCGTATTGCTATATCATTATGAGTTTCATCGAGCCGTCCGATGCGGCAAAGAAAGACAGTTACCTCGATGTTGCCGAAAAATCACTTACTAAACTGATTGAAATGGCTCCGGCAGAAGCTGACGTTTTTGCGTTGCAGGCATTATATCTCACAGGCCGGCTAGTTGTTAATCCAATGGAACGTGGTCAGGAATACAGTGCACTGTCGGGCCAGGCTGTCGGTAAAGCATTGGCTTTGGATGCGTCCAATCCACGTGCAAAACTAATTAAATTGCAGGGAGATATGGGTGCAGCACCCTACATGGGACTGGATCCTAAATCGTTTTGTCCTCAAGCAAAAGAGTTACTTGCCAACTGGGATAATTTCAAACCAAAATCGCCCATTCATCCGGCCTGGGGAAAAGATCAGGTAGAGGGAATCGTAAAAGGATGTCAGTAATACAAGGTTAAAGGCTAAAGGGAAAAAGGAAAAAACCATGAAAGCAAAATCCAAATTTTAAATTTCGATTCCGAAGGAAGGTTTCTTTCGGAACCGGATTTATCTTTAATTTCACAAAATAATTAACCTGAAAATTCAATCATCGAATGTATATTTCTGAAACCTGGTTCAAACCCGCTGCAATATTTAAATTCATACTTGCCAATGTCGCATTAAGTATATTTCTGTTACTTGTTTTTATGACGGGAGGTCTAAAGAATTTGCACAGTTTGCTAATCGGTTTTTGCTGGGCTTTCAGTATTAGTTTTACCCAGTGGACAGGCTTACAATTCATTCATGCTAATCTTGACCGACGAATATCGTGGATAGAAACGCCGGTAAAAAAGACAATCATCCAAATATTCGTTTTTCTGGGGTATTCAATAAGTGCCTTTATCATCGTTCAGTTTTTCAACTACTATATTTGGAATGATATACTACCATCGAAATCATGGGAGTCGATCATAAGGTCTCTTCCTTACACACTTCTGATTTCATTCATTATTTCATTGATATATACGGCTATCGGATTTTTCAGAGCATGGAAAAATTCCTTTATGCAAGCCGAAAAGCTGAAAGTTGAAATGATGGCTTATAAATATGAATCGCTCCGGAATCAGATCAATCCCCATTTTCTGTTCAACAGCCTGAATGTTTTGAGTGATCTGGTGTACGACGATCAGGCAATGGCCGTTAAGTTTATTCAGCAGATGAGCGATTTATTCCGGTATGTGCTCGACAGCCGCGACAAAGAGTTGGTTCCGCTTAAAGATGAATTGGAATTTATCCGTTCCTTTACATTCTTATTAAAGACCAGATTTGAAGACAAACTGGTCATTGAAAACAATGTGCAGGCAAATTCCAACGATTTTATTGTTCCGATGACATTACAACTGCTGATTGAAAATGCTGTAAAACACAACGAGGTATCTGAAGCGTTTCCTTTACGGATTTCAATCCGCAAAAACGAAGATTACCTTGAAGTTGAGAATAATTTGCAGCTTAAAAATGTAGGTGAAGATTCGAAAAAAACAGGATTAAAAAACATCATTCAGCAATTTGCTTTCTTTTCCGACCGGTCCATTGAGATCATCCCATCGGAAACAAATTTTCTGGTTCGTGTTCCCATCCTTAAATCACAGGAAAAATGAAGGTAATTATCCTTGAAGATGAAAACCGTGCAGCCAGCCTACTGGAAAGGCTGCTGGCAAAGGTGACCCCTCATATGATGGTGGTTGCCAAACTCGAATCGATTCGGGACGGGGTAAAATACCTGAGAAGTAATCCGGAACCCGACCTGATTTTTTCAGATATTCAGCTGGCGGACGGACTAAGTTTCGAAATTTATAACCAGGTAGCTGTTCGTTGTCCGATCATATTTACCACAGCCTACGATCATTATGCGATCGAAGCCTTTAAAACCAATGGTATCGATTATTTGCTAAAACCCATTGAAGAAGAACGGCTTACCCAGGCAATCGAAAAGGCCAGGCACTTTTCACCTGGTTTGGTGCTCGAAAAGATACTTTCGGTTACGAATCAGTCTTCAGCAAAATCCTACAAATCACGATTTATGGTGAAGGTAGGCGATAAAATCAAAAGCATTCCGGTGGAAGAAATCATGGTCTTTTACAGTCAGAAAGCAAGCTTTATTCTTACCGCTGACAAACATACCTATTGCATTGATTATACGCTCGACCAACTGGAACCCATGCTCGACCCCGAGACTTACTTCAGGATTAACCGCAAATATATAGTCTCGATTAATGCCTGCACCAATATCCTGGCATGGAGCAACAGCCGACTTCGTATCAAAATTGAAGGCACCGACGATCCGGATATTATTGTTGCGCGCGAACGGGTTCAGGAGTTTAAGAGTTGGCTTGACAGGTGAGTGATTAAAAACAAAAAAGCTCCTAAAAAAGAACTTTTTTGTTTTAATGCATCTGAACAGATCAGCTTTTTCTAATAATTGAAAATATCTTTTAGCGCCAGCTCATTTACCGGACCAACAGTTTTCAACTTCAAAAGATCGACATCCTTCTTATTTCCAACAATCATATAAGTATACTTTTTATCTTTAAAATGCTGATCAAAAAACTGTTGAACACTATCAATACTTGCTGTCTTTGCATTATTGTAGTAATCCTTTCGGATATCATAATCAATACCTAACCGTTTGTTTTGTAACCAGTCCCAGAAAATATCACTTTTAATGATCCGCTCCGTCTGGATACTTTTTATCACGCTCTCTTTCGCAATATTAAACGACTTGTCATCCACAATCATTTTTGTAAATAATCCATTCATCGCACCGATTGCATCCATCATTTTATTGGCCTGTGTACCAACTGAACCATAAATATAGAATGAAGCATCTTTTTTGCCTGGACGTAAATAGTTGGCCCAGGCCGAATAAGCCAAAGCTCTTGCCTCACGAATCTCCTGAAAAACAACTGAGCCCATCGAATTTCCATAATATTCATTAAATATGCGCGAATTCACCAACGTTTTTGGGTCGAACGGAAGATCGCGAGACATAATCACAATTTGAACCTGCGATTTGTCGTAATCGACAAAGAATACCTTGTTCTGATCGGTGACCTGCTCAACAAAAGTCTTTTCAGTCGGAATCGGCAAAAAATCAGCAGCCAGGGTATGATTAGCTTTCACAAGTGCCAATGCCTTGGTTTGTTCAGTAGTACCATAATAAAATACGCGATGTGGATATTTGCAGAACATATGAATCAGATCGGTAAGTTCAGACGGATCCACCGCTTTCAATGCTTCCTCAGAAATGATGTTCGTGAATGGCGATTCTTTTCCATATTTCCCGAAATCGCGGAGCGCAGAACCAATCACATACTGATTTTTTTTCTGATCATCACGCTCTTTTAGAATCCCTTCAACCAATTTCTTATAGGCCTCTTTGTCTGGTTTAGCTTCCGCAAGAAGCTGTTCGAGTAGTTTTATTCCTCCTTCGCTGTTCTGATCCAAACCGCTTATAAGCACATACGACCGATCGGGACCAGTATAAACGTTCAACGAAACACCGAGTTTATATAATTCCTTCTTAAATTGTTCCGCAGTAAACTTATCAGTTCCAAGATAAGGCAGATATTTAACAGCAAGTGCAAGCTTCGGGTCATGGTTACTTCCTATTTCAGTGACGTAATCCAATGAAAAAAGGGCGTTGGTTGTATTGGCGATATAATCGAAATTTACGTTTTCGCTTAGTTTTTCCTCTTTGATTGCCTCAGCATAATTTACAAAAACCGGTTCGAGCGGAGTTGCATTTTCGTTGACAAAAGTTTTTAGAAAAGCCGATTGATCAGCACGATTGATCGCGATTGGGGTTATAGTTGGTTTTTCAACCTTCACAAGATCTTTTGCAACACCGGTTCTTTTAAAAACCACCACATAGTTATCTTTGTAATTGGCTTTTGCAAATTCAACCAACTGAGCCTTCGTGATTTTAGCGAGCTCATCATTAAACGCAAGTTCCGAAGCCCAATCTGATGTTTTTATGAAAGAACCAAGGAACGTAAAAGCTCTTTCATTACTCTCATCCCGGCGCATCGTTTCCAATTTCAGATTGTTGACTAATGCCTGAATCATCCAGTCATCGAATTCCCCTTTTTTCACCTTCTCAATTTCTGCAAGGAGCAAATCACGTACCTCTTCCAACTTTTGTCCCTGACGTGGTTTGCCGAAAAAGAGATGATAACCATAATCCGTTTCGAAATTACTTGTGCTCCCTGCCTTAAGTACTTTCTGCTGTTGATTAAGATCGAGGTCTATCAATCCGGCAACCGAATTCGTAAGAATATAATCGATCATGGTCACATATTTACGATCATCGGATTTATACCCATTGAAACGGAAAGCCAATTGAATTTGCTCCGCTTCAGGACCAACCACTTCTTTAACGACCGGTGAAGTAATAGCAGCCTCTTTTGGAAATTCATTCTTTGGCAACTCTTTTGACTCAAATTTTCCAAACGTAGTGTCTATTAACTTAATCGTTTCCTCACAATCAATATCACCACTAAGGATAAATGCCATATTGTTAGGCACATACCACGTCCTGTAAAACTTCATGATGTTCACCATCGAAGGATTTTTCAGATGTTCAGGCAATCCGATCACACTACGTCCCAGCGGATTGGCTGGAAAAAGGCCTTGCATCAAAGCATTGTTCAACCGCTCATTGTCCATATCCTGATACATATTGAACTCTTCGTAAACGGTTTCCAGTTCGGTGTGAAAAAGCCGAAGGATAGGATTACGAAAACGTTCGCTCTCCATTTCAATCCATTTTTTAAGCTCATTGACAGGTATATCATTCATGTAAGCAGTTACATCATAACTGGTAAAAGCATTCGTGTTTTTTGCACCAATTGATGACGACATTTTATCATATTCATTTGGAATGGCGAATTTGGATGCCGCCTGCGATACCCTGTCAATTTCCTTGTAGATACTCTTTTTCTTCGCTGGCTCAACTTCCGCTTTATATTTTTCGAAAAGATCTGAAATACTGTCTAATAATACCTTTTCAGACGGCCAGTTAGTTGTACCAAAATTATCCGTTCCTTTAAACATCATATGCTCAAGGTAATGAGCTAACCCGGTTGTTTGCGTTGGATCATTTACTGAACCGGCTTTCACCGCAATAAGTCCCATAGCCCTTGGCTCATCTTTATTGACAGATAAATAAACAGTTAGTCCATTTTTCAAGGTATAAATCCTTGTTTTCAATGGATCATTTGACACCTGTTCGTAGGAATAACCGTTTTTGTCGGTTACAAGCTCTTTCGTATAATTCACTTTTTTACACGAAAAAAGTACCCCCATAAAGAGTACCACCAGAAGGAATCGGATTGATGTTCTCATAGGATCATAAATTGGTTTTAATTATTTGTAAATAGTGGTGCTAAAATAGTAATTTACATTCAAAGTAATTTACTCATGCTTAAAATATTGACGAATTTAATTGAATTAGGGTTGCGTAGTTGGTTGCTGTGATTATTATAAAACAGAAACCTGCCGGATAGCGGTCCGGCAGGTATTGAAGAAAAGGTGCAGTCTGTTGCTGCAAGCTGAGGATATAATTAATAAAACGCAATTCAAACTTAATTGAGAAGGTCCGGACTTTTTAACAAACCGGGATAATAACTTGCAATCAGATCTAATGCTGAAGCAATTGGTAAGGCACCTTCCGAAATTTTCTGCTGTTTTGCAAATTCATCCTGCGATAAAAAGAGCGCATTAATCTCCGGTTTGTATTGTACTTGCTTTCCCGATAGCAGTTGAACACCAAAAGAAGATTTTTTACATGCATATCGGACTTCGAGATTTTTTGAACGAACAATGTAATCCTTGCAATTGGCACGTTCATCCAGATTAATGATTACCGATTTTTGAGCCTTTTCATAAATTAGTTCAAACGTACGCATCAACTCGCCATTAACACTGACCGGTGGAAGTTCTTTGATCTCATAAGTGCCAAAACTCGTATTTGAGTTACCATTCAAATTGATTGAATTGCCTGTGAGATCCGTTGCATTTGTGTTTAAAACACCAAAAGCGATTAGAAGAAGGAGAAGAGATAACTGTTTCATGGTGATCTATATTAAGTTGTTTTAAAAGAAATGATTTCGTTTGCTAATGAGACAAGCCGCGTGCCAATAATCACCATGTTCTGAAAATCAGCTATTACCAAAAGAATCTGATTGGATTTGTATGTACGATATCGCAAAATTGCTGCCCGTATCCGTACGATTGCCAGTATTATATTAAATTAATACGACATCAAAACGACCAGATTAATTTGCTTCCTTGGATCAATTTTATACTTTAGTGGTGTCGTAAGTAAATCGGCTTTAGAATATGTCCTACTCAAGTAAACTATTAGGTTTTTTATCCATTTTAATCATTGCCGGGTGCACTGTAACAAAAACGATATGTCCTTGCGAAGCACCGGAAATCATACGATTAGGGGAGAAAGAGATCGAAATAAATGCTCAGATTTCATTGATGGATACAGCGCATTCGGGTGCGATGAAGGTGAAAATCTGGTTGACAACCACTGATCACACCACCTTGCCCACTAATTTCGAAGCTGACGCTTATTACTTGCGCTCTTCAAATCTTGCACGTGATGCTTTTGAAGGAAAATTTACAACAACAAATACCGATATTGCCAAAGGAATTATGGAACTTGAAGCTATTAACGCTCCACGTTGGGAAAAAGATGAATTAGTAGATGTTGCTGTTCATCTAATAGATAGTCGCGGCAAAGTCCATTTTGTAAAGAAAGATGCAGTTCCCATTCAACCTGCAAATCGCTAATATTTGATTTCTCGTTATGTTTTGGGAATTATTGGCCATAAAATAAAAAAATCTCCTACTTTTGTGCCACAATAAAAATAACCAGCTGATCAAGTTGGTTGATTGACCAGGGAGAGATGTCCGAGTGGTCGAAGGAGCACGCCTGGAAAGTGTGTGTACGCCAAAAGTGTACCGTGGGTTCGAATCCCACTCTCTCCGCAATAAAGGCTTAAAGCCAATTGATTACAAGATCAACATCCAATTTTACACCCAATAATGTAAGATTGGGTGTTTTTTATTAACACATATTCGACAGTCCATTTTTGACCCAACCTGCTCAATTATTATTTCATTTCAATAGCTTGATGAAACGATCAATATTGGCCGAACAAAGTGAAAAGGAATTCCCGTTTGACCAATCAATCCAGTTTTTCAAGATAATTGGCCGACTGTTTACTCAAGGAGTATTTTCAATATTTCATTCTCCTTTAAAATTTTGTAGTTTTGCCAAAATTTGATCCTGTTTTGGCATAAGAAGAAATAACCAACGAAGTGCCATTCATTGGAAAGAAAATGATTGAGGGAGAGATAGATTCCTTCAAATATTTCCTTGACAGGTATTATTCTGACCTTTGCAATTTTGTTCATATTTATCTCCACAACCAGATCCTGGGTAAAGAAATCGTTCAGGATATATTCGTTTTTTTCTGGGAAAACCGGGAAAAGCTAAAAATCAACAAATGAGAATGGAAAACTCAAAGTAACGGCAGATGTCACATTGAAAAATGCAGGAAAATATGATAGAGATGTAGTGGTACAACTTTATGTTCGTGATAATGTTTTCTACTACGCCACTCCTGACCAGCGCTGAATATATCCCGTACATCTTTTATTATCAATGAATACGCAACGAACAATTTCAATCTGACTCACCATTTTGCAATCATAATATTTGACGGCGTTTAAGTCATTTTGTACGACAAAAATACAAAACATTTTTCAAATGTAATTATTTGATACATTTGCAGCAAATGAAATCCCAAATTCTGCCGTCCGATATTATCAAGGGTTTGTTCATCGGTGATGAAGAAACGTATATTTTCTTGTTCCGGGAATATTACGTGAGTCTTTGCGCCTATTCCCGAAGGTATGTTGGTCGGAAGGACATTGCTGAAGAGATCGTTTCTGACACTTTTTTGAAAATATGGGAGAGGCGAAAGCAATTGGAAATCAATACTTCGGTAAAAGCATACCTCTTCCATGCAGTCTGCAATAATTCGCTCAACTATTTACGGAAGTTAAAGACTGAGAACAACCTTGGAGAATACTTTAGGGAAACATCTTCAGAGAACCTTGGTTTTGAGGTTACTTCGGAAGAAATTGAAGAGCAAAGTCTGATAATGGAAAACATGAGTCAGAAAATTGAAGCTGCAGTGAAAAAGCTTCCGGAACAACAACAACGGGCATTCAGGCTTAAGCGGATGGAAGGAAAGAAGACCAGGGAGGTAGCTGAAATAATGGAGTTGTCTATAAAAACAATCGAAATGCACCTTTCGAAAGCCACACTTCATTTACGGAAAAATTTGAAAGACTATCTGCCTTCGTTTCTGTTGTTTCTATTGTTGAAATAGCACAAGTTTTTATTTTTAGAGATTTTGATTTGACCACTGGCTACTGGCAACTGGTTACTTGCAACAGGCATTGAAAATGCTAACAAACAACGCTTTTCTACCTTTACCTAATGCGTTTAATCTTATACGATTAGTGTCTTTATGATGATGCCTTATCGTTATTTCAAGAAAATTTTTTTATTTTCTTGAAATAACGATACAGGGTTTTTTAGATTCGTGCATCTTAATATTGAAAAAGAAAAAATGGAAACTTCAATTACAATAGATATTCTGATTATTCGCCTGTTTTCGGATGAAGCGAACCCGGATGAAAAGAAGAAAATCGAAGAATGGCTCGGACAATCGGCAGAGAATCGGAAACAATATGCCGATTTGAGGGAAATCTGGCTGAGTACCGGTATCCAAACAAATGCCGACAACTATCAGCTTGAGGATGCCATCCAGAAATTTAAGGATCAAATCAATTCGAAAAAATACCGACTGAAAAATCAGTTTAATCTTCAGCAGCTTCTGAAATATGCCGCTATTTTAATTTTGATTTTAGGACTTCCATTCAGTTATTATATTGGAAACAGAAATGCGAAGTCCGACAATTCGACAACCACCATTTCCTGTGCATTTGGCGATAAGTCGAGTATTGTATTGCCCGATAGTTCAAAGGTATGGCTAAATTCAGGGAGTAAACTGACCTTTAATGCAGACTTCAAAAGTGGAGCACGAAAAGTCGTTCTTGAAGGAGAAGCTTTTTTTTCGGTGTCGAAGGATAAAGATCATCCATTCAGGGTGAAAACCAAAGATATTGATATTGAAGTGCTGGGCACCAAATTTAATGTAAAAGCTTACCCTGACGAAACTTCGGTTTCTACCACACTGGTCGAAGGCAGTTTAGAGATTTCAAGCCAATATGAGAACACCCGAATAAAGCCTGATCAAAAGCTGGTATTCAGTAGAGAAAATAAGAAAATGACCTTGCGGGAAATTAAAGATACCTCTGCTGATACAGAATGGAAGGATGGCCGGCTTGTTTTTCGAAACGAATCACTTGGCGAATTAGCGCCTAAGCTTCGTCGCTGGTTTGATGTCGACATTGTTTTTGCAGATGAACGTGCGAAGCAGCGGCGATTTACAGGTGTGCTTGAACGTGAAAGTATCCTGGAGGTAATCTCTTACTTTGATCTTTCGAAATATGTGCAATGCCGTATCCAAGGGAATAAAATAATAATCAGATCTGAAAAATAACTAAAAATAAAGTGCCTATGATCAAACTATTGCAAATGTGAAAAAAAAGGGAAGTGCTGCGAACACCTCCCCAGAGTAAAATTAAACCGAAGTTTAACATTTAAAAAGTTTTTAAAATTATGAAATTTAATCGAATTACACCGTCCTATTTTAAGGATGGAGGGCTAAAAAAGTTTTATTTGATCATGAAACTAACATTGTTTTTTATTTTGTTCCTAACGCTTCAAATGAGCGCGTCGGTCTGGTCCCAAACTACCACGATGAGCGTCAAATTGAAAAATTCGACCTTGCAGGAGCTTTTTACAAAAATCGAGAAAAGCAGCGAGTACCGGTTTTTCTATAATAACGACGAAGTTGATGTCAATCAGCGTATTTCTGTAGATGCCGAAGACAAGACAATTGGTATTATTCTCAAAACAGCACTTAAAGGACTTCCTTACTCCTTCAAAGAATCGGAGAATAAGCTGATCGTTATTGAGAGAACGGGTGAAGTAACTAACCCTTCCGGAATAAATGTTCAACAGAACAAAAAAGTGACTGGTAAAGTCACCGACTCAACCGGCGGTTCACTCCCAGGTGTTTCGGTAGTCGTTAAAGGAACTACTACCGGAGTAATAACTGATAATAATGGGTCTTATTCGCTCAACAATATTCCTGAAAATGCCACCTTGCAGTTTTCGTTTGTTGGGATGAAATCTCAGGAATTAACAGTTAATAGTAAAACGGTAATCAATATTGCACTTGCTGAAGATGCAATTAACATTGATGAAGTTGTGGCGATTGGTTACGGTGTTCAGAAAAAGAAACTGGTGACGGGTGCAACTCTTCAAATTGCAGGTGAAGATATTCAAAAACAGAGTACGATCTCCCCGCTGACTGCGATGCAAAGCCAATCACCAGGGATTTCAATTACCCAAAATTCAGGAAAACCAGGTAGCGATTTTAAGATAAATATCCGAGGACTGGGTACTATTGGGAATGCAAGCCCACTTGTAATTATTGACAATGTAGCCGGTGGTGATTTAAATTCGCTTAATCCTGGTGATATTGAATCGATTGATGTATTAAAAGATGCTGCATCAGCAGCTATTTATGGTGCCCGTGCTGCAAATGGTGTAATTCTTATTAAAACTAAACAAGGAAAAAAAGGTAAGCCACGTATTAGTTATGACAGTTATTTTGGTATTCAGAATGTTGCTAAATATGTAGATGTGTTGAATGCCCAACAGTACATTGATATGGAAAATGAATCATATAAAAACGCTGGATCTGCCATTCCAAACTGGGCTACAATTGTGCCGGAATACGCTAAGATACAACAAGGCTGGACGGGTACTAACTGGCAAAAAGAGTTTACCCACAAAAATGCACAAGTTCAAAACCATACAATCAACCTTACAGGTGGTTCCGATTATTCTACATTCTCTTTGGGCGCATCTTATACTTCACAGGAAGCGGTTTATGGACAACCAGCTTCCCCGGTATACAACAATTATTCATTTCGTTTGAATTCAGAGCACATCTTGTACAAAAATAACGATTTTGATATCATTAAAATTGGTGAAAATCTCTTATACACAGGTATAGTCCAGAATAATAATGGGATGGCAACCGGAAATATGTCTTTTAACGATATTCGGAATGTAGTAGGCATGCACCCTTTAATGTCTGTATATGATGCCAATGGCGATTTTACCAAAGCAATTACCTCATGGGCTGATGCAGTTAATCCTATTGGACTTTATACGCTTGCACGAAGTAATAATGATGCTAAATCTTATAGCATTAGAGTAAATCCTTACATAGAGATACAGCCTGTTAAAGGATTGATTTTCAGGAGTAACTTTGGTTATAAATACTATGCTACAGAAAATAGATCTTATATGCCTGTTTATAATTTAGGTGGTAAGAGTTCAGAATCCCTTGACAGAGTTAACCAAAGTATGATTTCAAGTTACAGTTATACGATTGAAAATACAATCAACTACAAAACAAGCATCAATAATGCACATAACATCAACGCTTTACTTGGTCAATCTGTAGAGGCGAATGGTTTTGGCGCATATATTAGTGGAAGTAATAGGGGGTCTATATTTGATTCATTTGACTATGCATATTTGAATAATGTTAAAACACTGAATACATCTAATTTATCAATTAATGGTTCACCCAATGGAAGAAGTTCAATAAGTTCAGTTTTTGGTCGTGTGAATTATGACTATAAAGAAAAATACCTTGCGTCAGTGATCATGAGAGCTGACGGTTCATCAAATTTTGCCAAAGGTAAACAATGGGGCTACTTCCCTTCAGCCGCTGCGGGTTGGTTGGTTTCCGAAGAATCATTTATGAAATCATCTCGTAAAGTGGTTGATTATTTAAAAGTTCGAGCCAGTTGGGGACAAAATGGTAATCAGTCTATTGCACCATTCCAATACATGTCAACGTATAGCTTTACAGGAGGTGATTACTATTTTGGTACGAGCAAAGCCAGCCCTTCTGTAGGTGCCTATCCAAGTATCCTGCCAAACAAAGATGTTACATGGGAAACTTCTGAGCAATTAAACATTGGGGCAGATTCTCGATTCTTCAACTCCCGTCTGGCATTCAATTTTGACTGGTACACCAAAAAGACCAATAACTGGTTAATACAGGCTCCGGTTCCAGCAGTATGGGGCGCTGCTGCACCATATATTAACGGTGGTGATGTTGAGAACAAAGGTGTTGAAATGATTTTATCGTGGAGCGATAAGATAGGTCAACTTACATACAGCATTAGTGGTAATGTAGCATTTAACAAAAATAAAGTAACCCGAATTGCAAATAATCAAGGACTTATAGAAGGCGCTACCACTGTATTTTCTACTGCTGACCGGACCAGCTTTTACCGTGCACAGGTTGACTACCCTATTGGTTACTTTTATGGATATAAAACTGAAGGAGTTTTCCAAAATCAGGCTCAAATTGATGCTTATAAAGGTGCTAAACTGGCTACTGCAAAACCTGGAGATTTAATTTTTGCTGATACAGATGGTAATGGTACCATTACATCAAATGACAAAACTATGATTGGAGATCCAAATCCTGATGCTATTTTTGGCTTAAATATTAGTTTAGGATATAAGGGCTTCGACTTTTCTTTATCGGCAAATGGCGTTGCTGGAAATCAGATAGCTTCTAATTTAAGACCTGCCGAAAATCTTTATGGAAACTGGCCTACCCAATATTTAGGTCGTTGGCATGGTGAGGGTACCTCAAACAGATACCCTGTATTTAATAATGCTAACACTTCAAACTGGGGCTGGAATAGTGACATTTACGTTGATAAGGGAGATTTTCTTCGGATACAGAATATTACTTTAGGGTATGACTTTAAAAAATTAATTCCAAAAATGCCTTTAGGCCAAGCCCGTATATACGTTGCAGCCAGTAACTTGTTCACTTTTACACGTTATTATGGTGCTGACCCCGAAATAGGGTATGCAAATGATGGCTGGTCGAAAGGTATTGATTTAGGGTTTTACCCACGTCCAAGTACTTTTATGGTCGGTGTTAATCTTAAATTTTAAATAATTATTGAATATGAAAAAGTATATTTATATAATAGCAATTATTCTCGTCGTTTCAAGTTGCACTAACATACTTGATACTAAGGACCTACAGAATAAAAACGATCAAAATTTTCCTGTTACGATAGCAGATTTGCAGTCGTCGTTAGCATCAGTATACCAAAAGATGGCTGCAGAGCAGTGGGGCGAAATGTTTGTTGGTACTTTAGCTTCTGATGAAGCCTTTGGCGGCGGGGGTCCTAATGATTATCAGTCTATGGCTATTGACCAGCAAAAGAAAAATAATGAAAACATGTTGAGTTCTACATGGTCAAATTATTACACTGGTATTTTTCGTGCCAATAAACTGATTGAAAATATTGTTAATGTAAAAAATGTTCCCGATGCTACCAAAAACCAGGTAATGGGTGAAGCATATTTTATGCGTGCATGGTTCTATCAAAGTCTGGCTCGCTTGTTTGGTGAAGTTCCATTATTTATAAAAGCTGAAAATGTGATAAAGCCGAAGGCAACTCCAGCTGAACTTTATGCTCAAATAGCCAGTGACCTGAAAGCCGCAATTGAATTGTTCCCTGCTACCAGTTATACAGCATTATCAACCAACCAATTAGGGCACGCAAACAAATGGGCTGCTGAAGGTCTGCTTGCACGTACCTTTCTTTTTTATACCGGGTATTATCAGAAAACGGAACTTCCGTTAGTAGGAGGTGGAAGTATTACAAAAAGTCAGGTGGTTGGTTATTTGGAAGATTGTATCAACAATAGCGGACACGATTTGGCTGCCGATTTTCGCACCTTATGGCCTTATACAAACAAGTTTACTGTTGAAGACTATGCTTATACAGCAGGAAAAAGTCTGAAATGGTTAGGTGAAGAAGGTTTAAACAAGGAAACTGTTTTCGCAATCAAGTTTGGGAATTTAGGCGACTGGGGAAATTCAGCCCAGAATGCTGTAAATACGAACTACTCATTACGTGGTCAGTCAAATCAGGCTAACAGCTTTCCATTCGGAGCTGGTTGGGGACAAGGTACTGTAAACTCCAAAATGCTGGATCAATGGAAGCTGGAAGAACCAGGTGACCCCAGAACTTCAATGTCGGTTCTCAATGTTAATGATCCTACTGAAGGTATTGTAAAGTATGAAGATAATGGCTGGGCTCAGATTAATGATACTCATAATTTTATTAAAAAGTACACCACTATTATGGCCTGGAAAAACAAAGCAATAAAAACCTTTTATCCCAGTTATACAAATCCTTTGTATGGTTCATCTGAATCTACCTTTATCAAAGAAAGTCAGGATATGGTGCTTCTTCGTTTCTCCGATATTCTGTTAATGCACTCTGAACTTACGGGAACTTCTACAGGTTTAAATCGCGTTCGTGCAAGAGTAGGATTAGCCGCAATTTCATATTCAATTGATGCTTTACAAAAGGAACGTCGCCATGAACTGGTATTTGAAGGAATTCGTTATTTCGACTTGCTCAGATGGTATCGCAATGATGCTGGTACAGTCTTAAAAGCTAATCAGGATGGTTGTGCTGTGCTAAATTCAAATGTTGCAGCTACTATGAGTTTTACTTCTATTGCCGATAGAATAAAAGCTACTGGAGGCTTTTGGCCAATTCCTAATACCGAGATATCGCTTTCTAATGGTATATTGAAACAAGCCGCAGGTTGGGACCAGGCTGATGCTAATCTATAGGATTTAAAGTAAGGTAACGGCATCTGGATTAAGCCCATGATGCCGTTACTTCTTTGTTAGCAAACATTTAATCTATAAACTTCACTAGATTGGTGTGTATGATAACGTGCTCACATTCAGGTGGCTGATTCGATATGGTTTAATCAAATAATTGAAACTAATTCAAAAAAGAGGAATTAGTTTCAATTATTTCTATCGGTATGCAACATATCTATTGTTCGATTTAAAACTTATTCGATGCAAAATTTATACTATTTTTATAAAAAACGTGTCCTTGAAACAGTGAATTGGAGAGTTGAACAAAGGAAATATTATTGAGATGGTTAACTAGTTTTCCTTTCGAAACCAATATAATAAAAGCTTAATGAGAAATAAATTAATTATACTTTGCTTTGCAATGTTGTCAGTTTGGAGTTCATTTGCTCAGCCAGTTGCAAAAACTGTTTTAAGAGAACAGTTCAAGAATCCACCGTTTGAATACAGGGCAATCTATCCGTTTCAGGGTGCAGGTGGAGCAGATTATAAAGAATCTTCAAGTGTCCAGGATCAATTGGATAAAATATACAATCTATATGGTTTTGGTGGAATCATCATTTCTCCAACCGATGATAAACCTTTTGCCGGAAAGCAAGTTGGCACTCCCGCATACATGCAGCATATTGGTAGTGGTTTACAGGCTACCCTTCCTCCTGGTGCTTCGCCATGGCTGATGACCTTGCCTCAAGGTAAAACTTCACATAAATACAATTCATCTTCCGAGGATCAGAAAAAATCGAAGCCTTCACCACTACCTGCCTATTTGAGCAAGGAATATTTTGATCAGCTTAGAATGATTTTGTCTTACTCAAAGGAAAATGGCCGAAAGGTGGTATTCTACGACGAGATCGGATATCCAAGTGGAATTGCCAATCACACCACGCCAGAAAAGTTCCGTCGCAAGGTTCTTGAAAAGAACGAAGAAAGTGTCACAGGCCCCAAAGAGATTACGAAAACTATTCCTGAAAATGTTACACTTATGGCTGTGGTGGCCATGAATTCTGCTACACATGAAAGAATCGACCTCATGCCAAAGATGAAAAACAACACCTTGAACTGGACGGTTCCGGCCGGAGCATGGAAGATTATGATTTTTAATTGCGTTACCACAAAGATTGCAGGCGGTGAATTGGACTACTGCGCATCTACCGACTATTTAGATCCGGAACCGGCGAATTGGTTTGTTCAAAAAGTGTACGATCCATTTGCAAAAGAAGTTGGCCAGTACTTCGGAAATACCATAATCCAGACATTTTTTGACGATGTAGGTATTTTTGATGAAGAACGCACCTGGACTACGAAGTTCAATGAAAAATTCAAGGAACGTTTGGGTATCAATCCGGCTATTTATTATCCTGCTTTATGGGAAAACATTGGACCAGAAACGGAAGCAGCCCGAATAGCATTTTTCGATACACGTGCTGAACTACTGGCAGATGGTTTCCCGAAAGTAATTACCGATTGGGGATTAAAGAACAAAATGGCAGTTTCGGGGCATTGTCCGGGAAACTACG